>Ga0208900_1000791_pt1 | contig 18726 bp, 6 predicted proteins | sample AntAceMetag02UKK_FD_184763 | JGI IMG/M metagenome (GOLD analysis project Ga0208900, IMG submission 184763) | Saline lake microbial communities from Ace Lake, Antarctica - Antarctic Ace Lake Metagenome 02UKK (SPAdes) (version 2) | ecosystem: Environmental > Aquatic > Non-marine Saline and Alkaline... | reverse complement strand
GGTGGTGATTGAGGGATCACCGATTTTTGAAGTCCCAAAAATGTACCCACCCCAGGTTCCACAATCGATACACCAGGTTATTGGGGCAAAAAAAACAGCATAAGCTTCATTGGGATTGGTGTTTCCAGGCGGATTAAAAATTCCATGGTTCGGGTAGCGGGCCACATCCACCGGGTTGCAGTATATGCCGGGGATTTCAACATTTGCCGTGTGAATTTCGATCATACAATCCCAGGTGATGCCGTGGTCGTAAGAAATATCGATGCCCAAATCACCAGAAAACTGCCCTGGATCCAACCATCCGCCCATGCGGTGATTATGGGTAATAATGCCAAGTTCATTGTCCACGTTTATAATGGCGCGTTGTCCGCCATGGTAACCATAACTGTAGGCATTTGCGCTTGTGCCAAGGGGCACAACAGAAACGCCATTGGTATGCTTCAATTCCCGGGATGGACTTTGACCTTTGGGGTGATAACGTAAATCACTCTCAGTAGATTCATTAGGAATGCCCGTCCAAAAAACTGCTTTTTCAGTTTTTAAGTTTTGTTTTAATTGAGATGGCTGTGAATTGGCAACAACAGAAAAAATCAGAGCCAGAGTGAAGAGTACAGATGTTTTCATATTGAATGTAATTTAGTTTATCAAAAGTAAACTCGCTATTTTGAAATGGCATCCAAATATACAAAAAAAATCCAATGGATGAGACCAGTCTAAAAAGCCATAAAACCCCTAAATTCCCTGAAGGGGACTTTTTCAAACCACTGATTTTTAGTGCTTCTTCCGTCATCTGACGGATTGGGGTAAAAAGGACTATAAATCAGTAGTATTAGGCTTTTTAGACTAAACTCATGGAATATTTTTAAATACCCCAAACCGTGTAACCTTTTCTAAAAACAGAAGTATTATAAACAATGAAATATTGATTTTATTAATCAATGAACATTTAAAGGGTTGAAAAACAGACATTCGTGGATTCCACAAAAGATCAATACAGGCTTTGACATTTTATTACAAATGAAAAAGATTTGTAACAAACTGGTTTGATTAGCGTCTGATAAAGCATAACCAGAAAAAAAACTTTGGCATAATTCAGGAAATTACAGCAATACAAAAATAAAACATTATGAAAATTGATCTCAAAGCAAACGAAATGGTAGTAAAAGCTACCGATAGCAGCCTCCTTTTGGAAACAACCGAAAAAATTTCAGGGAAACTCATCATTACAAATCAGCGCGTTTATTTCAAGGGCTTGAACGGAAATGCAGGATTGCATGATTTGGAAATCGAACCAAAAACTATACGTGATGTGTTGTATTTTAACGAAGGGATTTTTTCGCGAAACGGGCTTAATCTGGTAACAGCCGAAGGAATGGAATTAAAATTTACCTTAAAGCAGCGAAGCAAATTCGGTGAGATGATTGCCGGAATGTGCTAAACCAGGTTATTAACCATACCAACTTTTTTATGTAATTATGCTATGAAGCCGGAACTTTTCCGGCTTTTTTAAAAAAAAATTGAATTATTTAAAAAAATATTTTTGCAAAAAACAAAAAGTATTATCTTTGCGCTCCCTTTTGGGGGAAGTGATTGCCCGATGGTGTAATGGCAGCACAAGAGATTTTGGTTCTCTCGGTTCAGGTTCGAGTCCTGGTCGGGTAACAATAAAAAAGAAAAAGCCTTGAATCAGAGATGGTTCAAGGCTTTTGTTTTTTATTTCACCACAATCATTTTGGATGATGTGCCTTCAGAAGTTTCCATAACTGCAACATAAAGTCCCGCTTGAAGTTTTCGCAAATCGGCACTGTAGCTGCTAACATTCATGTTTTCAGAATATACTACCTCGTTAATAGCATTACTGGCAGTTGAGTATTCCCATCAGCAAAAACCATTTCATACATGACAGCCAAATAGGCGAGCTACATTTCAGTTCCGTGATCGGAGATGAACTTTAGTGGGATGTTCAGGAAATATGCCTCTTTAAAAGAATTCGCCGTCAAAACATTTTCTTTTATTGCACCGGGATCAGATTAATAAGCTTCCCTTCAATCATTTTAAACCGGATAAATTTATCCTGAAAAAGGCTTGCATTATCGTGGGACACAAAAATTGAACTTATGTTTTGTTGTTTAAGCAAACCCATTAAGTCCGTGAATATATTATCTCTTAAATCTTCATCCAAATGAGTGAAGGGTTCATCGAGCAAAAGTATGTTCGGGCTATGCGCAATTGCCCTTGCAATAGCTACGCGCTGCTGTTCTCCCCCGGAAATTTCGTGTGGGTATTTTTCGGCTTTGTGGTCGATCCTCATTTTTTGTAAAATCTGGAAATTCCAATGTTTCCGTTCATTCTTATTTCTGATTATTGCTTTTGAAACAAAGTCGATATTTTGAAAAACAGTGAGGTGGGGGAAGAGAATCAAATCCTGAAAGACCATCCCGATTTTTCTTTTAACAGACGGAGTAGCGAAATTTTTTGATTGGACCTTCTCATCAAAAAGATAAATTTCTCCATCGTCAACCTTTTCCAATCCGGCAATACATCGCAGCAATGTGGTTTTGCCGCTGCCGGAAGATCCGGAAATATGAATCAATGAACCTTTGGCTATTTCTAATGATAAGTCATTCAAAACAAGTTGCTCGTGATAGCTTTTGAAAAGGCTCTTTATATTAATTGCAAGATTATTTACCACGTTTAATTTATTTAAATAATTTTTTATTGATTAATCCCGAAAAGGGCAAAAGAATGCCAATGATAAATATAATCTGCCACAGGCATAGGGCAGCAACTGTTTGGTGTGTTCCATAATGTAGCAGTGCAAAAATTCTTACCGGGATTGTCTCCATGCCGGGTGGATAGATTAAAACCACTGTGTCTAATTCGGTAAAACAAAATATGAAAATGATGGAAAAAGCGATCGAAAAACTGTTTTTTACCTGTGGTAGAATAATCTTTGCAATAAATGATTTTTCACTCCTGTTGCTCAGAATTGCTATTTCTTCAAATTGCCCTGGGAGCTTTGATATTCCAATCAATAACAGAAAAAAAGCTATGGGCATAAATCTAAAGTAACTAAAAATCACCATCAGGCTTGAACCATAAATAAATCCGCCAAGAAAAGGCTGGTTCCACACCTGAATTAAGCCAATCGCGTAAAGCCCCCCTGAAACGAAGATCGGTAAAAGTAAAATAGCCATAGTTAGCATTTGCAGTCCGGGTTTATGCCTGACATGCCAAACCAGAAAAAATGCTGTTGCACAAATAATAAGGGTTCCAACAAAGGCAAATAACAACGAGTTTGTCCATTGCACGAAAGTATCGGCAAAAGCCTGAAAAAAAACTGAGAAGCTTTCGCTGCGCAAAATCAGGGCTAAAATAGGGATGCCAATGACCACAGCAATAAACAATATGAAGAAAATATAAACGCCCCGAAGTTTTGCACCGGAAATAGTTTTAAATCCAGGAAGATGATTTAACAACCCAAATCTTTTTTGCCGGTTAAAATGCTTGCTGATATAAACTGCCAGGAAAATGGCGATGATTAGATTTGGAAGGGATAATAAAGCCGCTTGTTCCTGATCGTAGAAAGCTCCGAATTGGGCGAATATTTCTGTGGGGTAAACATTTAATTGCAATACTCCAGGAACACTAAAATTGACAAATACCAAAACAAAAGTTAAGATCATACCCGGAACTACGCCGTACTTTGCCATTAAAATTACATTAAATCGAAACCGCGGCCACCATGTATGATGCAATGATACCACTTCGAAATAGGGCTTGCCGATGAGCAAGGCATTATAAAAAAACAATACCATCAATGGGAACAGCCAGAAGCTAAACACCAGCAAGTTTCCTCCAAAACCGGAAATAAAGTTGAAAGAATCCGGGAAGCCAAACCATGCTTCGCTGTCGAAGGCATACATCCAGGAAATTGCTGAAATGTAGGGAGGGATAAATAAAGGGATCGTTGTAAGAAGAAAGATGGTGCCCTTAAATGGGAAGCTGTATTTGCTGAATATCCAGGCAATGGGTATTGCTAAAATTGTGCAACAGGTTAATACAGCAAAAGATAAATACAGACTTCTTGCGAAAAGGTGATAAATTCGTGCTTCGATAAAAAAGCTGTCGCTTGAAAAACCCTGCACAATAAGTGGATTGAATAAATTATACAAAACAGTCAACACAGGTGCCACAACCAATAATAATACGAAAATTAAAATAGCTGTTTTAAAGATACCGGTTCGTTGGCTGTACATACCAAGTTCTATTATTGAGGCCAGTCTAAAAAGGTGTGAAGAACCATATTTATACAATTTACATCTCAGATTATCAATATTTTAAAAAAATAATATCCGTGCATCTGTGGCTTTTTATACCGTATTCGTTATTTGATAAAAAGCTTCCCCAACTTTACCGAGCTTTCATTCAATTGCCCACAAACCTCATAAAAATCGACTTCCATTTGTTTTACCGAATCAAGCATGATAACATTTTTCGGAACGTTAGTCATGGGTCTTAATGGTATTTGCGCTGATCGGGCCAGAGCCAATATTTTTTCTGTTTCAGGCTGCAGAATAAAATCTATCAGTAGTTTTCCATTTTCCTGGTTCGGGGCACCTTTAATCAGTGCTATCGTATTTGGAATAATCAACATCCCCATTTCATCATCCTTTTGATCAGGATAGATGATTCCAACATTTTTCCCATCCTCGATAGCTCCGTTGGCATCATCGGTATCGGTAAAGCCCCAGTAATAGGCACCGCTTACCACACGGTCGCGTACGGTGGCATTGCCATCAAGTATTCCAACTTCATTCTCTATAAGCGATTCAAAAAAATCCATAGCCCAGTCGTTGCCATATTCCGAAAACAGGGTGGCGGCATGTGTGGCTGTTGTTCCAAACAAGGGGTAGGCTAAAGCCGCTTTTCCTTTCCATTTTTCTTTGCTCAAATCCAGCATTGAAGACGGCAAGTCATCCTTGTCGCACTTCGATTTATTGTAAATAATAATTCTTGCTCTTGCAGCAAAACCTGCCCAATAGCCCAATGAATCTTTATACTTTGATGGAATATCAAATGCTGATGGAGATGGGTAGGGCTGAAGCTGGTTTTTCTCCTGAAGTAGAATTGTTCGGCTGATTTCATTATTCCAGAAAACATCACATTGTGGGTTAGAAGCTTCTGCTATTATTCGATTTACAAGCCCGACTGTTTTTGTGAGTTCCGTATCATAAACCGCTTTTACCTTAATGCCGCTTTCTTTTTCAAAATCCTTTAGTATGGGTTCCGAATACATTTTATCCAGGGAACAGTAAATCACTACTTCATTTTTATTCCGGGTGCAGGAGGCCATGAGTAAGAGTAAGCCAAACAGGCAAATCAATTTATTCTTCATTTTTTTCAGTTTTGATTTTTCCGTACAGCAAAATGAACTCCCGATCAAGTACTTCCAATAGTTTATATTCATCCTCATAATCCGAGCGAAGTTTTTTGAATCCTTTATCAAGGCTGTCAGACATTGCAAACATTTTGTTTCCCCAAATATTAACATCAATATCATGAACAATTTTTGCCATTTCCAAAATAGCTGGATCCGAAATTTCATATTTCCTGGTTATGGATTCAAAGCAACTAAAATTTCGCTGTCTTCCCAATTCTGCGCCGGGAACATCAAAAGGAACAGCCGTCTCTATTTTCTTTCCAAATTCAACAAACCGAAATGTTGCCGATGAATCAACAAAATGATGAATAAGCCAGATGGAGGCTGCGCGGTCGTAGCAAATATTGTCCCAGGTGGTGAAAACCAATGCTTCATTGGCGTTTAGCTCTGACGTTTATTCTCCGGGTGGATTTTGATTCCTAACACATCCAACGAAAACTATCAGAAAGATAAAAGCAAGAAACAGATTTTTTTTATTGTCATTTGATTAGTGCATTGATTTCAAGCAAAACTAAAAAGAAAGCAGGAACTACATTATTTTCCTGCTTTCTTTTTTTTGGATATTCAACTGTTTTTCCTACTCCTTCACCACCTTCCTTACCAGGTTTTGATTTTCAGATGTAATTTGCACGAAATACAATCCCTTCTCAAAAAATGAAATATCAACCTTTGTTTGCTTATTCAGCAATTCACCAGAGTAAACCTGTTGACCATGAATGTTGATAATTTCAATTTTCTGGCCATTTGCTTCCGAGACAATGATATTCAATTTGTCTTTTGCCGGGTTGGGGAATATCATAATTTCCTCTCCCAATAGTTGCTGATTGCCGGCTGTGGAAAATTTCAATTCCGAAATTGCGGAAAGGCCATTTGTATGGAAGAGACCATCATGCTGTGGTAAGGACTGATCCCATTCCATCACAAGATCAGCTTCTTCCTTACTTTCCGGATTTAGCAAACGCCATCTAATTTGATCGATTTCCGCGAAACCATCCTTTTCCGGCGTTAGCGGATCATCACCAAACAATGTTAACGCAGCATTCTGGTTTTGCCACAGTAAAAGTCCATGACAGGTTCCTGTTTCATCAAACGCTGCTATAACTTCACCGGTTTCGATATGGATATTTTTCATAGCTTTGGATGGGATTGCTATGGTATGTGTTAGAGTGTTTGGTTTGGTAATTTCCCATGATACTATGCTTGCCAAATTTCCAAAATTATTTGACTCTCTTTCCCAAACACTCTCTTTTAATCCTTCACAGTCTGGGTAGGTAATTTCATCTTCAACTTCCATCAAAACAAAATAGGCTTTACCTGGCTCAACAACACCGAGGGAATTAATTCCAAATGCTGGCCAGTAAATATTCCATCCGGCAACTTCTTTTAGAATTACCACATCTGATGACTGGAACATGGTCTCAACATCCACACTGCATGAACTAAGTACCGGAATGAGATTCCAGCCTGTACTGAGTTGCAGAGTGTTGGTATTGGATCTTGCACCGGGAATGGTCAGGCTGATCTCGTTGGAAACTTTGATGCTATAGCCATCCAGTATATTCCATACCCCAATTGTATTTACATTTTGTCCCGGCCAGAACATTCCTGTACTGGACTGAAGGATAATCAGGTCATTCAGTATGTCAGTAAAAATCACTTCCGGATTTCCATTAACAGGCTCAACCCAAGATGAAATACCCGACCAACCTGATGGAATTATGAAATCCTGACAGTGGTTAATTATCAGGCTCAGCTCATCAATTGCAGGAGCTGCACAAGGGCTGCTTGATTGGGCGGTCAAGGTCAGCATTACACCTCCTGCTTCCAGATCATTCACACCCGGAACATAACTTGCACTTAATGATGCTGGATCATCATAAACTCCATCCCCATCTGAGGACCATAGGATACTTTCTGCATTTTCAGCACCACCACTAACATCGTGGCTTTCATCATGACAAATTGTTGCATCAATTCCCGCGTTGACAATTGGCAATTTCTGAATTTGCAACATTTTGGTATCGGAAGCCGATACTGTACAAGGTGAAATTGCAGAAACCATTAAAGTTAAAGTTACTGTTCCAGTTGAAATATCGTTTGTTCCCAGAGTATAAACTGGATTCAAAGTGGCGTCATTATCAAAACTCCCATCTCCAGAAGTTGTCCATAAAATAATGCTTTGATTTTCGGCGGCTCCCTCTAATTGATGCGTTCCATCCTCACAAGTAGTAGCATCGTTACCCGCATTTGCAAGTGGCAATTTTTGGATTTGAAGGAGCATTGCATCAGAAGCTGCTAGTGTACAGGGTAAAATGGCATCAGAAGTCAAGATCAACGTTGCCGTTCCAGAATTGATTTCATCTGCTCCCGGAGTATAAACCGGGTCCAGGATATTTGGATTATCAAAAGTTCCGTTCCCTGACGTTGTCCATAAAACATTGCTTTCGTTTTCAGCGGCTCCTTCTAATTGATGCGTTCCATCCTCACAAATAGTAGCATCGTTGCCTGCATTGGCAAGTGGCAACTTCTGGATTTGAAGGAGCATTGCATCAGAAGCTGCAAGTGTACATGGTGAAGTGGCATCAGAAGTCAAGGTCAATGTTGCCGTTCCAGAATCGATTTCATGTGTTCCCGGAGTATAAACCGGGTTCAGGATAGTTGGATTATCAAAGGTTCCGTTCCCAGACGTCGTCCATAAAACATTGCTTTCATTTTCGGCAGTTCCCCCTAATTGATGCGTTCCATCCTCACAAATTGTAGCATCATTTCCTGCTGTGGCAAGCGGTAATTTCTGGATATTTAAAATTGTTGCATCAGAAGCCGAAATTGAACAAGGTGAAGTTGCAGAAGCTGTTAAAGTTAATGCTAATGTTCCAGTTGAAATATCAGTTGTGCCCGGAGTATAAACAGGATTTAAATTGGCTGCATTATCGAAACTTCCATCCCCGGAGGTCGTCCATAAAACACTGCTTTGATTTTCGGCAGTTCCCTCTAATTGATGCGTTCCGTTTTCACAAATGGTAGCATCATTACCCGAATTTGCAAACGGCAATTCCTGGATTTGCAAAACGATAGTATCTGATGCAGTAAATGTGAATGGAAGCACAGAAGATGCAGATACTATCAATGTAACTAATCCAGTTTCAATATCCAATGCGCCAGGAGTATAGGTAGGGTTTAAAATGAATTGATCATCAAATGTCCCATCACCACCTGATGACCATGAAAAATGCGATGCCGTGGAGGTGGCATCTTCAAATTGATAATTATCACCAATACAAATGAATACATCATTACCGGCAAATACTTCAAAAACTCCGCTAAAGAATAAAGTGTCTGCTTGTGTTTTCAAAGCTTCCTTATTTCCTGTATAATCAATTGCAAGGGAGAAAAACTGATAATTTTCATTCTCTGAATCCTGAAACCAAATGACGGAATCTGCTTTTACCTCACCATAGTATTGGAATGGATCATTGTTCTTTGCAAAGTAAAGTTGGTATTTGCTTATCCCACAACCACCGGGATCGTCCTGGCCTTCAAAAACAACCTCATAAGAGCCTAAAGTAATTTTGTTTACTCCGCTTATTGTGCTTGTTGGCGGAGCAGCATCGGCAATGTTTACCCAGGTATTGGTTTCGATAGGCGCATTTTCATCGAAAACAATGGAAGCATAAGCCAACAATGAATCCCTGGTCTGCACGGTTTCTTTGGGTTTGATGGTGAAATTAACAAAACCCTCTCCATTGCCCAGCAGCGAATCATTTACCGGAAGGAAGCCGGCCAACGGGTCTGTCGGTGGAAGCCCTGTGGCGGGATCGATGGATTCGAGAAGCCAGAATGCCTCCTGGGTGTTCACATTCACTCCAGCGGTAATATCCACATACAGATCCAGGGAATCCCTTACATCCAATCTATTAGAGTAGGATGCCCTGTTTTCAGGTACCTCAAACACAAAACTTCCAAAGCCAAAACCCCCCAATCTGAAATCATACATATTCAAGTTTGCAGTTACTGGTACTTTTACCATTACATTTTGTGCTGGGGCTGTGGCAAAATCAGGGTCATTTTCAAATAAAACTGTATATGCCAATGGTTGGTTTGTTGACACCCACTGGACTGTGTCATAGCCAGGGGGGCCAATGATTTCATTTGGATCTACCGGAATTATAACACGAATATTAACACTATCTTGCAATCGATAATATTCGTTTCGAACTCTTTCTACCCAATCCTGACAATTATTTTTTTCTTTGCCTTTGCAATATGGTAACCATGGATGTAGCAAACAATAGGAGTTAGGATTTGTATTTTTATTGTTTTCTGGATTTGCAGGGTCAGAAAGGTTTTCAATAGATTGTTTTAAAAGGTCATCGTCATATGATTCTGAATCACAATAATAATAATCATTCGTTTTTGGGTTAATATAATTACTAATTTTTTCATTTTTAATTTGACCTGTTTTACCATCATATCCAATGTTATTTCCGTCATTAAAAAAAATATGTTCATGGGAAAGTTCTATATTCCATTTGTCTAAAGTAGAGTTTGAAGAAAAGTTATCAACCCATTCTCCACCACCTAATGGTCTTTTGCAAATTCTTGCATATCCATATGGATCAAAATAATTTATTGGGTTTCCTTCAACGTAAACATATTTGTTTAAACTATTTGGTAGATTAATGTTGCCGAAGTAGTTATCTTTTGAATAGAAAATTGCATGTGCTTGGTCATAGTATCTAGACCTAAGATAGTAAACATTACTCTCTACATCAATTTCTCTTCCAGTATAGGTATATGGATTCACAACCTCTTCCATTTGAATATTTACTTTCCCAAATGAATGATAACTATACGAAGCTGACATAAACTCAAGTGAATTAGATAATCCTGTAGTACTATTTAATCCATCTTTATGATAAGTATAATTTTGATTATCCCGATACATTGAAAGCCAGGAATCAACACCCAGTGCTGAGGTGTATTGTGCGATGCGAGTTCCGGAGGCATCAAGTTCCATCAGTACATTATCCATATCCAGGAAATATTGGGTGGTTTGCCCGGCTTTATTGGTCAGGCAGGTGCGGCTACCAAAAGGATCGTAATCAAAACTATTTTCGGTACCATCAGGAAAAACGATTTTGATTAGGCGGTTTAAGGCATTGTATTCATAAATTGTAGTTTCGCCATTTTCGGTTTTACCTGTCATATTGCCGTTATTATCAAAGGTGAAAGTTACCTGCCCTGCTGTAAGCAATTGGTCGGCATTATTGTAGGTATAGTTGGTGCTTGTTCCATTAAGGGTATGGGTTAATCGGTTTCCGGCAACATCGTAAGTAAAACTTTCCGTTTCACCCCAGGGATAAACCGCCTCCGTCAAACGATGAGAGCCATCATAAGTATAGTAGTGTATTGCTGTATCATTTACGGCCATTGTTAGTCGGTTTCCATGCTTGTCGTGGGTGTAATCGTATTTGGAAATAATTTCACCGGTCGATTTTTTATTTACCAGGCTTAAGAGCCAGTCCCAGTTATTGTAAAAATATTCGGTGTAGGTTCCATTGGCGTTATTCTGTTTGGTAATCCTGCCACCCAGGTCATATTCAAAGGTGCATATTTCACCAAAAGGATTGTCGAGTACGATCAAGCGGTTGTTGGCATCGTAGGTATAATAAGTAATGCCACCGTCCGGATCGGTCATGATGGTGCGATTATCGGCCTCATCGTAAGTATAGGAGATGGTTTTGTTCCAGGTATCCACAGTTTTGGAAATCAAGCGGCTTAAGGCATCGTATGTGTATGAGATGCTAATATCATTGTTGTAAACATTGGTCAGGTTGCCGAGTTCATCGTACGAGAAGTGATCAGTATTTTCGGGATAAGACCGTTGGGTCATGAGGTTTAAATTATTGTATTCATACGAAATGGTATTTCCATTGGCATCTATTTCCTGAACCAGATTTCCATTGGCATCATATAGATAGCTTGCTGTTTTTCCGATGGCATCGGTTTCGCTGGAAAGTTGACCAGCCTCATCGTACGTAAACTGAGAGGAGTGTCCGTTGGCATCGGTAATATGGGTCAGGTTATTTTGCTCATCATATTGGTAATTTGTAGTGCCGGCAGGTATACTCACTGAGTTCAGCCTGTCGAGTTCATCGTATCCATATTCTTTGGTGTTTCCGTTGGCATCGGTTTCCAATCGTAAATTACCATTTCCATCATAAGTGTATGATGTGGCAATGCTGTCGTTAATTTCAATTTTTGATATCTGTCCACAAGTTGAACAACCTGCATATTCAAAAGAAAGCTGATTGCCATTGGCATCAGTAAAGTGGGTAATATTCCCGGAATTGTCATAAGTAAATACAATAGAACCAATGGGAAAGTTAATTCCAGACAGGTTATGATTGCCATCCCAGGTAAATCCACTTGTATTTCCAAGTGGGTCGGTCATGTTAGAAACATTCCCATTGTCATCATATAAAAAATTACTGGTAGCGTTGAGTGGCTGATCAATCGAAGTAAGGTTGCCATTGTCATCGTAAGCAAAATTTGTGGTATTCCCTTTTGGGTCAACCGAACTTGTAATCTTATTTTGCTCATTAAAAGTAAGCTGGAAAGATTTGCCGGAAGGATCGTTAGCAGAAAGAAGGTTGCCATTGTTATCATAAGTATATTGATAAATCAATCCTTTTGGGTCGGTAAATTTCTCTACATTATTATTTTCATCATATCCAATAGCAATAGTTTCTTGCTTTGGATTTGAGATTTTTACCACTCTGCCAGCCTCATCATAGGTATAGCAGCTTATCAATTTTCCTGAAGTTCCGTTATTGATTACAAACGATTTATTCTCAACAAAAGAAAAGCTCATTTCAGAAGTACAGGATTTTACTTTGTTTACCAAAATATCTCCCGTGTATTCGATATACACCGGGTTGCTATTGAAGTCGGCGATTACCGACATTTTTCCGCCGGGCAGATATTGATAGCTTTCGGTAAAACCCTCAGCATTGGTAACTTCTTTCAAGCGGTTTGCTTCGTACGAATAAGTAAAAACGGCTTCATCAAAGGCTATTTCTTCCAGATGATTTCCAACCCATGTCAATGTTAGTATCCTTCCCGAAGAATTGCTTATTGAAATTGGAAATCCCCCGCTGTATTCCAGGGTAATGGAATTGCCATTTGGATCAGTGATTCCTGTCAGCTTTTTATGCGATACGTCAGCAAAGTAATACTTTATTCCATCCTTTGTTGTAAGTCTAAATTTCTGAGCTTCGTACTCAAGCAGTTGGTCGTAAATTCCTAACGGCGGGAGGTATTCTTCCCCCGAAATGGTATATACATCTTCGCGACCACCATTTCTGACCAGCACAAAATTATCTGCAGTATCAAAATAATAGTGTATCCCATAATTAAAATACCATCCTTCGCCATAGCCAAAATCAACGGTATCGTTTATGGAATTATAATAAAACGAAATATCAACAGGCAGGTTTCCTTTGGCAACAATATCCTGCCGCGAATAGATAAGGTTTCCGTTGTACGTGTTCACTTCAATATTATTAATTACTGACACCTTTGGTCGTATGTGGTCTTGTGTAAACCCGATGTTTGAGGTGATGAGAAGTAACAGAACAAGTGCTGTGGTTCTAATCAATAAAAAGCTGAAATAAAATATCCTGGTTTTCATATCTTTAAATTTATTGGGTTAATGCAAATCTTAATGTTTCGATAATGGTTGCCTTTGTGTAAACTGTTAATGTGCCTTGTGCCCCGGGTCGAAGAATTCCCGGAGGGCCTCCGTTTTCTGAAAACTCGAGAAATAGTTCTTCATTACCTGCAGTAAAATCTTCAGGAGTAAAGGACAAGGGAACGCCTGTCAAACTTACCAGGAGTCGTTCGGGTGTAGGAATGTCAGCCAGGCCGTTGTTTTCGTAATGGATAGAAATACTAACCACCCTGTTTGGACGGGTTGACTCCGGATGTTGTATGTTGGTGCCAAGCTGGTCGTAGTAGCTTATGTTTTGGATAAAGCAGGAAAAACCGGTGGTGTCTATCATCGGATTGCCGGTATTTCCTTCAAGTATTTCAAACCCTTCCGGAAGCACAGCGGTAGTCATGTCTGGTTTTTGAGCAATGACATCATACAGGCCTGTGGGTGCATTGTTCAGGTTAAATGTTGCAAAAAGTTTGGTGGAACTTATCAAGTTGATATTCTCACCAAAATATTCAGGTGATGAAGGGTTTGAAAGTTTTAACAACATACTGTTATCAAATTTTGCTCCTTTTATCATCAGGGTAACATTCCCGGTATTCCCTCCCTGAGTGGCCTGCACTGATCTTATTTCAAATGGTAGGATGTCAGCAAGAAGTGTTATGTTCTGGGTATTTCCGGCTGATGTGTTTCCATATACAAGGAGATAATATGTTCCTGTTTGTAATTCGCCAACTATTAATTCCTGATTGCCTTTAAATGGTTCGGTGGCTGAAAAAGTATGACTTGCACGACTAGGTACGCTATCGAAACACAAATAGAGTTCATTAATCCCATGTATCGAATCCCCACGAATACTGATTATCATGGTCTCGTTTTCGAGTAATGGTATTATAGAAACCTGGTAATATCTGAGAACAGAATTATCGAGGCCATCTGTCTTTTCAATTCCGATGATTAATGGGGACATGCTTACTTCAAGTTTTTCATTTGACCCTTTTCTGTTATTCAGCATATTAATTTCAGGAATATTATTAAGAACATTGGTTTGCGTAAATACAGTATATTCACCAGGAACCACTCCCGGAATTGATGCATTCATCGAACACGATTGAGACATTTGTGGGGCGATGTTGATGTAGTTATTTTTTTCTCCAAATTTTGGGTCAGTAAAACTCCAGGATGTATCTGATGAAAGGTAAATGATATCTTTGAGATATCCCGAAGCCGGATTCTGACCGATATTTTTTATTTTGTAATCGATGGTTATCAGATCACCAGCTTCAACCGAAAAAGGAAATGATATTTCATCTACAATCAAATCGCAGGGCAAAGGCTGAATAATATTTATTCCCGAAAATACGACGTTGTTTGATTTGCCTTGTTCTGTCTCAAACAGTTTGTTATTTGCATCGGTTTTAAATATTACCAAGTAATTACCGGATATGTTTGAAGGCAAAAACACTTCAATGCTATCGGTATAGGATTCTCCAATATCTAATGATGCTGAAATGGCTTTCGATGCGATGTTAATGTCATCGGGGCTTATTTCAAAATCTGTTGAAAGAAATATTTTATCAGTCCAGGATGAAATTGTAGTAGCCCCATCACCAATATTTGAAACCTGCCATTCGAATTTCATGGGTTGGCCGGCAATACCATCAAACGGGCAGTTAAATTCGTCCACCTGTAAATCAGGATACAGCGTGGGGATAATATATACCGGAATGGATGCAGATAATGATAAGACATTGTTTGCATAGTTCAAATCGTTGATTGATTTCGTGTAATCGCTTACCACCAGGAAGTAGAAATCACCTGACAAGCCATGAGGAACTGTAAATGTTTTGCTCAAAGAATAAGAACTATCCGCATGAAGTATTCTGCTTAATTCCCACTGAGAAATAATTTGATCGCCTTCATCCCAGAGTAAATCTGTGGAAAGAAATACAGCATCCTTCCAATCTGAAATTCCCCAAACAGAGCTTGATGTTGAGAGATTTGTTACAGAGTAGGAAAACTGAACAGCTAAGCCTGATTGTGTCGTATCGGTTGCTGTGTTGGCAGATGAAACTGTAAAATCAATTTGAGGAGGAATCGCTACCGGTATTGCCGGGCTTGTTGCGATGTTGTTGCTAACATTCATTTCAAAAATGTTATCTTCAGCATCGGTGAAGCTATGCAACCATATCTCCGAAAAATCCCCAAAATCTGATATTGGTAGTGTAATTTGCGGATTTGTCGGGTATGAATTCCCAATGTTGAGTGGCTGGTTTTTGAAATGCTCTGAAACCTTGATTGCTTCTGTTGTATCAAGGGTTTGAGAATTTGAAGCAAATACAACATCTGCCCATGTTTTCCCGAAGATATTCGCATTACCGGTATTTTTTACCCGATAAAAAATATTGTCGGGTATCCCAAGTGTGATTCCAGCAGGAAAGGAAATGCTGTCGATGGCCAGATCGGGATAGGGGGATAAATTGATCGTAACTGAATCGAAGACATGATTGTTAGCTGTAATGCCGTTTTCAAATACACTTGTATCGGTGTTTGTACAAAAGATCACGTAATACTTACCAGATAACCCGTCCGGTATGGTTACCGTTTTGTTTTTCTGAATGGTTTGACCGGAGTTGATGGTATTTGAGTAAGTCAGACTTCCGATTTCTGTGGGATTATCCATTGGGTAATCAGGTGCATCGGATAAATAAATCTTGTCGGTGATTGTTCTACCGAGGACTTTCCCATTTCCGATGTTTGTAATTTTCCAACTCGTCATCAGCGTTTGTCCTGATGCTACTATATCGGCTAACACAGGATCATTTATCGACAAATCTGCATGATGTATAACGATTGGATTATCGCTTCTCGTGATATTGTTGTTTTCATTGAAATGTTCAAATACTTGATTTTCGTAATCGGTGAAAACAAAAACATAGAACTGACCTGAAATATCCGATGGGATGTTAACCTGCAGACTGGTTGAGTAATTTTCATCGGCCTGCAAGATGATGTTTATTTGCTTCAATCCAAGGCCGATTGATATTGTTTCATCAAAATCGGATTGAGGACACAGGAAAATTTTGTCTTTCCAGTACGAATCTGTTTGCGAAGCTCCCTGATTGATGATATTCCAGTTCACAGTAATCTGCTCGTTATTACTTGCTGCCAAAGGATGCTGGATGTTGTTTGCAATAAGATCCGGGGGTGGGGTGATTACGATTTCAAACAATGGGCTTCTGTAAATGTTATTCTCTTCATTGGCATGTTCGAAAACTGCATTGGTAGCGTCAGTATAGATATAAATGTAAAAATCCCCATCGATGTGGGCCGGCAATATTACCTGCTTTGAGCCATCATAACTTTCACCCGAAAGCAGAGGTGAGTTAAAAAATGACTGACCCAGATAGACGGAGTTTTGCAAACTGAATACCGGATTTTGTGAAAGGTATATTTTATCAGTCCAGGTTTTGTTAAATACTCCTCCAATGCCTGAGTTTGTAGATGTCCATTCTGTGGATATTGATTCTCCTGAAAAGGCAATCGATGGTATTATTATTTCTATAACTTCCAGGTCAGGGGGCGGGGTTAATGAAATCTGAATGGCTTCATATTTAGTATTGTTGTTGTCATTCATTTCAGGAACTTGATAATAAGCATCTGCCGATACAATGACATAAAGGTTTCCAAATACATTTTCGGGAAGTATAACCGAAAGTGATCGTTCATATCCGGTATTAATTGGAAGGGATGTCAAATTTTGGATCCCGCCAAGGTATGAATCTATTTGTGTATTTAAAATAGTGTCTTGCGACAGGTAAATTGCATCAAACCAGGTTTTATTCAGCGTGCCAAAGTTGCCCTGATTAAAAACATCCCAGGATATTGAGACCTCGTTTCCGGTAGATGGTTCTAAAGGAACCTCAATATCGCTCACGATCAGATCGGGGAGTTCCGCAACTGAAAAGTTAAGTATGTCACTTTCCGTTTCAAAGCAAGGATTTTTTGCAACAATTTTCCAGTTGTATGCTGTGGAGTAATCCAAATAATAATATGTATGTTGAATTGCTGTTAGATTTGATACCACCGGTTGGGCTGGTTCGGGGTCGGATGCTTTCCACAAATAAATATCGTAAACATTTGCGTTGCTGCTGGGCTGCCATGAAAAGGTTACTGAAGGTTGTGGAATAATATTATTATTCGGAGGAAGCATATTTTCAACCTGGCCGGGAGCTTGGCTTTGAAATACCTTAAGAGCAACTGAATCAATAGCAGTATTTAGTCCATCGCTAACTACCACAAAATATGTAGTATTTACGGTTGGGGATACGATGGGATTTTGCTGAGTTGAATTGAATCCGGGGGGATCTGATGACCATAAGTAAGAATAGTTCTCTTGTCCACCTTGTGCATTTGTATTCAGTTGAGCCGATGAGCCAATGCAGATTTCAGGTGGTTCTGCTATAGCAGTTATGCTTAATGGATCAGTCGTTGTAAACATAGTCGGACCACCCCAATCACTCAAATCTCCGACTCCACATTCAGCCTGAACATAGAAAACATATGCTGTTGCCGGATCAAGGGTGGTGAGTGAGTATGTATTTTCAGTAACGCCTTCAATCAGTGTACCTGTACCTTGTATAAACCCAGCCACCCCCCACTCTATGTTCCAGTTTGTAGCTTCACTCCATTGAGTCCATCCCAATTCAGCACTTGAGCTGGTGATATTGTTGGTGGTAAAATTGTATGGTTTTGGGCAGTCAACTTCTTCAATTATTACATCATCAATGAACCAGTAATTAAACTGAAAATGGTTACCATCAATTACCCAGGCAACATAGGTAGTTGCCGATGAGGTAGTAATGGGTACGGTTACGGTTTCAGGTCCAATATCCCCATTACCTGAATTAAAGGAGAAGGCCTCATCAACCCAGTTTATACCATCAGCACTTGACTGGATTTTGAAAGAACATCCAATATCGTAGTCATCATAAAAATGTTTGAACTCCAGGATTGAATTAACCGTTGAAGAAAGGTCAATTGCAGGAGTAATCAGCCGGGAAACACCGACTTCGCTAATCCAATATGCCCTCATTTCATACGTAGAACCACCTGCGTTGGTGGAATTATTAACGTTCCAACGGTTCGTAGTTACACCTCCTTCATAGCTTTGTGCCCAACAATAAGGGAATTCGTCTATGATGAAGGATTCAGCAAAAGGTAAATTGATTGTATCACATTCTGTACTGAAAGAATATGGTCCAGTCCAGTAGCTAAAATCACTCCCTCCGCAATCAGATCGAACCCAAAACTCATACCAGGTTGAGTGGCTCAGCTCTGTAAGGGTAAAAGGGTAGTTTGTAATGCCGGAAATTTGAGTTCCCTCACCGGGTGTAAATCCATAAGCACCGTATTCAATATTCCATATAGATGCAGTGCCAGTTTCAATCCAGCCTATATCAGCAGAATTTGTAGTGATATTATCTGCTGACAAATTTGCTGGTTGCAAACAGGATGGAATGGTTGTAAACTCAACAGTTGTTGACCATTCTGAAACCTCTTCCTC
>Ga0208900_1000789_pt1 | contig 18745 bp, 20 predicted proteins | sample AntAceMetag02UKK_FD_184763 | JGI IMG/M metagenome (GOLD analysis project Ga0208900, IMG submission 184763) | Saline lake microbial communities from Ace Lake, Antarctica - Antarctic Ace Lake Metagenome 02UKK (SPAdes) (version 2) | ecosystem: Environmental > Aquatic > Non-marine Saline and... | reverse complement strand
CCCCGGGATCATAGACGAACAAAAGGGACCTGTAGGTGGGGATAATTTCCCTGACACCAGTCGGCATCGTTTTTTCCAGAGCCCGGGTCATGGCCCTGACCTTTGCATTTACCTTTGGGTCAATGCCCTCTCCAAATTCCACCAGAAGACCTGTGTCCCCTGCCAGGCGGTATACGGCTTTTTTAAAGAGTCTTGATTCCATGGTTAACCCTTCTCTCCCATGGGGCGGACCTCAATATTGTTTTCTTCCAGAACTTCTCGGATGGTCTTGACCAGATTCACAGCCCCCAGGGTGTCCCCGTGGACACAAAGGGTCTGGACATCCAATTCCAGTGTGGACCCGTCCACGGCTGTAACGAATCCTTTTGCCATGTCAAGGGCTCTCTGGGCCACCTCATCTGGATTTGAAATAACCGCTCCGGGCTGTTTTCTGGACACAAGGGCCCCTTCAGGCGTGTAGCCCCGGTCGGGAAAGGCTTCATAGATCACCTTGAGCCCCAGTTCTTCTCCCATGCGCCGCATGGTTTCCCCTTTCTTTCCTGCCAGGGCAACAAAATAGAGACTCGGGTCAAGGTCCATGATCGCGGTGGCAATGGCCCGGGCAATGGTTTCATCTTCAACGGCCCCAAGGTAGAGGGCCCCATGGGGTTTTACATGGGTAAGTTTTGTTTTGTGAACACGGCAAAAGGCCGCAAGAGCACCAATCTGATAAATGAGATAGTGTCGGATCTCCTGTGTGGTGCAGGCCATGTTTCTTCGGCCAAATCCCAAAAGGTCGGGATAGCCCGGGTGGGCACCGATACCCACCCCAAGTTTAACGGCAAGTGCCACGGTTTTATTCATGACCAGAGGATCTCCTGCATGCCAGCCGCAGGCAATATTGGCCGAGGTGATATGCTGCATTACCTGGTCATCCATGCCGATTTGGTAGGCACCAAAACTCTCTCCCATGTCACAATTTAAGTCGATAACGGTCATCGGTTACATTCCTTTCTATTTAGCTGCCATGAGGTTTGGCAGGTACAAGGCAATTTCCGGGAAAATTGTCAAAATTACGGTTGTCAATAACATTAAAAAGAAGAAGGGCAGGGCATACCTTGCAATCTTTGTGATGGGCTCACCGGTGAGTCCCTGGATTACAAAGAGGTTGAACCCAACCGGCGGCGTGATCTGGCTGACTTCCACCATTAAAATAAGATAGATGCCGAACCAGATGGGGTCAAATCCGGCTGCGGTTACCATGGGAAGGGCAATGGGCAGGGTCATGACCACAATGGAAAATCCGTCCAAAAGGCATCCCAGAAGAATGTATACCCCCCCCAAAAGCAGCATGAGCATATAGGGGGACAGGTTTAGTTCCATAATCGCCTGGGTAATGGCTGCCGGGATTCCCAAAAATCCCATGACCCGGGATAAAAACCCGGCACCCACAACGATGAGCATGATCATGGCATTAGTTTTAACGGCCCCCATGAGACATTTAAATAAAATTTTCAGGTTCATCTGGCGGTTGATACAGGCAAAGACAAAGGCCCCGAACACGCCCAGAGCCGCAGCTTCGGTAGGGGTGGCATAGCCGCCGTAAATACTGCCCAGGACCATGAGGATCAGCACAAAGGTGGGGGCAAGGTCCTTAAGGCCTAGGATGCGGTCTGCCCAGGAATAGCTGTCCTGGGTTTGGGGGGCAATCTCAGGGTTTTTGATTCCCCGGTAAATAATGTAGGAAGAATAAATACCGGCAAGCAATAACCCGGGTAAAATGCCGGCCATGAACATTTTTCCGATGGAAACTTCGGCTAAAATGGCATAGATGATCATGATCAGGGAGGGGGGGATCAAAAACCCCAATGTGCCGGCGCCTGCCAGGGAGCCCATGGAAAGGCTTCTGTCGTAACCAAGTTTATCAAATTCTGCCAGGGTAATCCGCCCCACGGTGGCGGTTGTGGCGGCGCTGGAACCGGATACTGCGGCAAACAGGGTGCAAGAAACAATATTCATGAGCAATAGTCCCCCGGGCAAACGATAGAGCCAGGGAACCAGGGCCTTGAAAAGTTTTTCTGAAATCCCGGATCTATAGAGGATTTCTCCCATGAGGATAAACAGGGGCAGGGCCACATATTCCCATTTTTCGACTGTTGACCACACCGATGAGGCCATGTTACTGCCAGCGGGCAGGGTCCCGAACAGGGTCATGCCGACAAACCCCACAATGAAAAGGGCAAAGCCAACCCAAACCCCTGCGGACAGTGCCAGGAAAAGTACCCCAAACACCACGCAGGTCATTACTAGGAGATCTGCTTCCATTATACAACCTCCTCCCGGGTTTTAATTGCCCGGCAGGTTTTGATGCTGGTGGCAATCAATTGGATAAGAAAGATGCTGGCACCCGTGAGCATAAGAGCCTGGGGAATCCATAAAGGGGTATTTGTCAGGGTGCCTGAGGTGGATTCATACCGAAAGGTTGATTTTACCATCTTAAACAGGAACCACCACAGATACCCCATGAAGGCTGTGGTGATCATCGTCGCCACAAAGGTGATGATCCTGGCCGCCTTGGGGGGCAAAAAGCCCAGGATCAGGGTGATCCTGATATGTCCCTTTTCCTTGAGACAGTACCCAGCTCCCAGAAAAATAATGGCAGCCAGGCCATAGGCACTATATTCATCGGCAATCAAGGTAGTCTTTTGAAATAGATTCCAGATGAAAATTTCTACCAGAATCAACACGGTCATCAGCCCGAGAATTACAGCAGAAATTTTGGCCGAAAGATCGCTCAAGCTGTCTGCCAGTCTTGCAAGTTTGTTCATGTATATCACCAAAATTTAAGGGTAATGGACCCAAAGGCCCATTACCCCCGGAGTCAACCTGGTTTATAATAAGAGCTGGTTCTAACGGCCGGTGATTTGGTAATACTGGCTGAGAACAGCCTGGGCATCTGCTCCTGCTTTCTTTGCCCACTGGGCCCTTAGTCGTTCACCAATGGCATTGAGTTCTGCCCGAAACTCTTTGCTGACCGGATTAATGATCATTCCGTTTTCGATCAGGGTGGCCCGGCTTTTGCGGTCCATGTCGCCTGCAAGATTCCACATGTCGTCTTCCATCTGGGTGGCAATTTCAAGAACAATTTCCTGGGTTTTCTTGTCCAGTTTGTCCCAGGCCGCCTGGTTGACATTGATCATGTTCACAGGACCCACAATATTGATGGGGGTAAAATACTTTAAAATTTCCCATGCCTTGGCATCCACACCTGAAGGAGAAGAGGTATACATGGAATCTAAAAGACCTGCCTTCATGGCCGGATAAACTTCGGAAAAAGGCATTTTTCTGGCGGCAATACCCGTGGCTTTCCCAAAGGAAAGGCCCGTGCCGTCATAGACCCTCATTTTCAGGCCTTTCAGATCTGCTTCGGACTGGATTTGGCGCTGGGTGTAAATACCGGAAAAAGGCCAGATAGAGGTGTAAAGGGTTTTTTGATTAAATCGCTTTAAATTTTTGGCATATACGGGTTTGGCAAGCTGATACAAGAGCCGCTGTTCAAAGGCATTGGTGGAGATAAAGGGCTGGGCCGTCAGGGCCAGCACCGGTGCATCCCCTTCAACCATGCCCGTGGGAATTTCAGCCAGAGCAAGCTGGCCTTCGGCAACCGCCCTTAAAAGTTCTGGTCCCTTAAATCCCAGAGAAGAGCCCGGATGCAGTACGATGGTCAGCTCTCCCTTGGTAGCCTTTTCCACTTTATCGGCAAATGTTTTGGCTCCCTGGGAGTGAAAATTACCTGCTGGATAGTTCAGGTGCAGATCCCATTTGGTTTTTGCCATGGCAGTGGAAAACAGGGTGAGGGAAAATAATAAGCCCATCAAACCAACGAATACTTTTTTCATTTTTTTCTCCTTTTTATTGGGTGTATGAAATGTGTATTGATTCTGCTGTCCTTAATTTAAGATGTCATGAAAACTAAGATGTCATGAAAACAATGATGCGCTGCCTGAAGGTCAGGATATGGTCGTGAATGAGTTCTTTGAGGCCCGGTTCATCTTTTTCTAAAACGGCTGTTATTATTTTTTCATGCTCCTGAAAGACCACCTCATAGTGGGCTTCAATGGGCTTTTTGGGGTCAATTATATTATCATAGGATAAATAGGAGAGGCGTTTGGCCTCGGTTCTGATATCCCCCACCGCCCGGACGAGAAATTCATTTTGGGAACACTTTGCAAAATTCATGTGAAATTCATGGTTTGCCTCCACCAGACCAAAGACATCATTCTTCTGGATGGCCTTTTGGACATTTAGATTGGTGGCGTTCATCTTTTTGATGAAAGTGGAACAATCCTTTTTAATGGCGATGTCCACCAGGCCCATCTCGATGAGGTTCATGCTTTCAAACATGGCCTTGGTATTTTGCAGGGTAATCGGTCGGACAATCACCCCCCGTTTGGGGTGGGATTCCACCATCCTTTCACCATGGAGCCTGACAAGGGCTTCTCTTATGGGGGTCCTGCCGATGCCCAGGTCTTCCACCAGCTGGTTTTCTTCAAGGTGCTGGCTGGGTTGATATTCCAGGCAGATGATTCTTCTGACGATGGTTTCATAGGCAGTAACAGCCAATGGCTGCTTGGGAATTTTTTGTATTTTTGATCTATTATTCATTTACAACCGCCCTTTGTGCCGGAGTTTTTTACCAGGCTAAAAATATACTTGACATAGATTCAAAATATATGTCAAGTATATTTTAAAATAAATTACGGTATAATTTCAATGGATAACAATACCTTAGATCAAATAAATGCAAATTGAACCATAAGGAGAAAGATCAATGGGAGATAACACCTACACCCTCACTTCGCCTGTCATGGGAACTTTTTATCGAGCGTCTGCACCCGGGGAAAAATCCCTGGTGGAAGAAGGTCAGGCCATCACCCCCTCTGATATCATTTGTGTGATTGAATCCATGAAAATTTTCACGGAGCTTCGCAGCGAACACCCGGGGGTCGTCAAAAAAATATTGGTTGAAAACGAAGATCCTGTCATGAAGAACCAGGCCTTGATAGAGATTGAGCTCAATTAAGACGTACGCCAGATAAAACCAGAAAAATCCATGGGGGCAACATGTTGTTTAATCGGGTATTAATCGCAAACAGGGGGGAGATCGCCCTGAGGGTCATCCGGGCCTGCAAGGAAATGGGGATTGAGACGGTGGCAGTGTTTTCAGATGCCGACAAGGACAGTCTCCACGTAAAATATGCGGACAGGGCTGTCAATATAGGTCCTGCCCTGAGCTATAAAAGTTATTTAAACATGGACCGTATTATTGCTGCGGCAAAGGAGACAAACGCCTGTGCCATCCATCCTGGGTATGGATTTCTTTCGGAAAATGCTGACTTTGCACAGGCCTGTGTTGACAATCAAATTACCTTTATAGGCCCGTCTGCTAAAACCATTGCCATGGCCGGGGACAAGTCGGTTGCCAGGCAGACCCTCATTGCCCTTGGCATTCCTGTTATTCCGGGCAGTGATGACATTGTTTCATCGGCGGACATGGCCTGCACCATTGCCGGTACACTTGGGTATCCCGTGATATTAAAGGCGACCGGCGGCGGCGGCGGCCGGGGGATGAGAATCGCCCATACCCCGGAAGAACTTGTCGGGGCCTTTGCCATGGCCGCAGGAGAGGCAAAGGCAGCCTTTGGAAATCCCACGTTATATCTTGAAAAATATATTGAAAAACCCCGACATATTGAGATTCAGATTTTAGGTGACAGCCAGGGCAATTATATCCATCTGGGAGAAAGAGAATGCAGCATCCAGATGAGATACCAAAAGCTCATCGAAGAATCCCCTTCTTGCTTTGTGGATGAAACGCTTCGCAAAACCCTTGGTGAAACCGCCATCAAGGTGGCAAAAGCCGTTGGGTATACCAATGCCGGAACCATGGAATTTTTGGTGGACAGGGACAAAAATTATTATTTCATGGAAATAAATGCAAGGGTCCAGGTGGAACACCCGGTGACCGAGCTGGTCACCGGGGTAGACATTGTGGAACAGCAGATTTTGATTGCAGCAGGAGAACCCCTTAAGCTCAGACAAGATGATATCGTCCTCAATGGATGGTCCATGGAGTGCCGGATCAATGCGAGTGATCCTGCTGACAATTTCATGCCCTCTCCGGGTCAAATTGAATCTGTAATTTTTCCCGGGGGCCCGGGGGTTCGAGTGGATACCCATATATATGACCGGTACATGGTCACGCCTTTTTATGATTCCCTCATCGGAAAGCTGATTGTCTGGGCAAAGGACAGGCCTTCTGCCATCCGCCGGATGAAACGTGCATTGGCAGAATTTGAGATCACGGGTATTGAGACCACCATCGGGTTTTACGGGCGAGTTTTTGAAAATGAGCGCTTCCAAAGGGGAGATATTGACACCCATTTTCTGGACTCCATGGAATAAGCTCTCTGGAATAAATATGAATCGGGTCCGGGCAACTTTTTGACCGGACCCACTATAGAGCGATAAAGTGAGGGGAATATGACAGACAGTGTTTGGCTCCAGGACATGACCTGGGAGGAAATTCAAGAAAAAATAGAGATCAGTTCAAAAACCATTCTGCTTCCCTTTGGCAGCACAGAGCAGCACGGCCCCCATTTGCCCCTGGGGACCGATACCATGGTGGCCATGACCCTGGCCGAGGATGCGGCATCAAAAACCAATGTTCCGGTGGCACCTCCCCTCTGGTTCGGGTGGAGTCCCCATCACATGGTATTACCCGGCACCATCACCATCCGGCCTGAAATTCTGGCTGAAATGGCCTTTGATATCATCTCTTCCCTTCACCACCACGGGTTTGAAAAATTTGTATTGATCAACGGGCATCGCATCGTCAATATCACCTGGATGCAGATGGCAGGGGAGAGGGCCAAACGGGAACTTGGGGTGAAACTGGCGATTTTTGATCCGGCCTATATGTCCAAGACCATCACGGATCAGCTTGGCTGGGGAGCTGTGGGTCATGCCGAAGAGATCGAAGGCTCCCATATGATGTACCGGTATCCGGAGCTGGTCAAGATGGACCGGGCCATTGACAATCCCCATCCCAACGCGAAGTTGTACAGCGTGGATCCCTCATACCGGGAAGATACCCTCTGTTATGTGCCCTCAAGCCCCGAAGAGATGAAAAAACTAACCTTAAAGTCCAAGGGCACCACCGGTGAGCCTTCCAAGGCAACTATTGAGGGCGGCAAAATCTATCACGACCACCTGGTATCACGGCTGGTTCAGGTTATCACCATGTTCCGGGAAAAGAATTGATAGCTGTCAAGATTCGTTGAGCTGGCCCAGGGCATCAAGGACATAGATCCTTCTTTCCCTGGGGAAAGAGATTGGTTTCAACTCTTCATTTGTAAAAGGGCCATGAGCGGTTTCCACCACCTGTTTAATAACTTATCAGAACCGCAGAACTTGAACATTATTTTTTCGGCCAGGACAATGTCTCGATAGGATTTTTTGATATATTTATAAACAGACCATTGTTTGTATCTTTTTTTGGCTAATGTGACAAAATTTTCAGACCAGATATCACTCTGGGTTTCTCTTCTTTTCAGGATCAGCCGAACCCAGAAATCGGCTTGTGCCATGCCGAAGTATAACCCGGACGATCCATTTGCTTCACTGAAACCAATGGTGTCTCCAAGCAATATCATACCGCCTCGTTCATGGGGAATAATATTTCCAAATAATTGACGGTTGGAAATAACCGTTAATTTTTTATAATTTGTCTGGGCGCCTTTAAAGAAATCTGAAAAACCGGGATATCTTTCGGTTAAATGTTCCCATACCTTGTGCATCAGGTCATCATCGGGGATTTCAATATTTTTTATACTGTTTAACTGTCCCAGACGAAGCATTAATCCGGCTTCCATTTCTCCATCGGCCAATGGAAAGACATAGGCGACTGCCGGCGGCAGGCTGGGTGCCATTTCCAGCATTTTGGGGGGGATCATATAAAACTGAAGATTCGGATGTTCAGATATGTTTACCCGGGGGGCATTGGTGCTGTAATATTTAATTGTGGGGCAGTCGATCTTTTCTCGTATGATCCCGAATTTTTTGCCCAAAGGGTCTTTATGCCCCATGCATCCGAGGACCGTTGTCCCCTTTATTTCATGGATATGGTTTTGTTTGTCTTTGTAGGTTATGCCCACACAGCACGTGCCCTCTTCGATTAAATCCAACACCTCGGATTCAAATAAAAATTTGGCCCCCGCTTCAATGGCAAGGGCTTTCATATGGCTCATCAGATGACGCCAATGGAAAAAATAATAGGGCTTATGAACATCAATGAGGGTGTTTTTGCGGTCCATGGGGCTGTGAAATCTTCTGAACGAGGGATCGTTTGAGGCATTGTTTTTTAACCAGTCTTTGCCAAGCAGTTCATCCATCAATTCATATTGAGCAATGCTTTCTCCCCTGGGTTCAGGGCCGGGCCGGCCCCCCTTTTCAAGGACGATGCATGAGGCACCAAGACGACCGGCCGTAATCGCAGCGGCGAGACCTGTGGGGCCTGCACCGGTAATAATAAAATCATACTTTTGGTTCATGATGTTTTCCTCGCATTATTTTCCGTCGATCATCCGGCCAAGGCCCCCTAAAATGGATCCTTCCCCTTTGTCGGTGCCGCCGGAAGACGGGGCATGGGCAATGATCCTGTCGGCCAGCCGGGAAAAGGGCAGGCTTTGTAGCCAGACCGTGCCCTGGCCGGAAAGGGTTGCTAAAAACATGCCTTCTCCGCCAAAAAACATGGATTTGAGGTTGCCGGCCCGTTCAATGTCATAGTCGATGCCAGGAGTGAACCCCACGATACAGCCGGTGTCCACCCGGAGGGTTTGGTGGTTGAGTTGCTTTTGGACAATGGTGCCCCCGGCATGGATAAAGGCCATGCCGTCCCCCTGGAGGCGCTGGAGGATAAAGCCTTCTCCTCCGAAAAATCCGGCACCAAGTTTTTTGCTGAAGGCTATGCTGATGCGGGTGCCTAACGCTGCACAGAGAAAGGCGTCCTTCTGGCAGATCAGTTCGCTGCCCATGGCTGCCATGTCAACGGGAATAATTTTTCCGGGGTAGGGGGCAGAAAAGGCCACCCGTTTTTTTTTCCGGGCCTGGTTGGTAAAATGGGTAATAAACATGGATTCGCCGGTCATTGCCCGTTTACCCGCACTAAAGAGTTTGCCCATAAGCCCCTGATCCGGTTGGGACCCGTCTCCCATTTTGGCTTCAAAGGAGATACCATCCTCCATCCAGTTCATGGCACCTGCCTCGGCAACAACTGTTTCGCCTGGATCCAGTTCTACTTCCACGGTTTGCATATCGTTTCCGAAAATTTCATAATCCACTTCATGACATTTCATTTTTCTCTCCTTAAAGGATATGGGGTAAAAAATAAATTATAATACAGCTTTTTGACGAAATTGTATAATCTGTTTTTTAAAAAAACAGCAATTCCCAGTAACCCATATTTATTGCATCATATTCGGAAAAATTTAAGTCTATTATCAAAAAAAAGTTTTGCATAATCCGTTCCGGCAGGTCTTCAAACAGCTCGTCTTTATTGAAGCTCCACGGCATTAAGAACCTGTACACAATTGCAATCAATGCTACGCCCGCAATCTCCCCCGACCTCTGTCTGGACAGACTCCGACCGGATAGATTTTGGTAGGCCAAATAAAATTTTTCCCTTCCACAAAATCTTGTGTCAGGTTTTGATTCGGAAACCCCAAGATTATTAATAATAGTCCTGCTGCTCATAATCCAGCGTTGAGGAAAACCATAATAGACATAGTCCTCACCCTAAACTCTGTTTATTGGTACTGTTCTATCTTCCGACTGACTGTTGACGTCGGCTGGTTCGTATTTAGTCTATTACCGGATTCTATTCCGAAGCTAATTCTTTAGAAACTAACAAAACTCATTAATCGGAAAGCAGCGGTTGTATTGGGTCTGCGCGAAAACTTAGGTAGTCAATGTTCCACTTCTTAAGACTTTGAGATTGGGCATAAGTCATTACCACATCTGCAATTGGTTGACAGTCAACAAGCTCAATTTTACACCAAGTGTTGCTATCATCATCAAAACAGAGCTTTTTAAAGGCTTCTGAAATGGATTGTGCAGCATCTTGAGTCACACGCTCTGCCTCCAAGGGATCGTTTTCTGTGCTATATAGGAGATAAATAGCAAGTATGTATACGTCATCGGTATCGCTTTCAATATTATCTTCGTTCTCGATATCGAAAAGGGCAGAAATAATATAGTGACCCTGTGGCCTGAGGATTTTAGCTATGGCTTTGTCCAGTCCAACCTGTTTAAGGCTGTGGTCAAACTGATCGGGGAACGCAGAGCGATAATACCTTGCTGCCAGCCAACGTTGAAGGGTCAGAATTTCTTTGTCCGGAAGGGAGAATTCATCACTCGGCTCATATTTAACGAGGTCCTGTTTCGGTATGAGACGTTTGTCCGTCGCTAATAGTTCAAGAAAAACGTCAATTTCTTGCTTTTTTGTCGATAGGTGAAGCCTTCGAGGATTCTTGGAGTGCGTGAAATTCCCATCAGCAGCCTCAATGAGGCTTCCCACAATAACTTCTACATCGGGCTCTGCTCCTGGTGTGTTGGAGATATCACAATCATGAGAAATGACAATTGGAATTTTTATTCCCTTATTCTCTGGCTCTAATAGCTTGAGATTTACAGCAGCATCTTCAGTCAGAAACTGGCCTTGACGCCATAGTATTCCTCCTCGCTCCCAATCAACCATTAAGCATCAACCTTATCGTTGAAAACGGGTATGCCGAGGTCATCATAGCTGTCGCGAGGAAGACGTGGTTTATTGCCAAGTTTTGCTTGCAAGAGCTTTCGTTGGCTATCTTCACGGCGGAGAATTTCAATCAGCTTATAGGCTGCTGTTTGCGCCGAGCCGCCATCTCGAACAATCTCAAAAAGATTTTTTCCTTCTGAGATACGCCTCTTTACCATCTGTGCAGTGGTAGATAGTCCCTCCTTTGCAAATACATCTGCCGCTCGAGCAAGATCGGCCAACCGAGCAGCATTTTCTGGAGCGATTGCATTCCCTGTTTGCCATGCATAGATTGCTTGACGCGAGACTCCAAGAGCGCTTGCAAGATCTGTCACCGCTGGATGTAGAACATTTCGAATCTGAGATAGATCATCCACAGGGCTGCGCGTTCCAGACAATCTGCTCGATGCTTTGATTGGGTTGTAATTCGCGAACGCATACCCTTTCGAGCCTCTCTCCTTCATATAATCAAGAGTGGCAGCCCCTCCGGTTCCAACACTAAGGCCAAATACGAGCGCTCCAGTGATAAATGCCTTTTGTACTGGCCAATGCATCTTTCTGTAATTTTCATCTGATCCTGTTGAATACATAGATTCACTCCCAAATTTTTAGAGCATTATCTGTGACGGTTGCACGAAATGCCTTTGAAATTTTTTTATGTATGGCGTTAAGACTCTCACGTATTTTTTCCAAGCTGAATGATTCACGTTGTTCGGTAAAGCTATCCGTATCGAGAATAGCATGCAGACCCTGCAGCTTCATGAATCGCTCTTTAATTTTGAGCATATTCGAATTTATGTCTGGAGGAAAACCCAAGTTCCCGCTTTGAACAATCACCCGTGCAAGAAGATTGATTGCATCCCCTCTTGTTAATGTTTCAGAAAACGAGTGTGCGATGTCCCCCCCCAATTTTTCAGCGATCCCTTGAACAGATTCAGTGAGGTATTCAGATAGCTTTTCACCCTCTCGGGGGAAAACAGCATCAAGATAGCGAATACCAATTCGATCTGTGTAGGACAGATCAACCACTTCGTGAACTACTTTTAGTCCCATCAAGAAATCTTCGGAAAACTTTTCAAATGTTTCATATTTTGTGGTTTGAAATGTCAGCGCATTTTCGTCCAGAATAAACCCTGAGGTACTTTCCATGTTGGAAAACATAAATCGTCGCGTTTGGCTAAGGGGTATGTGAGGATTGCTTTCCCCTTCAGTCACTGGAGGAGAGATATTAAAGGTCTGTATTACTCCTCGCTTTAAATCTGGGTAATTCTGTTTCCTTAGACTTTCTTGAATTTTGGGCGCATATGTCTCCAACGCGAGGATGGAGTTAAATTGCACCTGTACAAGAGTAAAATATACTGGAGCGTTTTGCAATTTTTTGCCCATATCCATTCCTCCTTTTCAGTTGACATTCTACTTGACACTTTACACATCGCTTGACAGGGTGTCAAGAGAAGAGAAGAATTATGACATCAAAACCCAGTTTTCGGTTTTGAATTAAACTCCAGAGATTGTGGTCACGATTGGTGGCCAGGATAAAGGCGACCACTGGAAGGGAAAAAACATTTAAGGTTACACAATGCTCCAACATAATCCTGAATTAAAATCACAGATCGACCAGCTCTGGAACAAGTTCTGGGTTGGAGGAATCTCCAATCCGCTTACCGCCATTGAAACGAATGGGATCGAAGCGAAAGCCGGGGTTGAAAATCCGACATAATTCTGGCATGGCGACTTGTGTTTGTAAAACATCACCCAGAATGATAAAGGTAGAGAAATCATTTTCATAGATAACTACATCATTCAAGGAATATGGAAATAACATGAAAAATAAAAACACAAGAACCATAACTAAACTTTTTGACAGCCGAGATCCGGTGTTAATCTGGGAAAAAGGACAAAAACACCCGGTCAAACAAGGCATGTTACTGGATATGTATGCATGCAATAATCCGGAATGCCGATTCCTCCATGCCAATGTTTTTGCTGTGGATGAGCGATTCGAAAACCTGGGCTTAGAGTCTGACGGCAGCCTGCGCTTTGATATAAAAAAAGAAAGCGATCTTGCCACCCCTCTCCCAGATCAAAAAATAACCGCTTCTATAAATATCGATTCCTATGACGTCATACCGGGTGAATCCTCAGGGACCTCAGTCGTTGACCTGTTGGACTGGCTTTCATTTGAGGCAAAAAACAATCTTTGTGAACATATCCAAAGCCGATGGCATATGGACAAGCCGCAAGACCAAGATCAGTGGAAAAAAAAAGATTGGAGTTGGTGGGAAACCGATATGATGGTCGGATGGGATGAAATATATCCCCATGACCCTAATTTACTGCTTCACGCGCCTGATAAAATGTATTGGGTGATTGACTCCTACTGTGTCAATCCCCAGTGTAATTGCAAAAACATGGGACTTTCATTCCTGTATGCAACTGAGAATAAAACCCAGGATGTTGGTGGAATTGTGGTTGACCTTAACAATTTTGCAGCGGATCAAATTATTCCACGTAGTAAATCCTCAACCGAACTGACCGAGATGTGGAAAACGTTTTTAGCCCAACCGGGCATAAAAAAAGAGCTGGGCCAGCGACAAAAAAAAATGCAGAAAATCGGGAAGGAACTTGTAAAATTGAAAACCATAACAGGTTCCGGGAAAGCACCGACCACTTCAAAATCGGGAGAAGTAAAGGTCGGCAGAAATGATCCCTGCCCGTGCGGATCTGGAAAAAAATTCAAGAAGTGTTGTTATTGAACGTTATCTCCATTTCTCAGGTTCCCCGAACAACGGTCAAACGAAACAAATCAAATCTCTTAAAGCGGGTTTGCACCAGGCGGTTCTGCTGGTCAGGGAAAATAGTTTTCGATAGAGGTTTTAACTAAAGTAAACCGGCGGCTTAAAAGCATTTTCAAAGCGGCTATGACAGGAAAAGAATACCCTCGCAATCTATCTATTTTTTTTGGTTCAGGGCTATCATTTAAATCTGTGTTGGCTTCTTTTTTTATTAGAGCCTGCTATGTAAAATCTGTCAGATCAAATCGAGGCATTTGCGGCGGGGACTACTTGCAGGACAAGGTCCTTATTTTTAGGGGATGAGCCCCGGACTTTCCCTGTTAATCCGGATATTTTCCAAAAACAGTTTAACACAATATGTGATATCTGGTGTAAATCTCAAAAGCAGAGCCGTGTGCTAATCCATAAGCTCAGTTTTGTTTTATGGATTATCATCAGGACTGATAAAAAAAATTAATGAATTTCCAACAAGAGGCAACAGTGATCAAGTATAGAAGACAGAATGGTCACCCCGCAAGCCCCCTTCAAACAACTCAAATCCCCGACGATAGGGGTACATTTTGCATGTAGAATATTTTGGCGAAAAACAAGCTTTGATTTAAATTTTAAAATCCACGGTAAAAACAGAACCGCCGGATTGGTAACAATCGTTTTTACTTTCGCAAAAAGAACAGTTGCCGATATTTCCCGGGCAGATGTCGTTTTTGTCGGGAATAAATTTACATCTCGTTGAAGACGCATGAATCGAAAAATTATATTGTTCAGAGAATATTTTCATCCGCAGCAGATCCGCCCCTCTCCCGCCGGCATTAAACTCAAAGGGTTTTTTTGAAGAATAGGCCGCCGTTCCCTGGGTTGCAAAAAAACCTTTAAAAATTCTTGTTTTATGATTCCTAAGAATTCCCACGCCATAATCCTTAACCGATAAACGGGGGCCGGATTCCTGATTTGAGATGATCACCTTTATTTTCCCCTGATCCGGGGTGTTTTCAACCGCATTTTTTATCAAGCCGCCTATAACCTTTTGCAAGGGGTCCGCTGCAATGAAAACAGATGGGGTTGATTCTAAGGCCTGTTCAATTTTAAGCTCGCGATGGGTAAATTTTAGGCGCATCTTTTCAAGATTGCGCCGGACGAATTCATCAAGCATAATTTCTTCAGACCCGGTGTTCTCGATTTTAAAAATATCGTTGATACGGGTTCGAACACGATCGAGAACCTTTGCCTCTCCTGTTTCTGTCTCCAGGGTGTCCTCTAATAAATCTGTGCATTGATCCAGGAAAAAAGATAGCAATTGCGGATGTTCGTATTCATTTTCCGATATGATATCACGAACTTCATCCTGAAGGCCCTTGATCCGCTTCAGGTTTCTTTGGGCTCTGTCCATGGACCGTTTCCAGGAATCATCCGGAAGGGTTTCAAGCTTTTTTTTAAGGATCTGTAATGTCCCGCTGAAGATGGAAACCGGGGTCTTTAATTCATGGGATAAATGATTGATTGCCTTGCTTTTTGCCCGGTCAAGGCTTAGAAGTTCTTTATGGGATTGTTTTAATTCATCGGAAAACCTGGCATTTTCAATGGAAAGTCCCACGGTTCCGGCAATCATTTCCAATAAGTTCATATCCGGGTTTTCAAAAAGTCCTTCAGATTTATTGAATGCCGCCAGAACCCCGATAATTCGATCATAACTTTTGATCGGAACCAGCACATAGTTGTCAAAAGAATACCCAAACTCATGATTTCTTTTGGAATAGCGGGCCGCATCTTTGTACCCGTCATTTACAATCAGCGGTTTTCCTGTTTTGACAACCTTGGCAGAGGCCAGGCTGTCAATGGGAAGCCGAATTTCTTTTACCCTTTTTTGGGTCGCCTTGTCATTATCGGCTGCGCCTGGAAAAAAAATTCTTGTCTTTCTTCATCCAGAAGAATGACAAGCGCCCCCTGGGTATCCAGCAACCGCTTAATTTCACCTGTGATATAGTCGAGCAGCTCTTCAAGATCAGGATATTCCGGCAGGGCCATAGAGATTCTGAGCATGGCATCATTACTCTGTGCAATCTTGTATCGTTTTGCTGATTCTTTTAAAGAGACTTCATTTTGCTTTAAGGATGCGACTTGACGTTGAAGACACCTAATCTGTTGTTCCAATTTTTCATATGTGGTTTTTTGGATCATCCTAAGGTCTCCTGACCAAAATTTATTTCGAATGATGGCATCGAGATTATAGCGCATCAATATGTTTGGGTGCGGCTCTTTTAAAACAGACAATCCCCCTTGTAAATAAAGGGTTTCAGCGTCATTCGAAATGTTTTTAAACTGATTTTTTCAAGATAGCCGAACAACCCATTGGTATCTGGGCTGATTTTCAAAACTGATACATCCCAAATTTACACGATGAGACAAATTGAGCACTAATAATCTTTTAGCTGGACAGCAAGTCATCTTTCCGTTATAGAAGAATAGCGGAGGTGAATGACATGCAGACAATAAAACAACAAACCTTTTGTGGTCGAGAATTTACCGGCGAAGATATTTTATTAATCCAAGAAGTAGTTGACACCTGTGGCGGCATCAGTCGAAGGGAGTTGGCGCACACAGTATGCGAGCTTCTGGAATGGAAACGACCCAATGACAGGCTCAAAGCCCGGGAATGCAGTGATTTTCTAGAAATTTTAGAATCTAAGGGTGTGCTGACCCTTCCTGAGAAGAAACGAAAAGGGATCTCCCATTCCCAAAAGATTGCCCCTCAAACTCTACGCAGTCACCCCGGCAGCACCCTGAGCGGTAGCGTGGAAGAATTTATCCCCCTTGAGATCCAGCGTGTTAAAGACCGAGGTCAGAGGGATCTGTTCAAGGAACTCATTGGCCGCTATCACTATCTGGGATATACCATGCCCTTCGGCGCAAGAGTGCAATACCTTATTTATGTAAACCGGCCCCATCGAGAGGTGGTGGGCTGTGTTCAATTTTCAAGTCCTGCCTGGCGCATGCGTGCCCGGGATGAATGGATCGGTTGGACAGATGATCGGCGTAAAGTTGCATTACAGCAGGTGGTGAATAACAGCCGGTTTCTGGTTTTGGCACCCATTCGGAATTTAGCAAGCATGATACTGTCCCAAACTCTTGGGCAACTAAAAGATGATTGGGAACGGCAATATGCCGTTAAACCACTGCTGGTGGAAACACTGGTGGATCAGAAGCGTTTTTATGGTGGCTGTTATCGAGCCTCGAACTGGACGGAATTGGGCGAGACTACCGGTCGTGGACGCATGGACAGAGAGAATAAACGCCATGGAGCTGAGGTAAAGACCATACTGGTATATCCGCTGGTAAAAAATGCTGTTCACCAACTCAAGGAGGGTGACAGATGAATATGAATCAGGCTCAGGCCCTTTCTAATGTTGAACATTCCTATGACCTTGCCATTGATCAAGGGCCGGTATATTATAATGCTATTGTTAATTTTCTTGGTGCGAAGGAGAGCAACCCAATGGAACTTAGCGGTTTAGAGAAGGAACTTGAAAAACGAGGTCGAGAACTGATGCGCATTCTACTTCAGAAACATTTGGATAAGCTCAGCACCAGTCGTTGTGAAGAGGATGTCTGTGGTTCCGATGGAATCCATCGATTAAATGTAAGACTCCAAGATCGAGAAATAGAAACCGTATTTGGAACTGTAACGACAAACCGTGCCGGATATGGCGACAAGGGATCGGCGAGTCTCCATCCATTAGATGCCCAGCTCAATATACCTTCTGAACGGTATTCCCTTGAAGTTCGTCGCCGTGTGGCAGAAAATGCTGCAAAGAGTTCTTTTGACGAGACTTTGGCAACCGTAAAAAAAACAACGGGTGCCAGTATTCACAAACGCCAGGTAGAAGAACTGGCACAGCGATCAGCCCAGGATTTTGACGCATTTTATGAAACACGAAAATACAACCCGGAGGCTGGAAAATCCACAGGACCTGTTTTAGTTATTACCACAGATGGTAAAGGGGTGGTGATGCATCAGCAGGATCTTAGGGAAAACACTCGCAAAGCTGCACAAAAGCGGCAACCCCACATGAAAACCCGGGTGTCTAAAGGAGAAAAGAAAAATTCCAAACGCATGGCAACCGTGGCGGCTGTTTATACTATCGGTACAGTTGAGCGAACTCCTCAAGATATTCTTCCGGGAAACAAAACCAAAACAGATAAAGAAAAAAATCCACTTCCTGAACAAAAACGTGTCTGGGCAAGTCTTGAAAAATCAGCAGAGCAGGTCATCGAATCAGCCTTTTCAGAGGCATTCCACCGTGACCCCAGGCAAGAAAAGGATTGGGTTGCCCTGGTTGACGGTGAGAATCACCAGCTCCGAATCCTGAAGCGCCTGGCCAAAAAACAGGGGGTGAACCTTACCGTCATTGTTGATATTATCCACGTCATTGAATACCTATGGAGCGCTGGCCGGGCCTTTCATCCTAAATCCGGCCCGAAACTTGAAGCGTGGGTTCAGTATCGGATGCTTAAAATACTTAAAGGCAAAGCCGGATTAATCGCAGGCGGAATGCGTAGAAGCGCCACACTTAAAAAGCTTACTTCAAAGGAACGTGAGCCAGTGGAAAGCTGTGCAACCTATCTGAAGAACAAGACACCCTACCTTAAATATGATGAATATCTTAAATCCGGTTTTCCTATTGCCACTGGGGTCATTGAGGGAGCATGCCGCCACCTTGTTAAAGATCGGATGGATATAACTGGTGCAAAATGGAGGCTGACCAGTGCCGAAGCGGTCCTGCGTCTACGTGCATTGCGCAGCAGTAAAGATTTTGATGAATACTGGAAGTTCCATGAAACTTGCGAATATAAACGCAATCATGAGGAACATTATCAAGGAGGAGAAGTTCCATCCACAAAAATTCCACAACCATCAGACAGGAGAGGTCACCTCAAAAGAATCAAGTAATCCTGACGAAAAATGAGGGAAATTATGGCCACCCAAAATGGTTGTTGGACGAAGCCGCGGGGCGGCAGAAAAAGCAAAAGTAGTGTATAACTCCTATCTGTGTCCAAACCAGGATACAATAATTTTTAAAGGAGTATACCATGAAAAAGTCAGAATTAATAAGGTTCAACA
>Ga0208900_1000788_pt1 | contig 18755 bp, 14 predicted proteins | sample AntAceMetag02UKK_FD_184763 | JGI IMG/M metagenome (GOLD analysis project Ga0208900, IMG submission 184763) | Saline lake microbial communities from Ace Lake, Antarctica - Antarctic Ace Lake Metagenome 02UKK (SPAdes) (version 2) | ecosystem: Environmental > Aquatic > Non-marine Saline and... | reverse complement strand
TTCTCCTTTTTTCTATTTTTTAAGTAAGTACCCGAGCATATATTCCTCAAAATAAAACTCATAAATATCAATGGTATATCTCTGTGAAATACCGAAAAACATATGTATGGATACTTACCCGGCAATAAATAATCATAATAACTGCCACGGGCAGACCATATTCTGAACTCGGTCTGCCCACAACGAAGCATGAAAGAATGTTAGGCACGCCTACTCTTTCATATAAAAATCACAGACAGCCTTTATTCACCATATGACAACTATGGAGAAAATGAAATATGGAAATTCATCTGACGAAAATACTGGATTAATTTTGCTTAGGTACCTTAGGGTATCTGGATAGGCCGGGATATTTTGTAAAATCCGGGATTTTCAAAGAATATGATTGTGATGAGTCTGGTGCAAATGTGGGGCCAGCTATCTGGAGCATCTGGTTAAATATGGCTTCTTCCATCCCCGGTTCGCATACGTTTTCGCTCGTTTTCCGGAAGATCCTCCGGTAAAAACGTCTGTAGCTCCTCATTGGAACAGGCAGTGATATCACACCCGGTAAGGCGCTCCGCACGGCATTCCATCATTGCTTCCAAAAGCTTACCCACATCCCTTGCATTGCCAAAGTCTTTGCCTTTATCCAGCACCCAGATTTTAAATAAACGGGCAACCTCATCAAGCAATCCAGGGCCGGGAATTTCTCCATTTTTGGTCACAAGACGGGTAAAAATTTCCAACAATTCTGTTTCATTGAAGTCCTCAAACATGATGATTTTGGTAAAACGAGATTTCAAACCTATATCCAATTCCAAAAAACGCTCCATATCTTCCGGATAACCGGCAGCAATCACGCAGACATTTTTTTTATTATTGAGCATAAATGGAACCAACGCCTTAACCACAATCCTTCCATGGCCGTTTTTTCCACCTTCGATCAATTGGTGGGCCTCATCAATAAAAAGCACCCGATTGAGTGCTTTTTTAAAAACTTTACGTGCTTTTTCCTCGGTGCCTCCCACATACTTATCAATCAAATCCCCCGGTCCCACTTCGATAACCTGGCTCTGCCCGATAACTCCAAGCAGTTGAAAAACCCTTCCCAGCAGACGGGCAACGGTGGTTTTACCGGTACCGGGTCGGCCAAGAAAAAGATAATGACCTGGAACAGGCATCTTCGTTGAATTACCCCTGCGCTGCTGTTCCTGTTGCATCTGAATAAGATGGGTTCTCCTTCGTACCAGGGCTTTGACCTCGGCAAGTCCGGTTAAACCATCCAGAATGCTTAACGCCTCTTCAACCGTTGCGGCTTTTCTGGGTCTGAGATATTCCCGAACTCTTTCTGGCACATCCTCCAGAATAAAGGTATTTCGAGATTGCCGATCAATCTCTGATGATTGTACTCGCTCTGAACGCCGCACGTCCATTTCCTGGAAGAGATTTTTTACATCACCCGCATTGCCGAATGTCTCCGGATCAACGGCAGCATGCCAGTTGATGAAAAAATCAGCCAGAAGGCGATGCAGTCCAGGATCAAGGGTACGCCTGTTATTAAGGGCTTCCTGTTCAAAAATATGCTGAAGTACCGGGGGGTCAAAATTGGGTATATGGATAATATTCTGGGATCCAAATCTACGCCTTAGCCCGGGATTGCTTTCCAGAAATTCCGCTATACGTCCGGGATAACCGGCAATCACTGTAGAAAAAGCTCCCATATGATTGGACATGGCTTCCATTAAAGTTTCCAGAGCTTCCTGGCCAAAATCATTTTCGCCCCCCTGTATCAGACGATAGGCCTCATCAACGAAAAAGATGCCTCCCATTGCATCGGAAATTTTCTGGGCAGTGCGCAAGGCGGTTTGGCCCACATACCCGGCAATCAAATCTTCTCTGGAAGCCTTAACTGTATGTCCCAGTTTTAATAACCCCGCATCCCGGAGGATTTCTCCCAGTAAATAAGCCACTGTGGTTTTCCCAGTACCCGGGTTACCGGTGAGTACCAAATGAATATTTAGAAATTCTTTGGCTTGGGTGGGCGGGGGCTGTAATCGCAGGGGACATGGATTTCCAGTTTCGGATTCTTTGTTTTGTGAATCTGCCTCAATTTCTTTTTGTAATGCAACAAACTGCTCTATTTTATGAATAACAGGCCCAACCCCTTTCATGCGGTAAAGACGTTCCAAGGCAGTTTTTTTTGATTGTTGGCGGGAAATAGTTGTAAGCGTTTCCGTGTTTAAATTTGTTAGAGATTTCATCTCCATGCTCAATGATTTCAAGCTGGCACCCTGTGTACATATATTTCGGCTAACGGACAGAATCGCCTGGGGTAATGTCAACCAGTCTGTCTCTAACTCGTTACGTAACCGGTAGTAGTGGAACAGTCTTTTTACCTCATCCTGACGGGGTGACCCCACATGCACCATTTGTTTTGACGGTTGTCCATCCGTTGTAAGCATCCTGGAAAGCAAAAATTGCCATTGGGGGGTATGATTAAGAACGTCACAAATAGATTTTATATCCATGTCCGGCATAATGAACAGACAAATATTTTCATTACTGGAAAAAAGAGCGCTCCATCCATTTAGATTGCCTGCCATGTGTCGGATAGCTCCCGGATCTGTGTGATTGATAAAATCAAGTCCGTCTGTGAAAATAATTGCCGTTTTTACTGCATTGTCTTTCATGCAGCAATCTATCATGCTCACCATTTCAAGATCGTTCATGCTCCCGAAATGAAGGGCATCCTCCTTTGAATTCTTGTCATTTGATTTGGTAATGCCCATGGCAGAGGAGACGTGTTCACTGTTTGAAGCCGTGGTTTGCCTTCGAACTTTCCGCATCCCAAGTGGCCCTGCACACATTTTTTTACCGGGTAAGGAAATGGGGGGGTGAGATCCAGACTGCGGGGAAAATGTGTTTAGCCCTTCTCTGCTGCACAGTCTCTTGGATATATGATCATAACAATAAAGCTTTCGTCTACCATTAAAAAAAAGAATCCGCTGATATCCCAGATCTGAAAAATGACGGTGAAGGGTCTCCTCCAAACTCAATATGCCACCCGGAAAGAGACAAAATTCATCATCTGTTTTGCCGTAAAGAAAAAAAAATCTTTCATGGTAACGTGTAAAATGACTTTGGATAGAAGTTGATGTCATTCGTATTTGCTCCTTTTTTCAGAGATTATGACAGGCTTGATGTAAGTTCTCAATAGCCTTGGGTAATAAAGTCTGTTTAGCCTTTGAACACGATTATAACGTGACAATAAGAGATAAAGAGTCTAAGGGTAAAGGGAACGTTTTCAACATGGCACTATGATCCTGTTGATTAAGTCGTGATTTTCATATTTCAGGCATCAATCCTGTCTATATGAAAAGGGTAAATACCCGAGCATATATTCATTGTAAATATTCGGGTTGGTTCTGTAAATGTTTGGCCAGTGCCCCATATTCGCTTAGTTGGGACTGCGTAGCATACTATTGCTATGTGAGCGGGCCCAAATGAGTGAAGATGGGGTGCTGGCCGAATATTTACTATTCATTAAAACAAAACCTATAAATATAAAGGGTATATTTCTGATAAATGCCGAAAAACATATGTGTGGGTACTTATGTTATTTCGGAGTCATTCATAAACAAATTAAGGGTGATAGAAAATGAAAAAACAGCTCATAGCAATTACAATTTTTTCCGTACTTTTATGTGTGGGGTGTCATAGACAACCCCGAGTGTATACTTACACCGTTATTACGCATCCTACTTCAGTAGAGGGTATAAAGTGCGCGACTGAGTGTGAGAAAATGATGATCCAGAAAAAACAATTTGCTAATCAAGCGTACATGGCTCAGGCAGACTATGAAAAAAAACATAAGTTTCGTTATAGATTCAACTCCACATTGCCATCAAAAGAAAACCGAGATTCTGCTTATTCAAGAATTGAAAGAGAGTATGGTCAATGTATTCTGGATTGTGGCGGTAAAAAAGAAATAGACACTATGGGGGTGAATCCATGGTAATATGTTGCCAAGGGTGCGAACCTGGAATCCGTCCATAAGTGAACCTATCTCCAATGGCTAAAAACCCATCTGGTATATTGACCATGGATACAGATTCCGCTATGGTAAAATTTAAATACTGTTGTTGCAATATCTTGTGATGAGTAAGATTATATTTCCCGTATTGTGGCCCAGTTTATAACCGACCCCAACAAAATGAATGGAGAACAATAGATGAAATTGTTTCTTGTTTTTTTAAACCTCTTGTTTTTGCTGCCATTATTTTCTTGCCAATATGCAATCCCCTTTCCTGAGAATCTGCCAGTGGAAAAGAAAATTAATATTAAAACGGAAACCATGCAAGCCGTTGATGATTTATTAAAAAATTGTACCCATAATTTTAGTGCGACACAGCCAATTATTGTGGCCAGTCTGGTATCTGTAGATGATGTCCATAAATCTTCCACATTTGGAAGGATGTCTGCCGAAATAATTGCCGCCAGACTTTCCCAGCATGGATATAATGTTAAAGAATTAAAAATGAATCAAGATCAGATTTATATAAAAACAAGGGAAGGCGAATTCGTTCTTTCCAGAGATATAAAGGATATTGCAAGCAAGCATAATGTGCAGGCTGTCGTTGTTGGCACTTATGCAGAAACTGGATATCGAAGCATTTTCGTATGTTTGAGGATAGTTGATCCGGTATCCAATATTATTGGGTGTTCAACATGTTATACTTCAGAATCTCATCCCCCAAATTGGCAATGAGCTCTATAACCATCGGTTCGACCATTTTTTTATAACAGATTGAATTTATTCATATAAAAAAATAGCAAACAAAAAATATAAATAAGATTTTATTTAGATTACACTATGTTATGATGGCTATCGAACCGAGTATCTATAATTCACTATCATGGTCACCCATCAAATCGGATTCCCAAGATTTCTGGCCGATGAGATTATCTTTATGGAAAAAGGGCGCATCGCCGAGCAGGGATTCCCAAAGGCATTTCTGGCAGGATCTGGACGAACATGTCGTGACCCGGGAGTTGGATCGAAAACGGGTAGATTATTTGTGAGGAGGGCGGCATTGGTTAGGTTCACCACCAGAGACAATGGTTGAGTTGGTGACACAGTTATTGTAGTTACACCAGCATCTGCGCCAATAATTTGAGAAGGTGAGGGAGTGGGTGTTCCGGACGTCCCAAATTCCGATGCCAGAAAATCCACTTTTTTGTTTTTGGATGTAAGGGTAACAGATTTCTGGGCAAAAGTTCCATCAGACTGGGTAGCGGTCACTGTATAGGTGCCAGCACCCACCGGGAGCCCATACCCTCCGGCCGTGGCCGTGGTGGTGGTACCGACACCGGCCACATCGATGGAGACGTTGGATAGCCCCTCACCTGCATCATAAAACTGATCTCCATCCTGATCGTCATACACCACGCCCAGGACAAACATGCCGGAATACGACTGGGCAGTAGCTTTCTTCCAAGTGGGCCTGTTCTGCTGGCGTAGGATCCCCATAATCATAATCGTACACCGCCTTTAAAATGCTGGTACCCGGATCGGTTACCCGATCTGACCACGGGATCCCCTGTTCCGCCACAACCGGTGCGCCGGTCTGATTTGGCATCTGCTCTTGAGGCTGCGAAAACCCCAAAGCCGGCCCGCACATCACACAGGCAACCATCACCCCTATCCATTTTTTAATTCCATACCCTTGCGTCACTTGTTTTATCACATTTTCCTCCTACTTAAAATTCTGTCAGGCACCTTCTATCGTTTTTTTTTAGGTTCCCCTATTTCTGCTGAATTAATTTTTTCCAAATCAGTTAGCTTTGGGCGCCCTTTACCCCGACTTAAATCCCAAAGCACACGGATTCTATTTAAATGGCGATCGGTAATGCGCAAAGGGTCATGATCTTTTTTCATCTTTTTTATCACCACGGAACTGGCTATCCCTGGGTTTTCTTTCAATATCTTTAATACTTTTTCTTGCTGACTTAAAGTAAATTTATATCTAAGCAACAATGCCTGATTTACTGCCGAAGGTTTGGATTGTTTAGCTGCATTTAGCATGGTATACTGTCCTTCTTAATGAGAATAAAAATTGAGGATAGCACACTTTCTCAAACAAAAAAAGTCTATTTTATCTATAATTAATTAAAGGCATTATATGATTTTTGTGCTATCGATAAAAGGAGTCTGTGTATATGTGCTATAGCCACTATTGGTCATTATTTGAATGTTTTTTTTCCATTATGACAAAAGGCAGCACCTGGAAAATGATATGAATGATCCTGGCCTGAAAATCTATTCTGGTGACATTGTTGCCGGCGCTTTGCTGATGGAAGAAAGCCGTAAAATTGCAGCCCTTTTACTTGGGGGAGACCACCCGGAAAGATGGCATCAGGCCATTGTCATTGACAATATTCTCCAGAAAAGAAGTCCGAAATCAGCAAAAAGGCAGGCCAACCTGATCCGGGCAAGGCTGGCCCTGATGTCCAGTGATCTCTGGAACATCATTGTTGAAGGGTCTTCTGAAACCACATCCCAGGCCCTTCTGGCCGCATCCATCAGGCATAGCCGTCTGGTGGGTGATTTTATGGACACAGTTCTCCGTCTTCATTGGCGAACCTTTACCAGACATATCACTCCTACAGACTGGAAAGACCACCTGGATGCGTGTGAACAGATCGACCCGCGTGTGGCATCATGGAAACCGTCAACCCGGGACAAGCTCCGGCAGGTGGTGTTCAGGATGCTGGCTGAATCCGGATACATTGACAACACCCGAACCTGCAGGCTGATGCCAGTATCCCTGGTTCCAGACCTCAGAAAATATCTTGTTACTCATAATGAGTCATACGTGCTGCAGTGCATGGACATCTGTTAAAGCAGTAAGGATTTGGAATGCCCCCATTCAAAGACCGTTTAAATAAGATCATGGATCGCCTGACATCCGATGAACTGCTATCCAATTCAGGACTCGGCAATGAAATCGGATTTTACATTTTTGATTATCCACCAGACCATGAACTGGAAATGAGAGAACATATAAGGTTTATCCTCGATCACCTCCCCAAAAAAAAGCCCGACATCCGTGTCCGGCACATCAACCTGTTTGAGCTGATTCTGCAATACCTGGAAACCCGGAAGCTCCTGGATAGAGTGATATATATCCAGCAAAAGAAAGGGGATGCGGCGGTTTTGAAGGCCCTTAAAGGCCCCCTGGATGCAAAAAAAATCGCTGCCGCCTTTGTCGATGCTGCCAGGCCCGGGGAGCAGGATCTGGTCCTGGTTTCCGGCGTGGGCAGTGCATATCCCATGCTCAGGAGCCACAATCTTTTGAACAACCTGCACCATATGATGGGGGACACCCCGCTGGTCATGTTCTATCCCGGGCGCTTTACCGGGCAGGGACTCAGCCTGTTTGGTAGGCTCAAAGAATCAAATTATTACAGGGCGTTTCAACTGGTTGCCCACTGAGGTGACCCTGTGACGGTTCTGCCCGTAAAAATGGCAGTCGTATCATGATGTAAAGGAAAACTGACGATGCAGATTCAATCTATATTTAAAAAGGACATCTCCCGGCCCATTAACGGTGTTGTAAAAGCAGATCAGCTGGATGAATCTGTTGTCTGGCAGGAACTGGACGAATATGTCGTGACCCGGGAGCTGGACCACCATTTCAGGGGATTCATGTCCGCCTATCTGGTCGCCATGGACACTCCCAATGATCCTGTTATTGCCAGCCGGATGGCTGTGTGGATTTCCGGTTTTTTCGGGTCGGGTAAATCCCATTTCCTGAAAATCCTCTCCTACCTGCTGGGAAATAAATCCGCTGTTCACCCCGATACCGCTGCCCGGAAAAAAGCAGTGGATTTTTTTTCAGACAAGATCAAAGATCCCATGCTGCTGGCCGATATCAAACGGACAGAGCAGTTTTCAGCGGACGTTATCCTGTTCAACATCGACAGCCGTGCGGATGCTTCCGATAACAGGGGTGCCATTCTTTCAGTATTCTGGCGGCTTTTTAATGAACATCTGGGTTTCAGCCCGGAATCGCTTCCCCTTGCCGAGATAGAGAGGTACCTTTCAAAAAAGGGGCAGTATGAGGCTTTCAAGGAGAAGTTCAGACAGATTTACGGTTTGGCCTGGGAGGATGAGCGGGATGCCTATACCCTGCTCCAGGATGAAATCGTTGAGGCTCTCTCCATTGTTCTTGACACAACACCGGAGGCAGCCCAGGACTGGTTTGAAAAAAATGAAGATGATTTTTCCCAGACAGTGGAGCGGTTTGCAAAACAGGTGAAAGCCTACCTGGACACCCAACCTTCCCATCACCGGGTCATTTTCCTGGTGGATGAAATCGGCCAGTTCATCGGTAGTGATACCCACCTGATGCTGAATCTCCAGACCATTGTGGAAGATCTGGGCAGGATCTGTGGGGGCCGGGCATGGGTGGTGGTCACCTCCCAGGAGGACATCGATGCCGTTCTCGGGGATATCAAATCCGCCAAGGCCAATGATTTTTCCAAAATCCAGGGCCGGTTCAATACGCGTCTGTCCCTGTCCAGCGCCAACACCGATGAGGTGATCCAGGCCCGGCTTCTGGAAAAGCATGACAATGCCGCATCTGAACTGGCCCATCTGTTCGACCAGAAGGGAGATATCCTCAAAAGTCAGCTCGGCTTTACCCATGACACCGCCACCCTGAATCTTTTTTCAACACCACAAGATTTTATCAACAACTATCCTTTTATCCCTTACCACTTCTAGCTGGTTCAGAAAATCTTTGAATCCATCCGAAAAGCCGGGGCAACAGGCCTTCACCTGAGCCGGGGGGAGCGTTCCATGCTGGATGCTTTCCAGTCCGCAGCCATTAATATCGCCCATCGGTCCATCAACGCGCTGGTGCCCCTCCATGAATTTTTTCCCTGCATTGAGAGTTTCCTGGACACTTCGGTAAAAAGAAGCATTGAGCAGGCAAAGGGCAATAATGGCTTGCAGGTCCCATTCGATATCCAGATTCTCCAGACCCTTTTTCTCATCCGGTACGTGGACATCATCAAACCCAATGTGGATAATCTGGTGACCCTTTCCATTGATCAGGTGGACGCGGACAGAATTGTTTTGAAACAACATATCGATGAAGCCCTGGTGCGCCTTGAAAAAGAAAATCTCATCAGCCGGAATGGAGATCTTTATTTTTTTCTGACCAATGAGGAGCGGGAAGTCTCCCGGGAGATAAAGAGCATAGAAATTTCATCCCATGCTGAAACGGACCTTCTGGCTACGATTATTTTTGAAGATATTTTAAAAGGTAAAACAAAACATAAATACCTTCCTTATAAAAGGGATTATGCCTTCAACCGGATCTGTGACGACAAACCCTGGGGTAAAAAGCTGGAGCATGACCTGACCCTTGAGATCATCAGCCCCATGCATGATCAGTATGTCGTATTAAATGTCGGCCAGTACACCATGCACAGCCTTAATACCGAGGGGACGGTTCTGGTTCGGCTGGACAATGATCAGAATCTTTTCACGGACATCCGCACCTTTATTCAGACGGAAAAATACATCAAGGACAAGAGCGATGCGGCGGCGTCCACCAGCCTCAAGCAGATTCTGAGAGACAGGGCCGATGAAAACAGGGAAAGAAAAAACCGGCTGATTTCCAAAGTAGACGATCTCATCCAGGGGGCTGATTTCTATACCCTTGGAAAGTCTTACACCCCTAAAGTCTCCGGCAACTCAACCCGTGTCATTGAAAGCATGTTGGAACACGTTATCCAGAATATTTTTAGCAAATACAGCTATCTTTCCCAGGCCCATGACGATCCGGTCAAAGAGATCAAACAGATACTGCTTTCTGACAATATCTCCCAGCAGCAGCTCCTGGATTTTGCCCAGAAAACGCCCCATGATGTTAAAGAAATTGTCACCTATATCCAGCTCAAAACCGCCACCCATAAAACCGTGGTTCTGAATGAACTGGTCAGCCATTTTTCAAAACGTCCCTATGGATGGCCTGAATTCCAGGTGGTGGTCCTCATCGCAAATATTTTCATGGCCGGGACCATCCAGCTACTCCATGAAAAGGATTGGTTACCGCCAAAGGATGCCATCCCTTTCCTGACCAAAACCTCCCAGTGGAAGCATGTCCAGATTTTGGAAAAGCCTGCCCTGTCATCGGGTGACCTGAAAAAAGCACAACAGCTGGGAAAAGATCTTTTCGGAACCCTGGCCCCGGATGGCCAGGACAAAATCAGCGATTACATCAAATCCGGACTGAACCAATGGACAGTCCCACTGGAAAAATACCGGACACTTGCAAATACCGGTAATTATCCTGGGAAAAAAGAGATAGAAAGCTGCTTGAAAATCACCGACATTATTCTGGATATTCAGGATGCCTATGAAGTGATAAAGGCCTTTATCCAGAATAAAGAAGACCTTCTGGATGCCCAGGAAGATTTTCTGGATCTGAAAGATTTTTATACCCATCAGCAGGGTTATTGGGAGAGCCTCCTGGCAGCCATGTTGAGATTTAAAACCAACGAAGTTGAAATTAATAAGGATGCCGGTGCCAAAAAAGCTTTCAACAAATTAAGCCAGATTGTCACTTCACAAAGACCTTATAATGAGCTCAAAAATGTCAGTGAGCTGATTTCAACAGTGGAAAGAATAAATACGCAAAAGGTGCAAGCCCATCAGGTAGCCGTCATAAATGAAATTGATGAAAAAGTCGCATGTCTGGTGGATCTGCTGGATGAGAACAGTGCGGATGATGACTTCAGGAACAAAATCCTATACCCCCTTCAGACCTGTAAAAAAAAGATTGCCGATGAAAACAGCATTCCCCAGATTGCATACAGCGTAAAAGAGGTCCAAGAAAAATATGAAAGTGTACTGGATGCCATTGAAGAGGCATTCAGGCCGGATGATGATGTCAAAGAAATTAAAAACATAAAGCTTTCAAATCTCAATAAAAAACCATATCTTGATAAAGAAGAAGATGTGGAGGCGTTTGTTGACCGGGTAAAAAATGAGCTGCTTGAAGCGGTCAGGAAACAATTCCGGGTAAGGGTTCAGTAATAATACAAGATGGGCTGATCTCCTGTGTGTATTTCAGCAGATCAATTATCTGAGAGGCAAAAGATGAGAATAAAACAGCTAAGAGTCGACAACTTTAAATCCCTGGTTGATTTTGAGTTGCCCCTTTCAAAATTCAACTGCATCGTGGGGTTAAATGGAGCAGGTAAATCCACTGTATTCCAGTTTTTTGATTTTTTGTCTCAGCAGGTAAGGGGAGGAATGAAAGAATGGTTAAAAAAAAGGCACTGGCAATCTTCCGATATTAATTCCAAGTTGACCAAAAAGCATAATGTGAATTTTGAAATTATGCTCAATGACTCCGAAAAGAATGACGTGTTCTGGTCGGCAAGTTTTAATAGAAGAACGCTGAGCTGTACTTCGGAAAAAGTCTACTACGATCATAAATTGATTTTGAAGGTTGAAGATGGACATTATTTAACTTCAAAAATGAAAATGTCGGCGCCTATTCCCTTTGAATACCAGGGCTCGCTGATGTCTCAAATTAAGGATTCCCAACTTCCAACCGAGGTGTTGGCACTTAAAAAATTTATTGAACGAGTTCATGCCCTGGATCTCCTGGCACCAGAATTGTTGCGACAAAAATCAAGAGAAACAGTGGATACTATCGGTTTAGGTGGCGAAAGGCTGTCTGCGTTTTTATATGATATGGATGAAGATAAAAAGGAAAAGATTCTTGAAGCAATGACCAGCTGCTACCCGAGTTTGAAAGCTATTGAAATTACGGCAATGCGTCCTGGTTGGAAAAAAATGACTTTTGAAGAAGAGTTTCACAAGATGTCTTTAAAAACGGAAGCCAGACATGTTGCAGATGGATTCCTTCGATTGTTAGCTATTTTTGCTCAATTGTCAAAGAGACAAAATATTCTTTTGTTGGATGAGATAGAAAATGGCATTAATCCAGAGCTTATCGAATTTTTAATGGATTTTCTTGTTGGAGCTTCTCCTCAAATAGTTGTAACGACTCATAGCCCTATGATTTTAAATTATATTGAAGACCATATTGCTATTGAAGGTGTTGTCTATCTTTACAAGGATAAAACAGGAAAAACCCAGGCTGTCCGATTGTTTGATATTCCCTCCATGCGTGAAAAGCTAACTGTTATGGGGCCTGGAGAAGTTTATGAAGATACATTGTTGAGTCATCTTGAAGAAGAAATCATGGCCATAAAGCTGTTACAAAATCATGAAAAGGGAAAATTATAAATGTTTCTTCTGTTGAGCGGAGAAGGACCAACGGATATTGGAACATCAAATGAATCCGTCGGTCCCATGTCAAAATTTATTGATCATCTGATTGCACGCAGAAGTCAATATTCTCTGCTGGATTGTTCAGCTTATAAAATCATCTCAGAGCATGAGTTGGCTGCAAAATCCAAACGCTTAAAGGCACGATCACGCCGAGGAAAAAAATCTCCTGCTGAAACGAGGTATTATTTTAAAAATGCCAGGGCCATGGCACTTATTCTCCAGGAAGAAAGTCAGTCCCGGAATTGGGAAATGAAAGAGATGATCCCGGTACTTTTCCAGGACACCGACAATCGCGCAAGTTCCGGCAGAGGAGAGTGGCAACATAAATGGGAATCCATTCTCAACGGTTTTCAGATTGAAAAAGTTGAAACAGGCGTTCCCATGCTCTCAAAACCAAAATCTGAGGCTTGGTTGTTATGCGCCTTACGCCAGGAATATCAGCATTGTGAGTCATTGGAAAATGAGTCCGGGAATGACAACTCCCCCAATAACTTAAAACAACAGCTGGAAACATATTTGGGTCAGCCTGTCACAAGGGAACTGCTGAATGATAAAATAGATCAGAGGAAAATTGACGTTCATCAAATTGTGGATATGCCAAGTCTCAATGCATTTAAACAACGATTGAATGAGGTGTTGGATCGTTTTTTGCCCCCAAATCCTTTTGATTGAAGTAGAAGTCCCCATTAGTGACAGCTTTTTTTCGCAATTTACCAGGTTTAAAACGAGGAAAAAATGAACACCTCTCAAATCAAAGCATACGCCCCCCAGGCCAGAACCGACTTCATCCAGGCCGTCACCGAAAGAGCCGCCCGCTTCGGTATCCATGAAGACCACATTGAGCCCATCCGGTTTGAGGGTGATGTGGCCATCATCGGAGATCAGGCGGTCTCCCGAAGAGAAGGCGAGCAACGTGAAAAGCTGGTCCAGCGCGTCAACGCATCGGTATTTGAGATGTTTATCCGGTCCTGTGCCTACACCTGGTTCAATCGATTTGTGGCCATCCGCTACATGGAACTCCATGATTTTCTGGATCATGGCTACCGGGTGCTGAGCAGCCCGGACGGCTCCACCCTTCCAGAGATCATCACCCGTGCCGCTGATGTGGACCTGCCAGGCCTGGACAGGGAAAAAGTGATCGAACTTAAACTGGCCGGAGACAGGGACAACGAGCTTTTCCGCATGCTCCTCATGGCCCAGTGCAATGCCCTTCACAAGGCCATGCCCTTTCTGTTCGAGAAGCTGGACAATGAAGAAGCGTTACTACTGCCGGATAATTTGCTCCACACCGGCTCCCCCATGCACAACATTGTCACCCAGATGGAGGAAGATCTGTGGGAGGATGTGGAGATCATCGGCTGGATCTATCAGTTCTATATTTCTGAAAAAAAGGATGAGGTGATTGGCAAGCAGGTCAAAAGCGAGGATATTCCGGCCGCCACCCAGCTTTTTACCCCCAACTGGATCGTGAAGTACATGGTTCAGAACACCCTGGGCCGCATGTGGCTTGCCACTTATCCCGACTCTTCCCTGGGGGAGAAGATGGAATATTACATCGAACCAGCCCTGCAGGAACCCGACGTTCAAAAAGCGCTTAATGAAACCACACCCAAAGAACTCAACCCTGAAACCCTCACCTTTTTAGATCCGGCATGTGGTTCTGGTCATATCCTTGTGGAAGCCTATGACATCTTGAAAGAGATCTATCTGGAGAGGGGATACCGCACCCGTGAAATTCCCCGTCTTATCCTGGAAAAGAATCTCTTTGGTCTTGATATTGACAAGAGAGCGGCCCAGCTTGCGAATTTTGCCGTGATGATGCGTGCCAGAAATGATGACAGACGGCTGTTTGGCCGGGAGGGTCTCAAATCCAATATTATCTCCATCACTGAGAGTAAGGGGCTTGATCAGGAAAAGCTGGGATTTGCACTCAAAATAAGAGAGGTGAAAGACCATACCTTGAAATGGGTTCGCATCCAGGAACTGATTGAATTGTTTGAACATGCAAAAACATTTGGTTCCCTGATCACCATCCCCGACGACATTGTTGAAGAACTTGATGATCTTGAATCCATTATTGAGTCCAGTGGGCAACTCACTGATGATTTAATTGGTTTTATCAGCGGAGAAGAGCTGGGAGAGTTGATGCCCCTTGTGAAACAGGCGCAACTTTTATCAAAAAAATATGACTGCGTGGTGGCGAATCCTCCGTATATGGGAACAAAGGGGATGAATCCCATGTTGAAGGAGTTTGCAAAAAATCGATATCCACACAGTAAATCTGATATTTTTGCAATGTTTACAGAAAATCTCATGTCCATGACTGTAAAATCAGGACATATGGGATTAGTGATGCCATATGTATGGATGTTTTTGTCTTCGTATGAGTCATTACGGAATAAAATCATATCAAACACTACCATTTCTTCACTTATACAGCTTGAGTACAACGCTTTTGAACCTGCCTGTGTTCCAGTAGCCACTTTTACTTTTGTTAATCAGACAACCCCAAAATATAAAGGAAGTTTTATTAAGCTTTCTGATTTTAAAGGTCATCAAAATCAAGCTCCAAAAACATTGGAAGCCATTCAAAATCCAGATTGTGGGTGGTTTTTCAATGCTTCTGCTGCTGATTTTAAGAAGATTCCTGGGAGTCCGGTTGCGTATTGGATGAAAAGAGAGCTTATTAATATTTTCTCTTCTTCACTTTTTTTTGGCGATATTGCTAATCCTCGTGTTGGGATGTCAACATCAGACACAGATAGATTCGTTCGTGACTGGCATGAGGTTTCATGGGATAACGTATCTACAAATTGTACGACATCAAACGAAGCTGCTTCCTCTTTAAAAAAATGGTTTCCTTTTAATAAAGGTGGTACATTTAGAAAATGGTATGGAAATAATGATAAATTAGTAAATTACCAACATGATGGAGAAGAGTTAAAATTTTGGCTGATCAACAACCCAAATGATTCAAGTACTACAAGTTGGGCAAGGTATATAAGAAGTCCAAAATTTTATTTTAATGAATCAATAAATTGGTCTAAAATCTCTAGTTCAAATTTTGGAGTCCGTTATTCATTTCCTGGGTTTATTTTCTCTGATGCAAGTAATGGTGCTTTCCCAAACACAAAAAACATATTTTATTTCATTGGGTTATTGAATTCAATAGTAGTAAAAAAGATTCTTGAAGTATTAGCACCGACGTTGAATTACAAATCAGGTGATATCGCTAAAATTCCTATCTTAAAAAAATATAGATCATCCGTAATTAGATTCCCAGAAAAATTAATTAGCATTGCAAAAAATGATTGGGATGACTCAGAGCATTCTTGGGATTTTTCTAAATCACCTTTATTGAAAAAAAACAATTTTGCTCAATCTCTTGATTTAACGTATGAGCGTTTAAATATAAATTGGAAAGAAATCATTGATGAGATGTCAGAATTAGAAAAAACGAATAACCTCTTTTTTTTAAATGAATATGAGCTTCAGAATATTTATGACCACCAAATACAACTAAAAGAAATTTCCCTCACCTGCAACCCTCATTACCGCTATGCTCAGGGAAAAACAGAAGAAGCGTATGAAACCCTGCTTCTCACCGACACCATGAAAGAGCTTATTTCCTACAGCATCGGCTGCATGATGGGACGCTACAGCCTTGATGAACCCGGTCTCATCTATGCCCACAGTGAAAATGTAGGCTTTGATTCATCCCGGTACAAAACCTTCCCGGCCGATGTTGACGGTATACTCCCCATCATGGACCTGGAGTGGTTTGACGATGATGCCACCGCCCAGTTCATCACCTTCATGGAAACCACATGGCCTGCTGAAAACCATGATGACAACCTCAAATTCATTGCAGACACTCTCAAGTCCAAAGCCGGTGAATCACCGGAAGCGACCATCCGCCGATACCTGAGCACCACCTTTTTCAAGGATCACATGAAGATGTACAAGAAACGCCCCATCTACTGGCTATTTTCCAGTGGAAAACAGCGGGCCTTTGAATGCCTGGTCTATCTGCACCGGTACAATGAAACCACCCTCTCCCGCATGAGATCCAAGTATGTGACCCCGCTTCAGGGCAACATCATGGCCCGTCTGGAATATCTGGGCCGGGAAAAGGACGCGGCCACCACTGCCTCTGCCCAGAAAAAGCTACAGAAAAAAATAGACCTGCTCAGAAGAAAACAGACGGAACTCCAGGCGTTTGACGATGAGCTGCGCCATTATGCCGATATGAAGATTACCCTGGATCTGGATGACGGCGTGAAGGTGAACTATGGGAAATTCGGGAATCTCCTGGCCCAGAAAAAAGCCATTACCGGTAAAAAATAATTCTTTGAAAAAGATGGATGGTTATGAACCAAGAAAAGTTTAATCCGTTTGATATCCTTCTTCAGTTGGAATGGGCTGAAGATGACGATCTTGAGTTAAAATCAGCCAAAGGCGGACTCCCCAAAAGCCTGTGGGAAACATACAGCGCCATGGCTAACACCCATGGCGGGATCATCCTGCTGGGTGTTGAAGATGACGGACGGGTCAGTGGCGTGTCCGACCCCCAAAAAATGAAAAAAGCATTTTGGGACACCATTAACAATCGCGGCAAAGTCAATAAGAACCTGCTTACAGACTCAGATGCAGCTGAAATTCAACACCCAGATGGATTGCTTCTTGCGATTCATGTACCCCAGGCGACCCGTTACCAGCGCCCCATTTTTTTAGGCCAAAATCCCCTTGCCGGCACTTATCGCAGAAACTATGAAGGGGATTATCACTGCACCGATCAGGAAGTTGGGCGGATGCTGTCCGATCGTTCAGTAGAACCTGCAGACAGCCGAATCCTTGAAGGCTTCGGGATGGAGGATCTTGATCTGGCCAGTCTCCAGCAGTACCGACATCGCCTTGCCTCACATAAACCCACCCATCCCTGGTTGAGTGAGGATGATGTGGGATTTTTGACAAAGCTTGGCGGATGGCGGCGGGATCGTCAAAAAGGATCTGAAGGCTTGACTTGTGCAGGTTTACTGATGTTCGGCAGGGATGAAACACTGAGAGAAGCGATTCCCGGTTATCACGTGGATTACAGGGAGCGGACCTCGGATGATCCAGGGCAGAGATGGGCCGACCGGCTGACCGCTGACGGTACATGGCATTCTAATCTGTTTCAATTTTATCTCAGGGCTGCAGGACGTCTGGTTGCTGATCTGAAATTACCTTTCAAACTGGATGCGGATCTTATTCGCAAAGGAGAAACAGAGGTTCACGAAGCGATCCGGGAAGCCTTGGTCAATGCGTTGATCCACTCGGATTATAATGGTCAAGGCGGGATCGTGGTTGAAAAATTTTATGATGCATTTGAGTTCTCCAACCCGGGCACACTGCTTGTCTCTCTTGAGCAACTTTTCAGGGGGAATGTCAGTGAGTGCCGTAACAAGTCTCTTCAGACGATGTTCATGCTCATTGGTATTGCTGAAAAGGCAGGTTCAGGGGTCGACAAGATACGCCGTGGTTGGGCATCACAGCATTGGAGATCGCCATTGATCCGGGAACAGGTTCAGCCGGAGCGTGTTACATGGCGATTGCCCATGGTGAGCTTGATACCGGAAAATTCGTTGGAAAGATTGAAAACTATTTTCGGTCAAGATTTTAATACGTTCAATCAAGACGAAATACAGGCTCTGGTCACAGCGGATGTGGAAGGAAGTGTGGATAACCCTCGAATGCGACAAATCTGCTCCCTGCATGCATTTGATGTGACGCAGTTGCTACAGGGCCTTGTTGCAAAAAAAGCCTTGGTACAGGAAGGTCATGCAAGGTGGACACGCTATCGCTTATCAAAAACTGACTCCACACATAAGCCCAATGACTGCATACATAAGCCCAATGACTCCATACATAAGCCTAATGACTCCATACATAAAGAGACGGACTCCGTACATAGTGAAGATGACACCCTACATAATGAGGACTTGCTGGAAATTGCGGCACCGGCCAGGCAACAACAACGTTTGCCCCCGAAAGTGACGGAAGAAATAATTTTCAAGCTTTGTGAGGGGCGATGGCTGACAAGAAAGCAGTTGGCTGAACTGCTGAATCGAAATTCTGAGGGCCTGCGCTCTCGATTTCTTACTTCTATGGTGTCCCATGATCGGTTGCGTCTACGCTATCCGGACAAACCCAATCGTACGGACCAGGCGTACACGGTAAGCAAAAAAGAAAACTCATCCAACTAACACTTACATTTGGAGTAAGATAAATCAATGTCGGATATTCAGCAGACCAATCAGGCCCTGACCCGTGTGTTTCAGGAAGAAAAAAAACGCCTTGTATTCTGGTATGACGGAGAGGGTGAGTTTGAAGACCTGCTTTCCTCCATTGTTGT
>Ga0208900_1000785_pt1 | contig 18800 bp, 19 predicted proteins | sample AntAceMetag02UKK_FD_184763 | JGI IMG/M metagenome (GOLD analysis project Ga0208900, IMG submission 184763) | Saline lake microbial communities from Ace Lake, Antarctica - Antarctic Ace Lake Metagenome 02UKK (SPAdes) (version 2) | ecosystem: Environmental > Aquatic > Non-marine Saline and... | reverse complement strand
GCATGCGTTGTTTGTACTTCAGCAATCCGGCACCATCTGTTTTTTAGTCGCAAAGTTCGCTAAAGTCTCTAAGTTCGCTATAGTCGCTAAGTTCGCTAAAGTCGCTAAAGTCGCTAAAGTCGCTAAGGTCGCTAAAGTCGCTAAGGTCGCTAAAGTCGCTAAGGTCGCTAAAGTCGCTAAGGTCGCTAAAGTTGCTAAAGTCGCAAAGTTCTCTCCAGTCTCTAAGTTCGCTAAAGTCTCTAAGTTCGCTAAAGTCGCTAAAGTCGCTAAAGTCGCTAAAGTCGCAAAGTTCTCTCCAGTCTCAAAGTTCGCTAAAGTCGCTAAAGTCGCTAAAGTCGCAAAGTTCTCTCCAGTCTCTAAGTTCGCTAAAGTCGCAAAGTTCTCTCCAGTCTCTAAGTTCGCTCCAGTCTCTAAGTTCGCTCCAATAAAATATTATCTTTGCAGGCTCGTTTTAATAATGCGTTCTTTCACATTTTGGGGCTGACCGGTTTTGACAGCAAGGAAGGGGTACAGTAAGCATGTCGGGCATTTGGAATGTGGCTCGTTAAAAACTATTCCTAAAGCCATAACTGGCGAAACAAACTATGCTCTCGCAGCATAACCGAATAAAGTAGGTTATTGCTTAATCCTCACTCTAGGAGTTTGGACGAGACTCTCCGCAGGCGGACACGTCTTGTTCCTGCCTGGTTACGGGGCGACGTAATACAGGACTAGTCGTGTGCAGGCTTCGGGTACACGGCGAAACAAAGAAGCTAAGGTTCAGGTTGGGTGTTTGTCCTCTGCCTGCTCCCGACAATCAATGGCAAAATACACATGTAGAAAGCTCTACTGCTGCTTGTTTGGACCAGGGTTCGACTCCCTGCAGCTCCACATATCATTATTAACAGGGACTTCCCTGCTTGCACTAATTTCTTTCGGGGAAAGCACTGCAGGGAGGAGAAGTCTATCCCGATTATTCGGGAACTCCCTGCAGCTCCGCCTAATAGAGAAGCCTTTTCACAAATATTTAATTGTTGTGGAAAGGTTTTTTTTATCTTTTTTTCTATTGTCTTAATTATTTATCATGGAGAAAATTATAAATATTAATATTCAGAAACTTCCCGAAGGCTTTTATCTTGCAACTTCCGATTCTATTCAGGGCTTGGTGGCTCAAGGCAGAACCATTGCAGAAACCATTGAAATAGCACGAGATATTGCTAAGAAGTTGATCGAAGCAAGCCAGGATTTTAGTTGATCATTTTCTTTCCTCAAAATAACACTTCCTTTTATTTTACGATGATGTCCATACACAAGGCAACTTTAATAAATTTAGTTTGCAGGTTGAAATCAAAGTAACCCTGGTTAATTTATTAATTTTACATAACCTGCTTCAATCTCAAACTGTGAGTAGTTCAGGGCTCTCAACTTAATTTGATCTGAATGAGCAATGCCACCCGATTTTTGTTTATATAGTCCTTTTTTCCAAATTTCCTGGCTTATAAAATCGAATGAGGCTGTTCTGTTGGGTAGTTCTTTAAGTATCATTTCCATTGCTTCGTGCAAGGTGTATTTGTTTTCAGTATTTGGTTTTTCATCGCGGTGTTCAACAAATGAACGTGGCGAAAACCCTCCTTCGGAGCGTGTAGGGATATAAACATGGCTTTTTTCACCTTGGCTTTGTACAGTGCCTTTTGATGGGTCGAGTTTAGACTGACTAAACGCTAGTTCGCCACATGCTTTACGTTGTTCTTTTAAATATGGCCCCATGGGATTACTGGAATATTTTGAAATATTGAAAACCGGTAAGGCAATTTTAATCAATTCAGTTTCCAGGAAGTCGATAGCCGCTGGTGATTTGGGGTATTCATAAAACGATAGCGACAGATTAGCTTTCATCCAGGAGCTAAGCTTACCTTCACTGGGTTCGATAAAAGTAAAAAATGTGGTCCGTCCTTTTTGGAAATCACTTTTATTTCTTGGAATAGGAAACAATTCCAGTTCTTCACGGAGTAGCGAACCAATTGTTCTTCTGAGTGTTGAACTTCCGGTTTTGCCTGCTTTAAAATGCGTGTCTCTTTCCCTTGCTGTCTGGCTCGATTCGGTTTTACCAATATAAATTAAATCATCTTTCTTAATGTTGAGTTTGCTATCAGGAAATGCCTCGCCATGAAAGTAAATTGCGTAAATGCCAGGTTTGTTCGAGAACTGTGTGATTTGATGGTATTGGGTTTTGATTTCGGATAAGTGTTCAAGAATTTCAGTGTTTGACATGTTGTGAGTATTTATTTAATTATCAGGTTAAATTCGGAACCATTGTTAAAATCAATTAGCGATTGGCTTCTTTTTATCTTCATGCAAAATTTTCCCTGCATCAACTATTGGTAAAATCACACCGTCAAAATATGTTCCATGCATTCTTTCGAGGATTATGCCACGAGCAGTTGAATAGCTGATGGCGCAAAGGTTTGTTACAAGAATGTTGTCAACCTGAACTTCGTTGCCTTCTTTATGAATCAGGTAATCATTCAGGTTTTCGATATGGAAGTGAAACTCTATGCCATATTCAGCATCCATCCCAAGTTGGTTTTTTTCGTGGTCTAATGCCGAAATCTTTAAAAACAAGCGAAACCGGCACAGTTTATCCTTAAAGTTAAAGGCTGAATCGGTTGCAGTCTCCACAGTATATTCATGAACAGCCTGAGGTGCATCTCTAAATGTTTTGTTAGCTTCAAGGTATGCTTTAAAAACTTTTACATTTAAAAGCAAGAGTTTTTCAACATCAATTACTGTATTGTTTTGCGCTTCTTTCATTTTGATCTATGTAAAATTTGAAATTGCCACACTGCTTATTGGTGGTTTCCTCGAAGGTGTAGGAAGGTGAAAAAGTATCACGTTGTTTATTCACATTACCCGATACCGCCAAAGGAATATACTTGACAGTTTCATATTTTGATTTTGCCTGTGCAGGGGTCATTATAATTGCCTCATCCAATGCAATGGCAATTTTTGTTAAACTCAGCAAGGTCAGGTTGTGTGTTCCACTGAGCCATTTGCTAATTTCTGCAGGGGTTTTCCCTAATGCTTTGGCAAGGTCGATTGGCTTCATATTCTTTTCAGCCATCAGCTCATAAATGTAATCAATTATTGCCATGTTATCATTTACAAACCGTGCCTGCTCCGGAGTAGTCCTTTCCCTGATTTGCTGTAATATTTCTTTTAACTTAGCCATAATTCTATTTCTTCGTGGTTTAATATGTTTGATCTTCCATGATCAAATTCAATTTCTCTTATCATTGAGTCGATTATTGCTGTCAGTTTTTCAGCTTCTAAAAAGTATCGTTTTACATTTTCACAATCTTGTGCTTTTTGTTTGGTTTTTATTCCGCCATTAAAAAGAATGACAATGTTTTTCGAAACATAAAGGCAATAGAGCCTTATTTGCTCATTCCCCATATCAAACTCCAAAAATCGGGCTGGTGGCGGCAGGGCATGAAAGGCTTTTCTGCCCGGAAGTAGTGTTCCTTTGCCCCTTGTTTTGAAAAGCGTTCAAGTGTTTCATTCAGATAGTTTAGTTGTACCTCAATTTCTTCAATGGTAATATGCCTGAAAATAAAATCCTCAAATTCATTGTGTTCTCTTTCTTCGATGTGAACGGTGTAATAATTTACCGCCTTACCGGTGAAGTCCTCAATTTTAATAATTTTTGCAAATGTATTCACTTAACGGTTAATTAGGTTATTTATTTAACTTAAAAGTTAATTTACATTAATTCTATTTTGCTTTAGAAGTCACCTCGTGAATTCTGCTTTACCAAAAATCAAACTAAAAATCAGTGGGTTTAATCCCGGAAACAATTCACCGGGCAACGATAAAACTCGTCAAGGATATCGCTTTCATTTATTTGGTTTTTGATGTGGAAAATACAAAATCAATTGTTTTGATAATTTCAGCCGAACAATAATAGGAATAACAATGAATTAATTTGTCATTAAATAAAAAAGGGCAATAGCAACTAAATATTAAATTTACCGGCTAATTTTAAAATTAAATAAAAAACTCATGGCTAAGATTTTTGACAGTGAGCAGTTAAACGATACAATTTTTAAACTTAGCGAACGCGAAAAAGAGCTGAAATGCCTCTACAAAGTCCAGGGAATCATCGATGATAAGCTCCCCTTTCACAAGTTTTTAATGGAAATTGTAAAACATATATGGGGTGGTTGGCAATACCCGATGATTACCCGTGTTAAAATAACTTTTGAGGGAGAAATATTTAAAGAACCGGGATGGAAAGAAACAGCATGGGTACAACATGCTGACATCATAATCGATGACATGGTTTTAGGGAAAATTGAAGTTTTCTATACCAAATTTGTCGCGTTGATTACCGATAGTCAGTTTTTGCCTGAGGAACAAAAACTGCTCGACACAATCGCGGTAAAAATCAGCGCGTACATATTTAAGGTCAGGCTAAAAAAAACCATCGAAACTATAGATAGCGAAAAGGGAAAGGTTGAGCCACCCCTTGATAATGGTGTACCACTATTATCGGTGCAATCGGATGTGCATTGGATTTGGCGCAATGAAATTGCACAACGAATTGCTGATAAATTTGATTTGGCAAGATTCGGCGCAAAAGCCCTCTACCTCATTGGGAGCACAAAAAATGCAACATCAGGGCCCGCCAGCGATATTGATTTTATGGTACACTTTGTTGGGGATGTCCATCAGGAAAGAGAAATGCGTTGCTGGTTTGATGGCTGGAGTTTATGTTTAGCCGAAGAAAATTTCCACCGCACCGGATACAAAACAGATGGTTTGATTGATTTGCACATTATTACTGACAAAGACATTGAAAATAAAAATAGTTTTGCCGTGATGATCAACAGGGTAACGGACAGGGCCAAACTCCTGAAAAATAATAAAGAATGAAGGCTGTTTTTGTTAGCGATCTTCATGGAAAGACAGACCGATACGAAAAGTTATTTTCTTTAATTGAAAAAGAAATGCCGGAAGTCGTCTTTATTGGCGGCGATATCCTTCCACACGCGATGAAAGCACTTGTTGATTTTGATGACTTTATTCTTGACTTCCTCCTATCGAAATTATTAAAATTAAAAGAAAAATTAGGAAGCAATTACCCGAAAATATTTTTGATTTTTGGTAATGATGATCCAAAAATTGAGGAAAATAAAATTCTCGAAATGGAGCAAAAAGGATGTTTAACATACATAAACGAAAAAAAAGTAAGCTTCGGAAAATATTCAGTTTTTGGTTATGCTTACATCCCGCCCACACCTTTTCAATTAAAGGACTGGGAAAAATACGATGTTTCCCGGTATGTCGATCCCGGCTGCACACATCCTAACGAAGGTTTCCGATCGATTGAAGTATCTGATGATATTATTTATGAAAGCATTAAAAAAGACCTCGACAAATTAACCGAAGGAGAAAATCTTTCAAACGCTATATTTTTGTTTCATTCACCACCTTATAATACCGTGCTCGACAGGGCAGCTTTGGATGGAATGATGGTTGACCATGTTCCCCTTGATGTTCATGTTGGGAGTATTGCCATCGAGCGGTTTATCCGGGAAAGGCAGCCGCTTGTTACCCTTCATGGTCATATACACGAATCTACGCGTTTAACCGGACAGTGGCAGCAAACCTTATGTAATACACTGGCAATTAATGCAGCACACGATGGGGCGGAATTATGTGCAGTGTTGTTTGACCTTGGTAATCTTAATAGTGCCGTGCGTTTGGTTTTTTAAGATCGTTAAATAAAACGAAATGTTTGACTTGATGGTTTTTCGCTTTGGGTGTTAGCTTGAAGAAAGATAAAAAGAAAAGGCTCAGGGATTATCTTCATTCCCTGAGCCTTTTCTTTTTATCTTATGATGATTTTACCTGATTGAAATTTTTCGTGTGGTGATTTGCTGGTTTTCATTTTTGATAAGTACTACATAAACGCCCTGTCTAAGGTCGGATACGTTGAGTGTGGCTGAAAAATCTCCGGGAAGCATTCTGAGAACTTCCTGCCCCTGGGTGTTCATAATTGTTACTTCTTCAATCCATTGGCCGGAAGTAATATTCAGTTGGTCGCTTGCCGGATTAGGATAAACATTGACTTCGTTAATTGTATTTGTGGATTCTTGAACAATGCTTGTGTTTTTTATCAAAATGTTGCTTACCAGCGAAAGGTTGTTGCCCATAAAAGTTCCATCAGCAGCGGGGTAGCTTTCATCAAAGATAAAAGTAACTTCCGATTCATTTCCCGAAAGGTAATTGTAAACTTTGAAATACATTGTTTCGCCTTCTTCAAATCCATTGTCTTTCGTTGAAACACTGTTTTTGCCCATAGCAATTAGTTTATACATGGCATCGGTGTTGCCATATTCGGCCATGCCAAAACATTCACCATTTTTATTGAATGCTCCAAGTACATCGCCGGGCTGAAGTTTGGCCATAGCTTGTTCGGTGAAAGTAAAAATATGTGGAACATCACTTTTTTCAACTTCCGCCCAGGGCGAATTGCTGATCCAGGCATTTTTGTTTTCGTGTGCCGGATAGAGGAGTGGCGCATCTGCAACAAAATCGGGAAATTCAACAGTATAAGGATCAATGCCGCTATTGTTCACCAGCAAATAAGCATATCCTGGATAGATTGAATCGAAGTCGGAAGCAGCCGGTGTCCACAATTTATTGCCCGACCAGTCTAAGATAAGCATGATGTCGTTAATGTGTCCTTCAAACAGCGATTGGATGCTGACCGGAACATTAGTAAGAACGGGAAGATAAGTAAAAGGGCCATCCACAGTAAAAGTTTGATCGGCAAGTGGGTCGCCATAAATGGGCAGGCATGCCATGGTATTTTTCAAATTGATTTTGTAGCCAACAGACTCCCAGTTGGTGAGTGTGGCAAGTGGTGGGTTAAACTCGGGCATAAACATCCTGCCCTGTACATCGAACATGCTAACCAGGTGCTTCGATCCGGGGAATTGAACGAGTGGATTCATAACATCCGTTACACTGCTAAGGTCGGTGCCGAGGTATGATGAAATGCCGTTCCACCCATCGTTGTTGTAGTACACAAATTGCTGGGGAATATGCAGCGTCATGCCTTGAAAAACCGGGTTGTGGCAATCGGCAGATGGTTCTATGTTAACGTAAATTACAATTTCTCCATTCCAAATATCATCGAGGCCTGGGAAGTAGCTTGGGCTTTCAGCGCTTGCATCATCAAAAGTACCATCACCATTGGTCATCCAGTTGATGGATTGGTAGTCGCCCGAAACAGTATTTTCGATTTCTACAGGAAGCCACTGTCCATTATCCACATCATAATCTTCGTAAACCAGGCTGCGTTCGGACGGTAATTCAATTGCCGGTGCATGTATAAATTCTATAATCATACAATCAGTATTCGTGTTTGTACAAACCTCCTGGGCATAAGCATTAAGGCAAAGCTGAACTTCACCTTGCGAAAGGTCGTTTATTCCGGGAAGATACACTGTATTTAAAGTATTTGGATTAACGAATATGCCATCGCCCATTGTTGACCATTGTAAAGTTGAATAGTTTTCGGCAACTGCCTGGTTAAGATTTACTATTTCGTTTGCACAAACACTAATATCAGACCCAATATTAACTTCAGGGCTGTTAACTATAGTTACGCTGAGGCAATCAGTTTGTGGGATAAAGCAGGGTGGGGCAGGAATGCCAGTGAGGCAAAGTTCGATAGTTCCAAGTTCAATGTCCTGGTTCGAAAAATAGTATTTTGTTGAATTTTCATTCACATTTTCAAAAAACCCACCGGTAAACAAAGCTTCTTCCCAAACAGGGAATCCGTTTTCAACCAAACCATTCAATTCTACATAAGCCTGGGTTGCGCAAACGGTAATGTCTGCTCCGGCGCTTGAGGCTGCATTTTGCTGAATAGTCAACGAAATACAATCGGCTGCTGTAGTAGTGCATGGGTTTTCTGAAATTGCCGACAGGCATAAGCTTGTGCCGCCGTTTAAAATATCCTGAGGGCCGGGAATATAAACAGGCTTAAGTACTTGTGCTGATGGAGTAAATGTTCCATCGCCGCCTGTCCAGGCCAGGGCGTTGTAATTTTCGGCTGTAGCCTGATTGAGCGTGTATGTAAACCCTTCGCAAATGGTCATGTTATTTCCCGCTGAGGCTGATGCTGAAGGAGCGATTTCAAAACTGTAGTTGTTAGCATTAAGACCAATTAGTGATTTTCCCTGGCTATTGGTGATTGAGGTTACCTGGACGGAATATGTACCTTGCTCAAATGCTGATTCAAATAATACATCACCCGGAACAAGCCCGGTTTTGCAATTTTCACTCCCATTTACTGTCCAACAAATATCGAGTGGGCTTACACCATTATTAACATCACATAAAGTAAACTGTACAGGGGAATTTGAGCAAAGCTCAACAGGCTGATTATTTAAAGCGAGGCCGCCATTAATGCAGAAGATTGCAGCCGGTCCGCTACTGTGTAATTTATCTGCAAAAATGTTGTTCGCGTTGTTGTTGCTTTCTGCTGATAGATTTGAAGTTTGGCTGTAGGTGTTGGCAACAGTGAGTAATAAAACAGTTAATAAAAGCAGGCTTGTTACAAGGTTAGGTCTGGTTTTGATGTTTTCGGTGAATGTATCCATGGTGTTGAATTTTATTTTATTTGGCTGGTTGTGGACTATTAGGTTTGTGTTTTTCATTTTTTTGGTTTTTGTTCTGTTTGTGCTAAATTTCCTTTTGTTTTTTAATTTTCAATTATTTGTTTTTGAGTCATGTGTATTGATGTTCCTTTAATCATGCCAGAAATTTCCTGGTTATAAATGAATTCATTTTTTAATTAAAATGAAGTTGCTTGTTATAAATATCCGGGATGGATTTCGCTGCTTTCACTTATATCTCTACTATGTTTGCTGATGTTTTTATCGAAATGGAAATAAATATTAAAGGAGTATATTTTTTTTCATGTTGGTTTAACTTTTGTCGAATTTGATGCACCATCTATATCCCATATTGATTTATTATTCTAATATTTGGAAAGGAGGCGCAGATGATCCAAAAACGTAATTATTGAGGTAGTTGTATGGTTTACCAAACCCCAACTTGGACAAGCTAAAACCAAACAGGATTCTAAATTAAGCAGCACTTCACCGGGTTTGGCTTGTCCAAGTTGTTAAGTATCTTTCAACTCAAGTTTTGCCATTTTTTGGCAAAACTTGAGTTGAAAGATACTACGTTTTTCCCTGGGAGAAAAAAGCCTTTCAGGGAAAAAACAGCAGCATAAATATCGTTAACATGTTAGCATTAGTGGTTTTTTAAGAGCCTAATGACCCCATCCTGCCGAGCTTTGCTCGTGCATGCACGAGACTTCGTCTCGGCACCGACCCCTTCTCCGCCAGTTGGCGGAAAGGGAGACCAAACCGCACAAGCAATTGCTGATGCCGGTGCGGTGGCTTCCTCCCCCTCCAGTAATGTCATTTACTTAAGCATACGTCAATAATCATCTCCCAAAAAAGTTATTATCGAATTAAACGAATTACACGAATCTCTGCCTGCCGTAGGCAGGTCAAATCCGTTTAATTCGATGATATTATTTTTTCTTTTGATAAGAATTGTGTGATATTCCATATTCATTTTTCAGGTATGAAAACCCTAAGTTAATGGCATTACCCCCTCCAGATAAAGCCAAATGGCACAAAGATAGGGGGAGCCAGCCTTGCCGGCCAGGCAGGTTAGAGGGGGTCTATTGTATTGGCAATTTGATTTGATAGTATGTAGATGGATAATTACCCGGGAACTCCCTTTTTATCTTGAATTAAACAAAACATCATGCTTTGCTGTTTTATATCATTACCAAATATTAAAACAAAGCATTATGAAAATTACTGATTTTACACAACACCCCGATGTTTTTCATTTAATCGAAGATTTGAAAAACGAAGGTATTCCCAAAAAACAATTCTCAGATGTATTAGATGCTCAGGGCAACCAATATGTTGAACTTGTAATGGAAGGCGGCGGCGTGCTTGGTGTTGCACTCATTGGTTATAACTTTGTTCTCGAGCAAATGGGGTTGAGGTTTTTTAGCCTTGCCGGAACTTCGGCAGGATCAATTAATGCGCTCCTGCTTGCCGGCATGGGTGATGTTTCTAAACCTAAAGCCGAAAAACTTGTAGATGTACTCGCCAATAAAAACCTGATGGAGTTTGTGGATGGCGACAGCGATGCACAGGATTTTGTGGAAGCCATTGTTAAAGGTGCCGGCATAATGAAAATGGTGTGGAAGGGTGTACAGATTGTTGATAATATTCGCGATGACATTGGACTAAACCCCGGAAATAATTTCCTTGATTGGATGGCCGGCATTCTTAAGAAGAATGGTATTGAAAGCGTTGCTGACCTTGAAAAGAACTTTGAAGCTGTGCCTAACGGACTTAAGATAAGGGAAGGCATCGGCAGGAGTATTGATGGCCTGAAGCCCCGGTTTACGGTAATTGCTGCTGATCTTTCAACAGAAACAAAAGTAGAATTCCCACGCATGGCCTCGCTGTATTGGGAGGATGATAAAAGTATAAACCCTGCGGTTTTCGTAAGGGCATCCATGTCGGTACCCTATTTTTTTAGCCCGCTAATTGTTGATGATGTACCTCAGGGAGAGCAGGCGATGCACAACTGGAAAACCCTTGCCAGTTTTAATGGTGCCCCGCCAAAAAAGGCGTATTTCGTTGACGGAGGCATTATGTCGAATTTCCCGATGGACATATTTCATAAGAAAAATGTTGTACCCCGTATGCCTACATTTGGCGTTCGCCTGGGTATTGATCGCGACAAAGCCAACCACATAAACGGCCCGGGCGAACTTTTTGGTGCCATGTTCAACGCCATCAGGCATTTGCACGATTACGATTTTATTTTGCGTAATCCTGATTACAAGCAACTATTGGAGAAAATTGATATTGGAAACCATAACTGGTTGAATTTTGCTATGCCCGATGAGGATAAAATGGATCTTTTTGTTCGTGGGGCAAAGGCAGCCGCCTTATTTTTAAGAAAGTTCGATTGGAAAAATTATAAAGCCATGAGGCAAAAGCAGGTGGATGCACTTTCTTAATTGAGGATAAATTCGAGCTTGGAAATTGTGCGGGATTGCTGGTGAATGTTGAGTACCGAAAATAGTTCTTTCTTGTCTATTTCGGTGGGTGTGTTTATATGATCCCAATGATTTGGGCATCGCCCGAAATCCAGAAAAATACTTTGAGAATGAATTCCAAGAGCAATCATTTCGTAACTTTTCGAAAGTAAACTAAGTACACATCCTACGGCAACAATCCCTATTTTGGGGTGGTTTGCCCATTCTTTAACATATTTTGAAAATGATGATTCATTACGAGTTATTCTAACTTCCATTTTATGTTTGTCAGCAACTTTGTTTAAGCTGTTTACTGTACAATTTCCGGTGCAGGCTTTGCAATTGTACGAATGAGTTTTACTCTCGATGCCAGTACATGTTTTTGATTCAGGTGATGACAAGCAAATTGGCAGAACTAATATTTTTTTAAGCGTTCTTTGAAATGCATGTTTATGTTTGCGATTTATAATTTCAACGCCAACCATATTTAAATAGTAATCGTCTTCGGGGCGGGTACAGAAAATGATATCTTCTTTATTATTACAAATTATGGCTGAATTTTCAACAAATGATTTGACTCCATTAGTATAGGTTTTTAGGTTTTTTTGAGCCACTTTTATAAAATACCTCGAAAGTTCTTTGGTACTGTTAAGGAAGTTTGAAACATATATTGGTGATTTATTTGATAGAAACCCCTGCCAGTTTTTTAGCCGTTTATGCTCCTGGATGAAATATTTTGTTGCATCAAGCCAATCTATCAAACGCTCAAAATTCTCGACAATGGGAATCAATTCATAGCTGTTGTCTTTTTTTAAAAGGTGCTTCGTGGCCACCTTACCCCGTAAACGATCTATTGATGATTGAAACCTGTTGGTGGCGATAGAGGTATTGTATAAAGCTTCGCATATTTTTTTTGTTATTCCTGACAGCCCTGATGCATATCCTGCGTAGTTTTTCCAAAATAAACCAATCATAATATATTCAACAAAGTACTCTTCCGTGCTTCGTTGGCGCTCGATCTTGTTTTCGGTTATATAATTTTCAAAATCTCTGATGTGTACAAGGGAAGGATCGGAATAAAAGTAATCCACCAGTTCGTCAATAGTTTTTGTAAGATCTACATTAAAAGATCTGTTTATGCCTGAATCGGCGTTTAAATTGTAAGCATGTACCCCCATGGTATTCTAAATTATCAGCCGCTAAAATCGACTAAATTTTTCAGATACCAAAAGAATTAATAAAAAAGTTATCAAACATAAAAAAAAACTGTTCATAGAGCACGAACAGCTTAGAAATCCTATTAAACAATTGTTTAATCAGTATCAATTTTAAAGGCATTAAAAATCATGTCAGAAGAAACCTGGGTTGTGCCATGATTTACCGCATCCAGAATATCCCTGTTATTCCAGCCCAGCTTCCGTAATTTTTCCATATCTTCAGCAGTTGTCAATTTTGAATTTTTAACCACTTTCAGGACAATTTTTACCAGTAATAGCTCAACGATTTTGCCCGGATGCAAAGATTGGCAGCATATTGAAATGGATAAACTATTGTAAAAATTAACAGATATTTATTTCTTCCGCCCCTTAATTTCACCAGTTTTAAAGGTAAAATAGCGTTGAAACAAATAGCTGTAGGTAACAACAAAAACCGCGGTAAACATTTTTGATATGGTAGGCCAGAAATGGAATACTTCAACAAATAATTTCAGCAGCAGATAGTTCAAAACAATAGATCCTCCTACCGATATTGCATACCTTACAAGTTGTGTTTTTCCGCGCACTGGCGAGCTGGTAAAGGTGATGTATTTAGCAAGCAGAAATCCTGTAAAGAAAGTGATTGGAAATACAATTAGGAAGGCTGCGATATATGGGCTGATAGCAATAGAGCCAAGGTTGAGGATTTCTTTTTTTAAAACAAAATTATAAACCAGGAAGTAAAGAAAGATGTCTAAAACTAAATTAGCACCACCTGTTGCCGCGTACCTGAAAGTTTCGGGTGGAACAATTTTTTTAAAGGGCATATACACCCAATCTATAATGGTTGCAATCGAATCTCGCACAAAATCCCTTTTTCTTATCATCTTTATTTTAGCTGTAGCTTGTTGTAATTAAAAAAGGCAACGAAGGTAGTAATTACATTTTTTTCCGGGTAGCCCAATTCGGAATAATTTTATCTTTTCCAAAATGCGGGAGAGAGTAATATTAGCACGGTGAAAAGTTCGAGTCGGCCAAGCAACATAAGGAACGATAAGAACCATTTGCCAATCATGGGTATATGTGCAAAATTACCTACAGGCCCAACACTCCCAATACCAGGGCCTATATTACCAAGTGTTGCTGCTGTGGAACCTATGGCTGATTCAAAATCAAGCCCCAGGAAAGTCATCACGAAAGTTCCGATGGCAAAAATGATCATATAGATAAGAAAAAAGGCAAGTACGTTAAAAATAATATCTTGTGAAACAGGCTTGTCGTTCATCCTTACAGGGAGCACCGCTTGCGGGTGCATCAATCGTTTCATCTCAAGTAAGCTATTTTTAAAAAGCAGCAATTGGCGAACCACCTTTATACCACCACCTGTCGAGCCGGCACTTCCACCAACAAACATCAGCAAAAAAATAATAAACCACAGCGCTCCCGGCCATACCAGGTAATCTACAGTAACAAACCCTGTTGTAGTGATGATGGATACTACTGTAAATATGGAGTCTCTGAACGATTTTTCAACTCCTTCCTGATGGGTGAAAAATAGTGTGCCTGCAATAATGAAAGTGGCAATAAGGATAGTGAAGATGTAATATCGGTATTCTTCATTTTTCCATACATCTTTTATTCTGCCGTGGAGGGCTATGTAGTGCAAAGTAAAATTTGTACCTGCAAGTATCATAAATAGTGTAATTACATACTGTATGTATGGCGAAAACTCGGCGACACTTGTATTTCGGGTTGAAAAACCTCCGGTTGCCATGGTGCCAAAAGCATGACAAAGACCTTCAAAAAGGTTCATGCCTCCTAACATTAGTAGGCCTGTTTCAACAACTGTAAGCAGTACATATATGCCCCAAAGTCTTTTCGCGGTTTGCGTTATTCGCGGATGGAGCTTGTCGGGCGTAGGCCCGGGAACTTCTGCAATAAAAAGCTGCATTCCTCCAATACCTAAAAAAGGTAAAATTGCCAGCGATAGCACAATAATCCCCATCCCGCCAATCCAATGGGTCATCGAACGCCAAAAAAGCAGTCCTTTTGGCATGGCTTCAATGTCGGTGATAATGGTTGCTCCCGTGGTTGTGAAACCCGAAATGGTTTCAAAAAAAGCATTGGTATAGCTTGCAATTGTTCCGCTAAGATAAAAGGGTAGTGCCCCAAAAATGGAAATAATAACCCAGGTCAACGAAACGATAAGATACCCATCGCGCTTACTAATAACTTTGTTAAGTTCTTTGCCTGCCGCGAAATATAGAATTGCTCCTGAAATAAAAGTAATAACAGATGAAACCACAATAGGCCAAAAATCGTGCTGACCATCAAAAAAATGGAACTCAAAAGTTTGTTCATTGCTGTAATACCACGAAAAAGGAAGTGCTGTGAGTAAAAATGCACCCTCGATAATAAGAAGGATGCCAAGTATCCGGGAAATAATCTTGAAATTTAATGTTCTTGATCGGGACATAGCAATTAATTAAAGAACCGGTCAACCTTATGAATAGCTGACGGTAATGAAAATACTACCACCTTATCGCCTTCTTTGATGGTGAAATTTCCAACCGCGATATAACTATCATCACCCCTCACAATACCTCCAATAATGGCATCTGGGGGGAATTGCAATTTCCTGATAGGCTTTTTAACAATGGCTGATTTGGGCTTAACAACAAATTCAAATACTTCAGCATCGATACCATGCAAGAGTTTGGAGGAGATAACTTCCGAGCCCATGGTAAAACGTGCAATATAACTTGCCGTGATCAATTTTTTGTTGATGATGGTGTCGATACCGATATTTTGTGAGATGTCGATATAGTCGATATTTTCGACCAGGGCAATGGTTTTTTTTACCCCAAACTTTCGTGCATGAAGGCAGGTAAGTATATTGGTTTCGGAGTTGTTGGTTACGGCAATAAAAGCATCCATATCTTCAATACCCTCGTCTTGCAATAATTCAATGTCCCGGGCATCTCCATGTATAACAAGCGTATCTCTCAAATCATTGCTGAGCAGAATACTTCGCTCCTTGTTAATTTCAACCATTTTCAAATCATAAAGTTTTTCGAGTCTTGTGGCGGTTTTTCTTCCAATTCGCCCGCCGCCAACAATCATAACTTTATTAATATCAAATTCCTCTTTTCCACCAAGTTTTAATAATGTATTGATACCCGAAGGCCGCGTAATAACGTAGGCCATGTCGTTTGCCCTGAATTCATCATTCCCCCTTGGGATAATCGTCTTGGAATTCCTATGAATAGCCACTGCCCTGAAGTCAAGGTAGGGAAACTCGGAAGCGATTTGATCGAGGGTTTTTCCAACCACTGCAGCTTTTTTTTCAAGCTTAATCATAAACAGGATAAGCTTCCCTCCCGAAAATCCGAATGTTTCGGTGGCGGCAGTTTGCTCCAGCAGGTTTACGATTTCTTCGGCAGCCAGTCTTTCAGGGCAAACAAGGTGGTCGATGCCCAATGACTTGAATAGCTCAATATTTTTTCCCTCAAGATATTCGGTATTATTTACCCTGGCAATGGTACGCTTAGCCCCAAGTTTTTTACCTATAATGGCTGTCATCAGGTTGATCTGCTCATCGTGTACCACCGAGATTAATAAATCTGCCCTGCGGATATTCGCCCTTTCAAGCACCGAAATACAGGTTGAGTCGCCGGGGATAGTCATTAAATCAGTGTGGGCATCGATGAGTTTTAACAGGTCGCTGTGCGGGTCAACAACTGTGATGTCGTGATTTTCATCCGTCAAAAGTTTTGCCAGGTGAAATCCTACTTCACCATCGCCCGCTATTATGATGTTCATTTTTTTCATATCGTACAGGCTGCGAAATTATCTTTTTTCAGGATATTAAAACTATTGTAGATGTGGCGTATAAAAAGATATGAATTATTTAATATGTAACTTCTCAATGAAAATTGTCAAAGTAATGCTTTAATACAAATTAGACTTTAGTAAGGGAAAACTTGGTTGGGTAGAAATAAAAATAAAGTTGGATACCTGACGGGAATTTACCATAGTGAGCTTATTCAGCCGGGGCAATAATGTTGTTTAAAACTTTACCGTTTTCACTTTTATCAAAAACAGCCCTTACCGGAATTTCAAATCCTTCGATAACTACACTTTTAATTGATCCGCTGCCCGACTTTTGCTGGAGGAAATACTTCTCCCCATCCAAAAGGTACTGTTCAATAATTTCTTTTTCAGGATCAATAATCCAGTATTCTTTTACACCGTGTAGTGCGTAGTCCTCAAATTTAATGGTACGGTCGGTTTTCTCGGTAGATTTTGAAAGCACTTCCACCACGAAATCGGGGGCTGGGAACAGCATTTGATCTGGTTTGAACAGGTCGGATTTCTCTTTCAGGAAAAAGCAAATATCCGGCTCGTAGTCGTTGCGGGTAAGCCGGATCATTAGTTTTTCGTGGCCGACATAACCGAAACTATGTTTCCCAACAAAAATATGAAGCAAGGAAAATAAAAAATCCGATGTTTTTGCATGTCTGAATTTTACAGGAGAATGGATAATCATTTCACCATTAATAAACTCCGCTTTTTGGTCTTCGGAAATATCATTGTAAAACTGCTCCCTTTTTACCTTTTCTTCCTCAAGGTAAGATTTGAGATGATTATAAATCATCACCGTTTTAGGCGATTCCAATGCTAAACTTACAATTTCGTTTACATCGAGGTACATGGCATTTTGAATTTGGATAGCAAAGATACAAACTAATTGCCTCAATTTCGACAAACCTGAGAAATGCGCTTAAATTTAATTAGCCTATAACTGAAGGACATGGAGAATTTTGGAGGGATTAAAAATTTGAAGAAATATCTTAAGTGTGAGCCTATCCTGTTAGATTTTTCCTGTTTTTTTCAAAAAATTCATATTATGAATGATATCGGGTTTGATTCCTTTCTCAAAAACAAATCATTAACAGCTTATGATTCAATTTGAAAAAAAGAAAAACAAAAAAATGGATATTTTGTTAAAGTTTAATGCAGAACAGTTTTGTGCTTTTGAGTGGAATATCAAAAAATAGAATCTCCATTAATTTTCGAATCAATAAATTTATAGATACAATGGAATTAATAAGCAAGCCACAAGTTAAGGAGGTTTTTGATAACTATCCAAAATCGGTACAAAACCAAATGCTTCACCTTAGAGCATTGGTGTTAAACGTAGCATCCGAAATTGACGGACTTGAAAAACTCGAAGAAACACTTAAATGGGGCGAGCCCGGCTATCTGACAAAACACGGAAGCACTGTTCGCATGGATTGGAAGGAGAAAAATCCAGGGCAATATGCCATCTACTTTAAATGCACCTCAAAATTAGTCCCAACATTTAAAACCATTTACAAAGACAAATTCAAATTTGAAGGAAACCGTGCAATTGTTTTTAAACTGCACGACAACATACCCGAGGCCGAATTAAAGCACTGCATTTCGATGGCTTTAATTTACCACAAAATAAAGCACCTGCCATTGTTGGGGGCATGAGCCCAAGATGTAGCGGACAGGCATGATTTATAGGTAAAGCCGGGTTTACACATCATAATATGAAAAATTTTTAATAAAAAATTAATCGCCCACCTCATCGTTATTATTTACTTATTTTGCAGCATAATTAACAAATACAAATCATAAAACTATGCGATATCTAATAATTATTACACTACTCATTACTATTTTATCAGGCTGTAATCAGCAATCCAACAACTCTGAAAGTAGCAGCTCGGCACTCGATGATGTTATGAACCAGGTTTCGGGCGAAAAAATCAACGAAGTTACGGTGCTTGAATTTGCCAATGCCGGAACATACACTTATGTTAAACTCGATGACCATGGCAAGGTTTTTTGGGGAGCCATAACTGCACGTGAAGTTGAAGTAGGCAAATCATACATTTACAAGCCCGCCTTGATGATGAGGAATTTCCCAAGCAAGCAGTTGGGTAAAACTTTTGATTCGGTAATGTTTATCCAGGATTTTAGCGATGCCAAACACGTTCACGAATCAAGTATTGCACGATCGGAACCACAAGCACATACCAAAACAGCCCCGCAAAGTGGTATTAACGTTGAACCAGCCAAAGGCGGAAAAACCATTGCACAAATCTATGCCGACCGCAGTGGGTTGAACGGAAATAAAGTTACAGTAAGTGGTAAGGTTGTTAAGATTAGCGAAAACATTATGAACCGCCATTGGATACACATTCAGGATGGGACTGATAGCAATGGAAATGTTGATTTAACAGTAACCACAGATATGCCCCTTGATTTTAAGGTTGGCGATGTTGTAACTTTTAGCGGGGTGCTTGCTGCCGATAAAGATTTTGGTGCAGGTTACAAATATGCAGCAATCATCGAAGGCGCTTCCTGGAAGTAAGGCAGAGGACAGTCCACAGTAGGCAGTTGGCAGTCCGCAGTCCGCAGTAGGCAGTCTGCAG
>Ga0208900_1000784_pt1 | contig 18820 bp, 16 predicted proteins | sample AntAceMetag02UKK_FD_184763 | JGI IMG/M metagenome (GOLD analysis project Ga0208900, IMG submission 184763) | Saline lake microbial communities from Ace Lake, Antarctica - Antarctic Ace Lake Metagenome 02UKK (SPAdes) (version 2) | ecosystem: Environmental > Aquatic > Non-marine Saline and... | reverse complement strand
AAACTCAAGGTGAAGTATCTGTTAAATACCCATGGTCATTTTGACCATGTGGGGGCAAACAAGAAAATGAAGGATGCCACCCAGGCGGTTTTGATGATCCATGAAGCAGATGAGCCCATGCTGGCAGATCTTAACAAGGCGGCTTCTTCCTTTGGTCTTTCTGCTGAGAATTCCCCCAAAGCCGATGCCTATCTCAATGAAGGCGATGAGATCACCTTTGGAAATATTACCCTTAAGGTGATCCACACCCCCGGGCATTCCCTGGGGGGCATCTGCCTTTACACCAAGGGCCATGTGTTTGTGGGCGACACTCTGTTTGCCGGTTCCATTGGCAGAACAGATCTGCCCGGCGGTGATTATCAGCAATTAATTGATAACATTCGCCAGAAATTATTTCCCCTTTCCGATGATACCATGGTTCATCCCGGCCACGGGCCTGAATCCTCCATTGGCAGAGAAAAGCAGAGTAATCCATTTCTCCGTTGAACAGGGAGCGTTTGATAAACTGTCATGGCATCATCATTAAATGCATTATTGAAGCGCCTTCCACAGATCACCTCCCTTAAGCGGGATATCCTTCCCCTTTCAGTCTCACTGGAAGAGTTTGCCATTCCCTGGGCATCCAGATCTGGAACGGTGGTTTTGCTCAGCGGTGGTCGCATGGATTGTGCCCGGTACCATATCCTGGCAGCAGACCCATGGCTGAGCCTGGTGTGCCATGGAAAGCATGTTGAAGTGACGGTTTCAGGGGAGTCCTTTGTTTTTTTCATGGACCCCTTTGAAGCGTTGTCAGCCATTCTTAGCTTTTTTAAGGTGTCCTGTCCCCAGAATGCCTCTTCTCCGGTGGCTTCAGGGCTTTTTGGTTATTTTTCCTATGATCTGAAAGATCATATAGAAGACCTTCCCCGCACCTGTTCACCCCGGAATCTTCCAGACCTGTTTCTGGTTCTTCCCTCTGTTGTTGTGGTGCATGATAAGGTAACCCACACCACGGAATTTTTTTATCCGGTTTTGTCTTCCTCCAATGAGTTCAACGACATTGCCTCATTTATTGATGAACATTGCAAAGAAATTTTAGATCGGGCTATTTTTGCCGGTGCAGATGGTCAGAAAGTTGGCCAGGATTGTGAAAAAAATCTATCTGCCCGTCCTGGGGTAACAAGGGCTGGGGGAGGGTATTCCATTGATCCGTCGGGATTTACCTCCAACTTTACCCGGGAGTCTTACATGGCAGCGGTGGATCGCATTCTATCTTATATCCGGGCCGGAGATATTTACCAGGTGAATCTTTCCCAGAGATATGAAACCGGTTTTCAGGGGGAGGCCTATACCTTGTTTCGGGATCTTTACCATCGTAACCCCGCCCCCTTTTTTGCCTTTGTCAATGCCGGGGACCATCAGATTGTGTCCACCTCCCCCGAGCGGTTTATTCGTCAGACGGGTCGACATCTGGAAACAAGCCCCATAAAAGGCACCCTTCCCCGGGGAAAAACCCCGGAGGAAGATGAGGCCCTGGCAAAGGAACTTGCCAGCAGCACCAAGGATGATGCCGAGCTGTCCATGATTGTGGACCTCATGAGAAATGATCTTGGCAGGGTGGCCAGGGGAGGAAGCGTTGAAGTCACCGCCCACAAGCGCTTGGAACCCTATGACAATGTGTTTCATCTGGTGTCTGATGTGAGGGCGGAACTGGACAGTCACCTGGATACCGTGGATGTCATCCGTGCCACATTTCCCGGTGGGTCCATCACCGGATGCCCTAAAATTCGTTCCATGGAAATCATTGATGAACTGGAGTCGGTGCAACGTCATGTGTATACGGGGTCACTGGGGTATTTAAGCTTCCATGACACTATGGATCTCTCCATTGCCATCCGGACAGCCACCGTTGCCAACGGCAAAATTAACTACTCTGTGGGGGGAGGGATTGTTTTTGATTCCGACCCGGCAAAGGAATATGAAGAGACCCTGCACAAGGGCAAAACCCTCATGGATATTCTCACATTAAAGGGTGCCCATGGCCATGAATCCCCTTTATCTGCCTGGGTTAACGGAAAGATAATTCCCCAGGACCAGGCGATGATCCAGGCCCTTTCGCCAGGGGGACAGTATGGTACGGGAATTTTTGAGACCATCCGGGTAAACAGGGGAAAACCCTGCTTTTTTTCTGAACATATTCGTCGTTTCAATGCCAGCTGGGAAGCGCTTTTTGAAACAGCTCCTCCGGATATCTCCTGGGAGACCATCATGGAGCGAGTGCTGGATGCCAATGGGCTGAACCAGACAGTGGCCGCCGTTAAAATCATGGCAGCCCTGGGCCAGGGGGTCGTGACAGGACCATTGGGCCGGAGGGATTTTCTGGCCGTTTTTGCACGGCCCTATGTCCATCGCCTGGAGATACTTCAACAGCCCGGTCTTCGTCTGGTTTCCTATCCTTTTTGTCGTCATACTCCCCTGGCAGATCATAAGACCCTGAATTATTTTTTCTACGACCGGGCCGGACAATATGCCAAAGCACATCAGGGGGATGAGGCCCTGATTTTAAATTTCGATGGGTCCTTGTCTGAAACCAATACCTGTGCCCTTTTTGCTCTGTCTGGAAATACGCTTTATTTGCCCCAGTCCCCCCATGTGCTTCCCGGGGTGACAGGTCGTATGGCTGTGTCATTTTTACAAAAAGAGGGGTGTAATGTGAAGCTAAAAAAAATAGATATGAAAGAGATCTGTTCCATGGATCATGTGTGTGCTGCCAACGCCCTCATGGGGGTTGTACCGGTGATTTCCATTGATGGGCATCCCCTTGTCCCTGCCACAGATCTTTGCCGCCGTTTGAATCATCGACTGAATGCTGGCTGACGGGCATGTCCTCCACTGGCACAATAAATAATGAAAATGGCATAATGCCGCCGGGGGCTCTGCTGTCGGCACTCCGGTGCTATATGGTTTTGCTGCCAGAGTGTTTCATGTAAACTGTCACGGGCAGACCGTAGTCTGGACTCGACCTGCCCACAACGAAGATTGAAAGTTGTCGGGACTTTCATATAAACCCACATGGCAGTAAGTATCTGCCACGACAAAAATTGAAACTCCAATTATTTCAGTTTTTTGGACGGAGTTTCATATAAAAAAAAATGGGAGGAATAAGGTGAAAAACATACGATTGCTTTTTTTTACTGCCCTGATGGTCATGGTTTTTTCCACGCCTGTACTGTCCCTTGAGACCAAAGAGGAGGTTGCAGTAGCTGTGGCCGAAGTCTCTGCGCCGGAATTCCGGTTTGAATTGGTTCCCGAAGGAGCCAAGGTGACCCATGATTATATTATACATAACAAGGGTAGCGCCCCCCTGGAAGTGCTCAAGGTCAAAACCGGCTGAGGTTGCACGGCTGTCTCTTATGACAGAACGATTCCCCCGGGTGGGGAAGGTAAAGTGACCATCGCAGTTTCCACCTCTGGATATGGTGGAAAAACATTAAGTAAGACAATTCAAGTTTATACCAGTGATCCCGATCATAAAATCATTTCTTTGAAGGTGTCGGGTGCTGTGGAAAAAATGGTAATCGTTGAACCCAAAGTGATTCGTCTCACCGGAAAACCCAGTGAAGAGATAACAGCAACGGTGAAAGTGCTGCCCATGGAGAAATATCCCTTTACCATAAAAAGTATTTCCGTTAAAAATGAGAAAACACTGGGTGTGGACCTCCAGCTTTCTGAAGGGGACACCCCGGCCTGGAATATCAAGGTCACCAATAAACAAACCCGGCCGGGCAGATATTTTGATATGATTACCCTTGTCACGGATAGCACCATTCAGCCGGAGATAAGGATTAACGTTTTTGGAAATATTTTGGAATGAATTTAAATATGGAAGCCATAAAAGCAGTGGTGTTTGATTGTGACGGGGTGATGTTCGATACCGCGGGTGCAAATGAGATGTATTATAATAAGGTTCTGGCACATTTTGGGAAACCTGACCTCACCCGGGAGCAGTTTGTTAAAGTACATATGTTCACTGTAAAGGAAGCACTGGAATACCTTTTTTCTGAAATGGGCTCCCTGGAGGCGGTGTACACCTTCATGGGCACCATGGGTTATGATCAATTTATTCCTTACATGGAACGGGAAAAGGGGCTGAAAAAACTGCTGGCAGCCCTTAAGGGCAGGGGATTTACAAGGGCCGTTGCCACCAATCGGACCAATACCATGCAAGCGGTGCTCAAGGCCCACGACCTGGAGGATGCCTTTGACATGGTGGTCACCGCCGCCGATGTTCAACACCCCAAACCATCGCCCGAGCAGTTGCACACCATCATGGAAAAATTTTCCCTTACCCCCAGGCAAATGCTTTTTGTGGGGGATTCTCAATATGATCAGATGGCTGCCAACAAGGCAGGGGTGCCCTTTATAGCTTTTAAAAACAAGGCACTTGAAGCTGATTTTCATGCCTCTAACATGGACCAGGTTGGTAAGATGGTCGGACTAAAACAATAATTATTCTTGACAAAAATTGCAATCATTATTAATTCATGGTAGTTATTTGTCCGACCTGTTGTGCTTTGACCAAATAACTGCCATGGGCAGTTGACCAAGGTGGTTCGCTGTGGTCTGTCACAACGAAAAATGAAATTCTTATTATTCCAGTATTTTGGATGGAGTTTCATGTGAAATTATAGTCAGAGATGCGTAACCCGCATTGTTAATGGAATTTGCATAAATGTTTGGTACAAACATTTATTTTGGTTAATATTATATTAAGGAGAGTTAGTAGTTATGTCTAAATTAGTTGCCCCCCACGGTGGAAAAGGACTTATTTGTTGTAAACTCGAAGGCGCTGCACTTGAAGCAGAGCTGAAAAAAGCCGCAGGCCTGAAAAAAATTGAAATCAGCTCCCAGGTAAAAGGCGATCTGATCATGCTTGGTATCGGTGGTTTCAGCCCCCTTGACGGATTTATGACAAAAGCCGACTGGAAAGGCGTTAGTGCCGATTTCCTCCTTGCCGATGGGACCTTCTGGCCTGTTCCCGTGATGCTGGATGCTGCAAAAGATGATGCCGCTGCCATCAAACTTGGTGACGAGATCACCCTGGAAAGAAACGGCGAGATTTTTGCCACCATGAAGGTCACTGAAAAATTTGAGATGACCGAAGATGACAAAAAATGGGAATGTGAGAACGTTTATAAGGGACACGGCGAAGAGTCAGCTGATGACGTGTTCTGGAAAACTGCCATGGAAGATCACCCCGGTGTTCAGATGGTTATGGCCAGAAAAGAGTTCTGCCTGGCAGGACCTGTTAAAGTGCTTTCCGAAGGTGAGTTCCCCGAGAAGTTCAAGGGTGTTTACCTGACCCCCAAAGAGACCCGTGCCATCTTTGACGAGAAAGGCTGGGCCAACGTTGCTTCCATGCAGCTCAGAAACCCCATGCATCGTTCCCACGAGCATCTGTGCAAGATCGCTCTGGATGTATGTGATGGCGTTCTGATCCATTCTCTCATTGGTAACCTCAAACCCGGTGATATTCCGGCAGAGGTTCGTATTGAGTGCATTGACAAACTGATCCAAGATTACTTTGTTCCCGAGCATGTTGTCAACGGTGGATATCCCCTTGACATGCGTTATGCCGGTCCCCGTGAAGGTCTTCTCCATGCCACATTCCGTCAGAACTACGGCGTTAACAAGATGATCATCGGTCGTGACCATGCTGGCGTTGGTGATTTCTACACACTGTTTGAGGCTCAGGAAATTTTTGATACTATCCCGACTCCTGAAGAAGAGGGCAAAGCCCTTCTCTGTACTCCCCTGAAGATTGACTGGACTTTCTATTGCAAGAAATGTGATGGTATGGCTTCCATGAAAACCTGCCCCCATGGGAAAGATGACAGAGTTATCCTTTCCGGTACAAAATTGCGTCATGCCCTTTCCAACAACGAAGAAGTTGTGGATCACTTTGGACGTGAAGAGGTTCTTGTTATCCTGCGTAAATACTATGCAAGCCTCACAGACAAAGTTGAAGTTAAGCTCCAGAGCCATGCAGAAGGTTCAAAGATGTAGGACTGATTCGCTTGAAATTTGAGTGTTGAAATAGAAGAGGGGCTTTTCCTGTAAAGAGAGAGCCCCTCTTTTTTTGATTTTTATCAGGGCTCATGGACATCATTATCTATTGCCCCAGAAGCGGTTGTTAGAGTCTAAAATTGTTATTTAAATTAATTACTGGAAAACAAAATGGTGAGACCCATAATAAGCAGAAAAGTAGGTTTTAATCCGGAAGTCAGCTATTTTAAACCCAGGGGTATTCCCATGCTGGACCTTGAGGAGGTTCTCCTCACTGTGGATGAGCGGGAAGCCATTCGACTGGCAGATTTCCAGGGACTTTCCCATGAAGATGGTGGCGAACTCATGGGGGTCTCCAGGGCCACTTTTGGCAGAATTTTGAGAAATGCCCGCCGCATCATTGCCGATGCTATTATTTCCGGAAAGGCCATTAATATCCAGGGTGGCACCTATGAGATGGTGGAAACCCCGAGGCTGTTTGCCTGTGATGCGTGCAGCCATGAGTGGGAAGAGGCCCCGGGAACCGGGCGTCCTGAAAAATGTCCATCCTGCGGTTCGGCTGATGTCATGCGCCTGAAAATTGCGTGATATTTTCGATATGCTTTGTTTGTGAATTCATATGTCCAGGGCCGTATTTTGTCCTGGAGAACTGTTTGTCCAAAAATGTAAAGCGTTTTGGTGACCATTGAAGGATGCCGTCTTCTCTACAGGGTTTCCGGCGTAAATGACACCACCTGGTCAATGGTATTCACATTGGCAAAGAGCATGACAAGCCGATCAATGCCCAGTGCAATGCCAGCGGTGTCGGGCAGGTTTTCAAGGTCTTTAAGAAAATTAAAGGGCATGGGCGTCAGTGGTTTTCCCGTAGCTTTTCGCAGTACCATCTCCTTTTCAAAGCGCCGTCGTTGTTCTTTGGGATCGGTGAGTTCTGAAAATCCGTTTGCCAGTTCCATGCCAGCGATATAAAGTTCAAATCGCTCTGCAATGCTGGGGTCATCGGGTTTCAGCCGGGCCAGTGCCCCCATGGCCGCAGGATAATCAAACAGAAAAGCAGGGCAATCCTTCCCCAGCCTGGGCTCAATGTCAAAGGCCATCACTTCATCAAAAATGCCTGTTTCCATGGCTGTTTTCATGGATATATCTGCGTAGGTTTCAAAGGCCTGGGCCACTGTGATAAACTCCCAGGGGGTGTCCAGTGCAATGGTTTTATCACCATAGATGAGATGTTTCTTTCCCCCTGTTTTAAGTGCAACATATTGGATCAGTTCAGCAGTCTGAATCATGAGTTCCTTATATGTAAACCCCTTGGTGTACCATTCAAGCAAGGTCATTTCCGTAAGATGTCGATCCCCCCGCTCTTCTTTTCTGAAGCATTTACAGATTTGGAAAATTTTAGGGTAGCCTGTGGCTGCCATACGTTTCATGCAGATTTCCGGGGAGGATTGAAGGTACCAGCCTTCAGACTCAAATCCATCAATGTGGGCTTCGGGAATGGGTGCGGGTATCCTTAAAGGGGTCTCCACCTCAAGGTATCCGTTTTCAATGAAAAATGCCCGGATGGTCTGTATTATCCGGGCACGCAGTTTCAGGCATGAAATCTTATGTTTTTGCATTTTTATTTTTTATGCCTTGATGACATACATGTCCCGGGGTTTGTCCTGGAGAATTACCTTGTCATATTTATTTTTGGGGGCACGGTCATACATCTCATAACCCTTTTCCCGACAGTGACGGCAGGCGTATTGGGGAATGTGAATGGCCAATACCCGTGATCCTGGCATGGCCGTGGATTCAACCTCAAATGTTCCCCCGCACTCCCGGCAGATCCGGACTTTTTCTTTCTGCCGTTCAAAGATGTTGTCGGTGTCGTAGTAAATTTCCCGATGTCGTTCCTGGATATCCCCGGGGGCTCCTGCAGATTCACGCATTTTATGGCGATTTTTCCAGTGGGTGTTGATGATATCCACAGTTTTTTTTATTTTTTCCGTGACTTGGGGGGCCTGCTGTAGTTTTTCAGGATTATAATCGGGTTCCACCACCCGGGAGTAATCAAGGCCTGCCAGGGCCAGAATAATGCCCAGATTGACGTAGGGCAGGGCACCTTCAATGGCATACCCGCCTTCCAGAACAGCAATGTCCGGCTTTAAAAGACGGGTGAGGTCGGCATATCCCTGGGCACAGAACTTCATGTTGGTCAGGGGATCTGTATAGTGGTTGTCCTGGCCTGCGGAATTAACGATGATATCCGGTTTAAAGGCTTCAATGGCTGGCAAAATGGTATTTTCAAGGACATAAAGATACCCTTCCGTGGCAGTTCCCGGGGGCAGTGGAATGTTCAGATTGGAGCCCAAGGCATTAGGCCCCCCCAGTTCTCCGGTAAATCCTGAACCAGGAAACAGGGTTCTGCCATCCTGGTGGATGGATATAAATAAAGTATCGGGATCATGCCAGTAAATGTCATTGGTGCCGTCCCCGTGGTGGCAGTCGGTGTCAATGATGGCCACCCGCTTTACGTCGTAGTGCCGTCGAATATATTCCACCATGATGGCTTCCATGTTAATATGACAAAATCCCCTGCCACCATGGCTGATGCGCATGGCATGGTGTCCCGGAGGACGTACCAGGGCAAATCCTCGTTTGATCCTTTTTTCCATGACAGCCTGGGCAATGGCCACGGCCCCCCCTGCACTGATGAGGTGGGACTCTGTGGTGATGGTCTCTTCATCGGGAATGCAGAAGTGAACCCGTTGGATGTCCTGATTGCAGATCAGATCCGGTTTCAGTTCCAGTATCCCTTCAATGTCAAAGACGCCCTCTTCGGTGACCTGGTCCTGGGTGTACAACAATCTCTCTTCTCGTTCCGGGTGGGTTGGATCAATGGCCCAGTCAAAGGCCGGGAAAAAAACCAGACCGGTTTTGTGTGCTGCCTTGAGCATTATATCCCCTTTTCTTCCGGGTTGATGGTGCAATGATGACAAACGGCATCGTAGGCTTTAATCAGTCCGGGTTTAACCTGCATTTTGACTTTGAATATTTTACCCCGGGGTGAAAAATTTCGTACAATATTAAATTTTTGATATTCTATGATTTCCACGGCCATGTCTTCGATGTCAGCCCCGGATTTCAGGGCTTTTTTCAATAAAAGATCATGGGTGATCTCCACGGCATCCTCTTCGGTAAATTTGTGGGAAATCTTCCTGGTGAAATCCTCTTCCGGGGCCATGGCTTTACCTTGCTCCGTATCTGCCAGCAGACTGATTTCACAGGTGGTTCTGGCCAGGGCCGCCCCAATGGCGTTGGCAACAGAACTTGCGGGAACCACCTCTGTTGAGATGCCGGACTGGGCTTCAATTTCCTGGGCAAAATAGGGGGCAGGGCCACCGAGCAATAAAATTTTCTGGGGGTCAATGGCGTATCCAGCCAGAAATTCATGGATGGTGTAAACCGGTTTGGTGTTGATGCGATGGATCAGGGCCTGAGCCTGTTCCAGAATCATGGTGCACGTTTTTTTAAAGATGGCCTGGGCCGCCGCTTCAGGGGCAATGCCTAATGCCTGGGCAATGCTGTCAATTCCCTTTTGGGCCTGCAGGGGATCACCCATGTTCATTTTTTTCAGAAAAACAAGGGCATCGGTGGGGGTGGGGGCCGGACCGCCAAAGGCCATGGCCGATCCGAGCCTTCCAGGACCAATTTTGAGTTTTCCTTTTTCCACCCGAACATGGCTGTCGCCGCCAATGCCCCGGGAATGGGTTTTCAAGGAGCGGATGAGGGTTTTATACTTTCCCCGTCGGATACCAAGGGGTTCCAGCAGAGGGACTTTGTCCACCAGAATGGCGATGTCCGTGGTGGTACCACCGATATCAAGCACCATGGCATCCATATCCCCCGGGGCATAGGCAATGGAGCCCATGACACTTGCGGCGGGACCGGAAAGAATGGTCTGGGCTGGGAATGCCATGGATGACTCAAGGTTCATGGTGCCACCATCTGCTTTGAGAATCTGGATGGGAATTTGAAGCCCTTTCTGTTCCAGAGAGTTTTTAACGGCATGGAAAAAGTCCCGGTGTATTTCGTACACCGAGGCATTGAGATGAACCGTGGCGATTCGCCGGGGAAAATTAAGATTCCCCGACACATGGTGACCCAGAAAGATGGTTTCAAATTGATTTTTGAGCAGATCCCTAATTTCAAGTTCATGGGTTGGATTCCGCACGGAAAATTTACCGATGACCCCAAGGATGGTAATATTGTTTTCCTTCATGCGGTGTGCAATGGCAAGTATCTCTTCATGATCCAGGGTTTTTCGTTCTCTGCCCCGATGATCAATGGAGCCTCCCACCGCATGGTAATTGGCATCGGTGCGGTACCACTCAGGATCAATGCCGGGACCTGAAGTGACAATGGTGCCCACAGTGTTTAATTTTTTTTGAACAATGGCATTGGTGGTGAGGGTGGTGCTGATGACCACTCGTTTGATTTTGCCAATGGGAATATTTTCAAGAAGGTGGTTGAATCCGGTGAGCACGGTTTTAAACAGATTTGACGTATCTGTGGGTACCTTTATCTGCCGTTCAAGCCCCTGTTTACTTAAAAGAACTGCATCTGTGTGCGTTCCGCCAACATCAAGTCCAATGATCATTATCCATTCCCGGGATTCCTGGGCACACCATTTCATATTTTTGCAGGCACCAAGGAAATATTATGATCAACTGGTCCCGGCAACCAAGTCCTTGATACGGTATTCAGCGTCTGTTTTCAACTGTCACGCTATGGAAGGTTGTATGGCATCCGCTTTTGATGTGTTGCAGGAACCTCTCTTAGTTAAAACGATTTAAAGAAATAAAGACGATTTAGGGTCCTTCTCATAAGGATCATGGCAAGATCACTTGCCACAACAAATATTGAAAATAGTACTATGCCGCCCCCGACGGGCGATGTATCCGGCCAGAACCCATCCCCCGCCGTGGGCTCTGTTGTCGGTACTTTAATGCGGTCTTTTCTTATAACTGCCACGGGCAGACCGTATTCTGGCCTCGGCCTGTCCACAACTAAGCATGAAAGAATATTAGACATATCTACTCTTCCATATAACACCCATGCCCTGCCGGACACAACGAATATTGAAAATGGCATTATGCCGCCCCCCCCCCGACGGGCAATGGGCCCGGCCCGGAACCGTAGACGGCCCAATTGGCCGGTTCCTATTACCCATCGGGGGGGGGCTCTGCTGAGGCTACTTGGACACCTCATTTTCATATAAAAACCGCCATGGGCGAACCATATTCTGAACTTGATCCGCCCACAACTAAGCATGAAAATCCGCCAGGTTGACGGGATTTTTATATAAAAAAACAGAGCCACAGATAAAGTGGTTAAATTTTATAAACCAGGCGATTATTTAAACTGAAGATACTCAGAAAAAACAGGGGTTGTCAATCTAATTTTTGAGGCATGGGTCAAGGTGTTTTATCTTGATATCCCTGATGAATTGAGATAAAGTCTGCTAAACGATGTTTATCCTGTAAAACAAAGAAAAAACAATGTGAATATGGAATCCAAGGAGATACTATGGCCATTGCAAACTGGAAAAAAGAGGGAACTGTTGCCGTTGTAACCCTGTCAAACGGTGCGAATTTTCAGAATCTTAATTTTTCCACAAGGATGAATGAGATTTTTGATGAAGTGTTGGCGGACGATGGGGTGTACGCCCTGGTTTTAACATCCGATGACGTGAAAAATTTTTCCCAGGGGGTGGACATTGAATGGTTGGGCCAACGACTCCAGGAAAAAGATTTTGAATCCATGAAAGCCTTTATGTATGCCACCAATCGTGTTTTTAAGCGGTTGTTGCAGATGCCCCTGCCCACCATTGCCGCCATTAACGGCCATGCCTTTGGCAATGGGGCCATGCTGGCCTGTGCCTGTGATTTTCGGTTCATGAAAAGGGATCGGGGGTATTTTTGTTTTCCCGAGGTGGATATCAGTATTCCCTTTCTGCCGGGGATGATTGCCTTTGTTAGAAAAGCCATGCCTGAATATAAATTTAATGAGCTTAAACTCACGGGGAAACGGGTGGGGGCCGATGAGCTGGAACAGCATCATATTATTGAAAAGGCAAGCGCCAATGTGGAAGAACTCATGACAGATGCCTTGGGGTTTGCCGCTACCTTTCAGAAAAAAAGGGGCATTTTCGGTGAACACAAAAAACGCATGCACAAGGCCATCATCGAGGTGATGGAAAAAGAGGACATTGTTTTTATTGAAGCATTGGACCTGTTTATAAAGGAATAGAGAGCAAGCGTAGCCCCCTGAGAGACGGGGGGCTAATTTTATGCGATTAGATACTCACCGGATCAAATTTCAATGTGGCAAAATAGTCCACCGCCGTCTCTTCCCTTCGAATGAGTTCCACCGTGCCATCGGTGCGCAACAGCAACTCCTGGGGCCGGAGTTGACCATTATAATTAAATCCCATGGCATGGCCGTGGGCACCGGTGTCATGGATAATCAGTATATCCCCCTCCTGGGTCACCGGAAGGGTTCGCTGGACCGCAAATTTATCATTGTTTTCACACAAGGGACCCACCACATCCACCACTTCGGTGTCCATGGTTTCATCTTTACCCTGGATATGAATGTGATGATAGGCATCATACATGCCTGGTCGCATGAGGGCTGCCATGGAGGCGTTGACCCCCACATATTTCCGGTAGATATCTTTGTGATTGATCACCTGGGTCACCAGGGCACCATGGGGTCCTGTCATGTATCTTCCACTTTCCATGAACATTTTGGGGGCCCAGCCGTTTTTCTTTTTAAACAGCTCCATCAGTTCAAAAATTTCCCGACCCATGGCCTCCACGTCTATTTTCGTCTGTTCCGGACGATAGGGGATGCCAAGCCCTCCTCCGATATTGATGAATTCAAATTCTATGTTGAGCTTGTAAGCAATCTCTTCCACCATGCCAAGGAGCATTCGGGTGGTTTCCACAATGTATTCAAAATCCAGCTCGTTGGATGCCAGCATGGTATGCATGCCAAATCGTGTGGCTCCCCGGTCCATGGCTTTTTGGTAAGCCGATTCAATCTGCTCGTGGGTGACGCCATACTTTGCTTCAATGGGGTTGCCAATGATTTTGTTCCCTTTTCTCCGGGGGCCGGGATTGTATCGAAAACAGATCATGTCAGGCATGTCCGGCACCTTGTCTATGAGGGAAATATCATCAAGGTTCAGGATACACCCCCCTTTTTCCGCTGCCGTGAGAAACTGCTCCTGGCTGGTATTATTGGAGGTGAACATGAGGTCTTCCCCCTGGCTTTGGATCTCCCGGGCCAGCATCAGTTCCGGGGAAGAGCTACAGTCAAAGCCAAAGCCCATCTCCTTCATAAGGGCCATGATGGTGGGGTTGGGAAGGGCTTTAACGGCAAAATATTCCCGGAACCCCTCCATTTTGGAAAAGGCCTGTTTAATGTGATGGCCAGTCTCTTTGATCCCAGCTTCATCATAGATGTGAAAGGGGGTGCCAAATTGCTGGATGGTTTTATCCAGCACCGCTGAAAGTCGTTGCTCAAATGCCTGGGACATGGGCATGGTAAATCTCCTTGGGTTAAGGGGTGGTGGGATATGTTTCCGGCAAAGGGATTTTTGCCGTTTCTTTAAAGGTGGAAAGCACAATGGCGCTCTTGGTCCGGGCCACGGATGGCATGGAATTTATCTGGGTGTTTAAAAGTGTTTCCAGAGCCGAGGGATCGGCAACTCTGGCCTTGATCATCAGGCCATCTTCACCGGCAATGTAGTGGACTTCCTGGATGGATGCCATGCGGGCAAGTTCCGTGGCGGTTTCTTTAAGCTGTGCATCCCCGGTGAGGCGCACCTGGATAAAGGCAATGAGAGATCCCCCAAATTGTTCGGGGTTCAGGCGAACTTCATATCCATCAATAATTCCCTGGGCCTCCAGTTTTTTAATGCGTTCCAGAACCGCCGAAGGGGCCATGCCTATTTCCCTTGCCACTTCAACGTTGGGAATCCTTGCCTTGGTCTGGAGAATTTTAAGAATTTTAAAATCAATGTGATCCATGGTGATCCTTTGCTGGAATTTTGCAAGTCAATTAGAAGCAAGCTCGCTTGTTCCTGTATGGTGTCATTTCCGAAAGTTGTAAAATGTTAGCGAAATGATATTTTTTCGAATAATATTCTATTTTATATCCTTAGTCAAGAATAATATTCTATTTTTAGTCTAAAATACAGATTTATATTCATTAATGATCTGGAATAACAGAATTGTGGGGGGGGATTCTCATTCCAGATTGTCAAGTTTGATGGCCACAACACGCCATCCCGACCGGCAGCCGTGCGGATACTCTTTTTTACATTGATTAAAGGTTGACAGTTTAGTATGTTCACGTTAACCAATGGAAATTAAGACTGAAAAAATTTTTTGCCGGTGTACTGAATAGAAAAACCTTCTGGGCTTTCATAGATGAATTTCCTCCGGGCATGAAGTTGATTCCAAAATAAACAGGATTTCTTGCGCATGATGAATAATGATACTCAAATCACAATTCTGGTGGTGGACGATGAAGAAGGTATCCTTGAAATAACTGAGGAATATTTTGTACGCAAGGGGTATGAAGTCTTTACTGCCAGCAATGGTAAGGAGGCCATGGCTGTTATTGATACCGGTATCGACATTGGCTGCTGCTTTACGGATATTAATATGCCCGTCATGGATGGCCTTGAGCTGGCAGAGCGTATTCGCAAAAAAGATGCCTCCCTGCCGGTGGTTGTAATGACAGGGTTTCCTTCATTGGACAATTCCATTCAAACCCTTAAAAACGGTGTGGTGGATTATTTAATCAAGCCTGTGAATCTGGAGCAGATGGAGTTGTGCCTGCGGCGGATTCTAAGGGAGCGGGGACTGTTTGTGGAAAATCTCCTTCTCAAGGAGGAAGTTCAGAGGCAGGAACGCATTAAGGCATTGAATGAAGAGCTTACGGCCAAGATTGATGAAGTCAACCTGTTGAATAAAATCATGGATGATTTTTCCTCATTTAATGCCAGTTTTGACATTTTCAACCATGTGGTGGCGTTAAGCCTTGAGGTCAGCAAGGCGGATGACGTTTGCTTCTATATATACTCTGAAAGCGGAGATCTCCTGTTTCCCATGGCCTGCTCCAATCTTGAACAAAGGCGTGGAGAAAATATGCCCCGGCCATTGAAAACCATGCTTTTAACCACCATGGCCGAAGATATTCCCCTTTTGGTCGGTGCCACCGAAGATCAAACGATTTTTTACGGTGCCCGATCCTTCATGGCCACCCCATTGAGAATCCGGGACAAGGTGTTTGGCATTGTCACGGCGTCCATTTCAGGCAGTGAGACACATTTTACAGAGAAAGATATTTTTCTTCTTAATTTTATTTCTCACAAAGCTGCCTCCGCCATTGAAAACACAGCTCTTTACGAAAATATCTATGACAATCTGTTTTCCACTCTTTATGCCTTTGTGGCTGCATTGGAGGCCCGGGATCCTTATACCCAGCAACATTCAAGACGGGTGACAGAGGTCTCTGTGATGATTGGAAAGGAGGTTGGTTGTACCGATGAAGAGCTGGATGTCCTTCAATTTGCAGGCCACCTCCATGATATTGGTAAGATAGGTATCCGGGATGATATTCTTTTGAAACCCGGCCGCCTCAATGGTGAAGAGTATGAAAAAATTAAGGAACATCCTGTTATTGGTGCTGATATTGTCAGTCAACTGGGGCTTTGGACAAAGGAACAGGAGATCATTCGTAATCACCACGAATTTTATAATGGAAAGGGGTATCCCCGGGGGGCTCGGGGGGATGAGATTCCACGGCTTGCAAGAATTTTGTCCGTTGCGGATGCCTTTGATGCCATGGCTTCAGATCGTGCGTACAGAAAAAAAATGAGTAAGGAAAAAGTTATGAATATCATTAAGCAAGAATCTGGAAAGCAGTTTGATCCAGAGGCTGTGGCTGCCTTTTTGAAAATCAGTGATAAGGCCTGGGATGGGTGTCACGGGGAGTAGTGTGCTTCTATCTTTACTTTTTTAAAAAAGAGCTTGACACCTGTTAACAACGGTGGTAAATCCTATTTGTTTTTAAGCGATCGGGGCGTAGCGCAGTCTGGTAGCGCACTTGTCTGGGGGACAAGTGGTCGCTGGTTCAAATCCAGCCGTTCCGACCAACTGATATCAAAGGGGTTATGGTTTCTTACCATAACCCCTTTTTTTATGGTGCAAACTGGGGACATGGGTTGGGCTTGATCATCGAGTAAAAATAAAGGAGAACTCTATGACGGATTTTACACACCTGGACCAGGACGGTCGGGTGAGAATGGTGGATGTGGTGGATAAAGGCGTGAGCAAACGGGTGGCTGTGGCCCGGGGGTGTGTAACCATGACCGGGGATACGCTGGCCCGCATAATGGATGCCACGGTGAAAAAAGGAAATGTATTGGAAGCAGCCCGCATTGCAGGGGTCATGGCTGCCAAAAAAACAGCAGATCTCATTCCCATGTGCCATCCCCTGAACCTTACCCACGTCAGTGTGGATTTCTTTCCTGATCCGGAAAATAATACCCTGGAAATTGAAGCCAGCGCCTCCCTGTCAGGGCAGACCGGGGTGGAGATGGAAGCTTTGACCGCAGTGTCTGTGGCAGCCTTGACCATTTATGATATGTGTAAATCCTATGACAAGGCCATGGTTCTTTCCGATATTCATCTAAAAAGCAAGACAGGTGGCAAAAGCGGAAACTTTCTGGCCCAGAGATATCAAAAATAGGTATTCTTTTTGTCGATTTGCACTTGATACATACTGTTAAGTGTTCTACGTGCCCTAATTTTCAGGTACAACCCCATATCTTCTCAAAGAACCATTTCCCAAAAGACTGAAAAGGTTAAATTTGTCAAGATAAATAGTAAATATTCGGGTTGGCAATGTAAATATGCCGATTCATCCCCCCAAATCAAAAATTTGGAAGGGGACTTTTGGGTTAAAAGTTAAATTTTTATGACAAAACGAGTTCTTAGAAAATGGTTGGCTCTATTTGCAGTGGGCACGCTTCTTTTTTCTGCAGGGGGGTGTCTTTTTTTTTCAAAGCCTCCTGAAGAACCGATCCAGCAATCGTTGGTCAAATTGTCGGAAAAACAATTCCCCACATTTAGAGATACCCTGGCCAACCCAGACCTTGTCCAGGCCCTGGAACAGAGTATCCATTATTATGGAAAGATCCCCGGGGACCGGATGTTTAAACTGGGTAAAAATAGCTATCCTGCCTCACACCTGAAGCATTCTCTGACGTTTTTCCTTAAATTTATCCAGAAAAAACCATCATCTGATGAGCTGACGCTTTTTATCCGGAAGTATTTTGATGTCTTCCAGTCCCAGGGGCGAAATGGAAAAGGGGATGTGTTATTTACTGGGTATTATGAGCCGTCTCTCCAGGGAAGCCTGACCCATGATGAAAAAAAATATCCAATACCCCTTTACAGCTTTCCCCGGGATCTGGTACGGGTGAATCTTCCTCGGTTTTCAGCCAAATATAAGAACGAGCCTATACTCTCTGCCAGGGTTACACCGGATAATCAGGTACTGCCTTATTTTACCCGGGCGGAAATAAATGTCCGTAAGGATTTTTATCTCCAGGCAGAGCCCATTGCCTGGGTGTCCAGCCTCACCGATCGGTTCTTCCTGGAAATCCAGGGGTCGGGCAGGGTGGAACTGGACAATGGAGATGTGTTACGGGTCCACTATGATGGCAAGAATGGACATCCCTATCGATCCATTGGACGATATCTCATTGATCAGGGGGAGATCCCCAAGGAAAAAATGTCCATGCAGGCCATACGGGCATGGCTTAAGGCCAATCCCCACCGTCAGAAAGAGGTGTTTCACCACAACCCCAGTTTTGTTTTTTTTCGAAAAGAAAAAGGGGGACCCTTTGGGAGCATTGGTGTGCCCCTTACCCCCATTCGATCCATTGCAACGGACAGGTCTGTTTTTCCCCGGGGTGCCCTTTGTTTTGTGGAGACATCCATGCCGCCCCGGGAGTCCCTGGACAGTGCCACAGACCAATGGGGCCGTGTGTCAGGGTTTGTGTTGAACCAGGATACCGGCGGTGCCATTAAAGGGCCGGGCCGGGTGGATTTCTTTTTTGGAAATGGTTCCTGGGCTGAATTTGCCGCTGGCCACATGAATCATTCCGGATCTATTTATGTGCTTGTTGTCAACAACCCCTGAGCTAAAGACTCAGGGGTTTCCTTGCCACAAATTCTATGAAAAAATAAAGCCCGCCCCCCCCCACCTGGCAAAGTCAGAACAAACAAGATCAAAATCCTTTCCTAAATTTTAAAAAAACATTTGACAAATGATCTTCAACAAATATAGTATGCGTTTGCTATAAGACCGAGCGCTCGTTCGGTAAGCGATAAGCTCCAGGAATAGAAACACTTGACCCAACTGAACGGCACTGATACGGAGTGGCAAAATAGAGAGTGCATGGCGGCTAATCAACATTATCTTCTTGTAATATTAGCGGTTTGTTCATTAGGTCTAATTTTTATTAAGTAATATTAAAATATATTTATTATTTTTATTAAATATTACTCGAATAAAGATTAAATCACAGGACCTACTTACAGGTATCACTTGGCAATTAAGTTTTCTCAGCTTAAACACTGTTAATCCTGTAAGGAGTTCAGAGAAACCCACCTAACTTGTTAGGAGTTATTGAAAATGTATCAAGTAT
>Ga0208900_1000783_pt1 | contig 18834 bp, 18 predicted proteins | sample AntAceMetag02UKK_FD_184763 | JGI IMG/M metagenome (GOLD analysis project Ga0208900, IMG submission 184763) | Saline lake microbial communities from Ace Lake, Antarctica - Antarctic Ace Lake Metagenome 02UKK (SPAdes) (version 2) | ecosystem: Environmental > Aquatic > Non-marine Saline and... | reverse complement strand
GATCGGGTTTGAGAACATACTTATGAACTAAGGCTATTTCTGTCAAAGAATATATCAGCCTGCTTGTCTTGTATCCGTCTTCAACGTTGGATTTTTCCGTGTATAGAACCAGCTAAGGCACAAAAAGGCCCATTGAATACGAATGAGAAATTTGTGCATCCCGATATATTCTTTTTCGATAATAGCTTTAATTATAGGAGGACTTATGAAGCCGGACAAAATAATGGATGGGATTTCAAAGCAGATAATGACATCCTTAATGGATATGGGAAATGCTAACACAACAGACGAAAAATTAAAGCACAGCAAAATCATCAATAATCTATGCAACTCCCTTGATGTCTTCTTTGGTTTCATGAACGACATATCAGCATATGATTATGACGATGAAGAGGGTAATGACATTCCATTTTAACAAAAGAATACGCAAAGCAAATAGACATTGATATCATGACCTCCGGACCGGAAACAGACCCGTTAACCAGGGGAACAGGAACACCATCCAGGGCAGTTTGGCAGCATCCACGGGATCCATTGCCGCCGGTATGGTGCTTGACATTACCGGTGGTGGTCTGACCTCTATGTCATGGGGGATCACCTTTGCTTCCATGGGTATTATCGCTGCCATAGGGGCCATAATGCTTGCAAAAAGTCGCCATGCCTGCCCGGTTTAACCCATCGATCTTTGACCAGATGCCGACATGCTTTTTCAATGACCTCTGTGTTCCCGCAGATTTTCATCATCAATCACTCGTGCACCGGGTATGGGTGGGTCCTGGGGGATACCGGCAAATGCCTGGGCCAGAGAAAGCCATTTCCCAGCATGTTCGCCCTGCCATTTCAACCGGGTATCTGCCAGGTTACGCCTTTGAGTTACTACCAGGCAAAAATCCTGGGCACTGCCCCAGACCCGGTTCTCTGCTTCGGGTTTCCCCCATACCCATTGTTCCCCATCCGGGGCGGACAGTTCCACCCGGGGGATAATTGAGGGGACGGTGACGCCTCTGACCTTGAAGCTCCATCCAAATGTGTTCACACCGATGTGTGCCAGGTGATGCAGCCTTTTGGTGTTTTTTCTTTTTTTTCTGAGTGTATCGAAAATATCCTGGGAGTGGGCCCAGGTTTCCATTAAGCGTGCAGTGGCAAAAGATCGGGCACTCATATCCGGCCCATACCATGGCACTCTGTCTCCGGGCATCATGGTACGAAGGTGTTGAAGCAGGCGGGTACGCGTCCTGCGCCAATATAACAGCAAATCATCCGGTGTTTTGGGTTCCAGCATCTGGTTAAATTGTTCCGGCCAAGGGTCTGGTGACGTGACAATTTCCATTACTTTTTCGGAACATGTTTTGAATCCAACTGGATCTTCAACGGCCAGCAACGCCTCCTGGTCGAAGAAAGCGATATGGGCCACTTCATCAAAGATTGTCCACTTAAAAAAAGGGGTTTTAATATGCCACGTTATCTCATCCAACCCGGCGACCAAGCCGTCTAATTCCTTGTGCTCTTCATCAAGATCTGAACATATTTTTTCCATTTGGAATCCAGCCCCACCTGATTTTATGTGAAACAGCCACTGGGGCACTACCATCAGAGGCGTTTCATCATTCGTTATGGCCGGGGGCCATACCTCGCTCCGGCCGCGCCGGTTATATCAATAATTTCTGATAACCCGTCTTGCTTTTCCCATTTTGGTTCGTTCGATGGAATCGGGCGTTACCAGCTCGACCCTGGGTGTAAAGTTCAAAGTCTCTTTAATTTTTTTCTCAATTTTTGATTTCAAATCAACCATCTTGTCCGGTGTGATGTGTGCCCCGTGCTCTACTTTAATATCCAGCGCGGTATAGGGAGATGGGTGATCCAGGACGACCTGGAATTCGCCGGTGACGTCGGGAACTATATTTTCCAGGACCATGGCAATGCCATTGGGGAAGACATTGATGCCTTTTACATGGAGCATGTCATCCGCCCGGCCCACAATTCTGAACCGAAATCCTGTCCTTCCACACTCGCACGGGCCTGTCTCAAGGATTTCCATGAGATCTGATGTCCGGTATCTCACCAGGGGCTGGGCCTCTTTTTTCAGGTGGGTAAGAACCATTTCACCCACAGCGCCCTGGGTGACCGGAATATCCTTCAGTGTCATCGGGTCGATGAGCTGGAGAAGCAATGCACCCTGTCCCAGAAAATGAAGTTTATAATTATCCTGGCAAACAGAAGCAAAATTACACAAGACATCTGATACCCCATAGTTGGCGTTCTGGGCTTTCATTCCCCATGTGGCTTCCATCCTTTCCCGGTACACAGGATTTTCAAGCCCGGGCTCTCCACCGAATAACCCCAGTTCCAGCCCCAGGTCTATTGGGTCCATGTCGAATTCGGCCTGGATGACTTTTTCCAGGTGTTTGGGATAGGACGGGGTTGATGAAATGGCATTGATCCCAGCATCTTTGATGACCTGGATCAATTGTTTGGCGTTGCCGACCCCGAACGGGATAACGGCGGCTCCTGTTGTTTCCAGGTTGGCATGATCGGTATATCCGCCCATCCACATGCAGTAATTCAGGCAGTGAATGACCCGGTGATGGGGACGAAGTCCTGCTGCCCAGAATGACCTGGCCCCGCAATTGTGGGTCAGGTCCAAATCCTGTTTCGTTAAAGCGGTGTAGATAAAGCTGCCGGTGGTGCCGGATGTCCGGTGAACCCGGTTGACTTTCTCAAAAGAGGCGGCCAGAAAGTCTCCAAACGGGGCCAGTCTTTTCTGGGAATTCCGCAACTCCTGCTTGGTGGTAAAGGGCAGCAGCGCAAGGTCCTGTACATCCTTGATTTTATCCTTTCTAATACCCGCCGCTGCAAATTTATCCTGGTACATCTTACTGTGTCCGTATACATACGCCATCTGGTCGAGAAGAAGGGCTTTCTCCATTTTCTCCTGGTCTGGTGCAGATATGGATTCCATATCCGGATTGAACATCATCTGTTCCATTTTTTCTCCCATGTATACCAAGGTAGGGGGTGCTCATAAGATGGGCCACTATATGAAGATAGATTCATAGCCACCACAAACGACCGTAATAACAGTACTTGTTTTTAAATTTTAAAAGCCTATCACAAGGTGACCTACGTTATGATCAAGCCCCAAAGTATTTAAATACGAATTGATCAGGATTTGTTCATTTCTTTGAGCCGTTTCTTTACAAAGTCTGTCCCGCTTTGAGCGCAGATGAGCAGATGGCTTTTTTCAAGCTCCATGATTTGATCAAAACTGGCTTCCATTCCATGATCAAGAGCGGTGCGTGACAGGCTGGTGGCCAGGGGGGAACGACTGGCGATTTTTTCGGCCATGGCCATGGATGCGTCCATCAGATGTTCAGGTGCCACTACCTTGTTGACAAGGCCGATTTTTTGGGCTTCGGGGGCGTCAATGAAATCGCCTGTCAATACTAATTCCTTGGCCTTGCCCAACCCCACAAGATGGGGTAAAAGTTTTGTGCCAGCATTGGTTACCGTCATCCCCACAGTTGTTTCGGGGAACCCTAACACCGCCGTTTCAGATGCAATCCGGATGTCGCATCCCATGGCAAATTCGCACCCTCCGCCCAGGGCATATCCCGGGATGGCAGCAATAATGGGTTTGCCAAGTTTCATGGTCATCCGCTGGACTTCCTGGAGTCTTTCTGCCTCATCCATCCATTGTTCCAGGCTTTTGCCGGATGCCGTCTCTTTTAGATCCTCACCCGCACAAAAGGCCTTTCCCTCTCCTGTGAGGATAACCACCCGGGCTTCTTTGTCCTGTCTTGCCCTGGCCAGTTGTTCCATGAACCCTTTGAGTAAATCAAGATTAATGGCATTGAGACGGTGGGGGCGGTTAAGGGTAATAATCCCGATATTTTTCTGTCGGTGGTACAATACGGTTTCATTTTTCATGGTCATCTCCAAACAATTCAAATCATTTTAAAAATAGATTAACTAAACACAATGCAAATGAAGGCACATAGGTCACCATGAGGATCACAGGCAATGCGCCGAATATCATAAAAACACCAGCAGGTTTAACATATTCGTTCAGAGGCAGGTTGCCTCCGACCATTCCGGCAAGGTAAAGCATGGGGGCACAGGGAGGCGTCACATTGCCAAGGGAAAGATTGGTGACCGAGATCGCGGCAAAATGAATCGGGTCTATGCCGACGGACTGAGCAACCGGAAGCAGGATAGCGGCTGAAAGGATGTTCCCGGACACATCATCCACCAGCATGCCCATGAGCAGCAAGATAATGTTGAGCATCAGAAGTACCCCCCATTTGTTGGTGGTGATGCTGAACATGGCTTCTGTCAGATGCTGGGGCACCTGAAGCGTTACCATAATTCTGGAAACCATTAAAATGAAAAACAGCAGGATCATAATCGCGCCGGATGTAATCATTGCATTTTTCATGGTGGTGAATAATGTTTTTAATGACATGGCCCGGTATATGAACAGTCCAACCATCACCGCATATATGGCAGATATGGCGGCCGCTTCCGTGGGCGTGAAAATGCCACCGTAAATACCGCCCAGGACCAGGACCGGCATTAGCAGGGCAAAAGTGGCCTGCTTTGTCGTCCGTCCGATGGCGTTGATCTTTTCTTTTGAAGATTGTTTTGGGGCCACTATTAGGTTTTTCATGCGACGACTCATGAAAAGATTGATCAGGCTGTAACTGGTCATCATCAAAAGACCTGGAATCAAGGTGCTTAAAAAAGCGGATAAAATGGAAATCTGTGCGGTCATGGCAAATGCAATCATGGGAATACTGGGGGGAATCAGCAGGGCCAGCATGGAGGAGGTGGCCACAAGACCCGTTGCATACCCCCTGGGGTATCCCTGTTTTGTCATTTCGGGAATCATGATGGACCCGATGGCGGCAATGGCGCCGGATGCGCTGCCTGAAATGGCCCCGAAAATAGTGCAGGTGACCACACAGACCACACCCAGGCCCCCCTTTGTTCTGCCCACAATGGACATTGTAAAATTCAATAATCGTTGGGAAATACCGGACTCGCTGATGAGACCGCCTGCAAGGATAAACAGAGGCAGGGCCATGAGGGTATAGGATTCAATGGACCTGAAGGCTGCTGGCATGGCAAACCTCGGATCAATCCCGGAAAAAAACAAGATGGCAAACCCGCCAAGACCAAACGCAAACGCCACGGGCACACCTATCAGCATCATCACAACAACAACCAGTAATATGGAAAAGACAATTATCATGGGGCGCTCCTTGAAGGGTCTTTTTTATAATTTAAGGCGGTTGTCAAATAGTTGATCACGTTTTTCAGGCAGTAAATCGTCATGAAAACCGCACCGAAAAACATGCTACAAACGCTGATAACCCTCGGCCACCAAAGGCCTGTGGTTCGCTCTCCCGTGCCGTAAACCCACCAGGAATAGCTTCCGGAATGATAAAGGAACAAAAGACAGGTCACAAGGCAGAGTATCCATACAAAGGTTCGCAGGATAATTCTTGCACGTTCTCCTGAAATATATTTGTTTGCCACATCCCCCTGCACATGGTTGTCTTCTTTGGTACTTAAAACAGCCCCCAGAAAATAAATCCATATGGCCACCAGGCGGGAAAATTCTTCAAGGCCGAAAAGAGGTTGCTTAAACACGTAGCGTAACAGCACTTGAAGCACCACCGTCAGGGCCATGAGGGCACCGCCCAGAACAATGAACAATGAAAAACTATGGGTCAGCACAGTGTCAATTGCCGTGAGTGTTTTTTGAACGGTTTTCATGGACATTTTTTTCTCCCTTTGGTCAGGTCCGGAAAGGAAGGCCTTTCCGGACAGGAAATTTCCTATTGGGGAATGACGGTGGCGTGCTTTTTAACTCTATTCATGAGGTCGGTTCCCAGCAGTTCTTTTTCGATAATTGGCCATGCCTTTTCCCTGCAGATTTTGGCCGAGATATTCCATTCCTGATCACTGACTTCATACACCTTGACGCCGGCTTTTGTCAGCTTATTCATAAAGTCCTTTTCATCCTGTTCTGCTGCCACTGCCTGGTCTGCCATGACCTTATCTGCACTGGCGGTCAGGATGGCCTGGTCTTCTGGAGAAAGAGAGTCCCAAAGTTCTTTGTTCATTGTTAAAAACCAGTATTCAAACGCATCCCTGGTGGCCACATACGTCTTTATGGCATCTCTCATGACATAGGCTTCAACCGCAGGGCAGGCAGATCTTGCATCCACTATCCCGGTCTGAAGCGCTGTAAAAGTTTCTGAATAGGCCACTGGTGTGGAAATAAACCCGAGGGTCGGTATATAGACTTCAAATATCCGGATGGGGGGAACCCGCATCTTGATACCCTTGGCATCGGAAGGTACTTTGACCAGTTTTTTCACCCGGCCGGTATAGGCCATGCCGTCCCAGGCATTTAAATAAATACCCAGTACCTTGAGGCCGATGCCAGAGTAAAGCTCGTTAAATATGGGGGTCAGCCATCCTTTTGATCCGATGGCAGCCCGTGCTTCATCCCAGGAGGAGAAAAGATAGGGCATAAACATGAGATTGGTCTTGGGGTCATAGGAAGTGGAACCCGCATTGAGTCCTATTTCCAGGGTTCCCATCCGGTTGGCTTCAATCTGCTCTGACCAGTCCCCCAGTGCGCCTGCCGGAAAATAAGTGAGCTTCATGCTCCCTTTAGATTTTTCTTCTACAATCTGAGCAAATTGTTTGCAACGGGCAGAGGCAGGGTGATCTTCGGCAATTCCCTGGCTGATTTTCCATTTGTAAGAATTTCCTGCAAAAACGGGAGGTACCATCATGGACAGCGCAATAAGCAGCACCATCAAAATAAGAAGTGCTTGGGGAACATGTCCGGCTCTGGGGCGGAGGGGCTGAATTCCAGTGCATTTTTCTTTTTTCATTGTATATCTCCTTTATTTTTTTTGTGGATTAGAATTAAATTCTTTGCATGCTATTCTTCCAAAACAGAATTTTCAAAAGAATGCAGCGGGAGTGATTCTTTTAGCAGTCTTGTCACAACAAGTTCTTCATATATGTTGGAAATCTGGTCTCCAGACAGACGTCCTTTAGGGTTGAACCAGTGTGAAACTGCCGTGCACATGGTCAGTATGGCATATGAAATCACCTTGGCATCCCCGGCGGCAAAATATCCCTTGTCCATTCCCTGAATAATTATGTCCTGGAATATTTTTTCGTAGGCATCTCGTTGGGCGACAAAGCTTTTAAAATTGTTTGCTGTAAGACCTCTAAGCTCACTGTCGGAGATCCACACCTCTTTTTGGCGATCGCAATGGAATTTGACATGACCTCTTATTGCGGCTCGCATTTTATTTTCAATATTTTCTATCCCCTTAAGGCAGGTTTCTATGTAGGCGGTTAATTCTTTCATGGTTGTCATGAGGATATCAAAAAGGATATCTTCCTTGCTTGCGTAATGATGATAGATGCTGGCTTTACGTATGTCGCTGTCCAGGGCGATATTGCTCATGGCCGTGGCAAAGTAACTTTTTTTATAAAACAAATTAATGGCGGCTTTTTTGATGGTTGCTTTTGTTGTACTCACAGGTATGAATCCTTCTGTTAATCCTTGTTGTATGTAAATCGTCAGTCATAAGTTTTTCGATTTGTAACCACAGCATGTGCTCAGTGAAAATTCAAAATGGAACATGCAGTATGACGAATTAGAACTTACGACTCATGAGTATGTAATGCCAGCTTCAGTTTCTCTTGGATGGTTTTTAAATTCGGTTGGGTAAAAAAAGTCAGTCAAAATAAAATACCGTACGTACGGTAGCTAATCTTATATAACAACTTAGATTTGTATATGTAATAATAAAAATTATTTTTTTATATTTATTTGACTACCTACCGTTCGGTAGATATCTTCTTTATATTTGCTTAAATTTTTTTTGTCAACAACTTTTTGTCAAATAGTTTTATTTTAGTATTTCATCTGAATTCTGAATTCCGGAGACACCCTACTTAATTCAAGATGTGTTTTCAGCCATAAGTATACTGTCCCCAGAATTCCCTGGATAGACGCAATAACTCATCCGCGTTTATCCGGCAGATCAATCGACTTGGAATGGAACTGATAAGGGTGAGCAGATACCGGGCATCGGCCCGGGAAATCATTCAGAACAACTGGCATTATGCCGTTGTGATGTGGGCCATTGCTTCCATGGTGAATGTTCTTTTCTTTAGTGCGCCATAATTTGGCTTTTTTAGCCTTGACATATATTGAAGCCGATGCAAATGATAGTGGGAATATCTTTAATCTTAGGAGAATCTATGAAGCCTGACAAAATAATGGATGGAATTTCAAAGGAGATAATGAAATCTCTAAAACAAATGGGAAAGACAACCACAACAGACGAAAAATTAAAGCACAGCAAAATTGTCAAAAATTTATGTGAATCACTTGATGTGTTCTTTGGTTTTATGAACGAAATAGCATCATATGATTATGACGACGATGAGGATGAGGATGACGATGATGGCGGCATTCCATTCGATGATTTCATGGAAACCGGGCCGATCCAGTAACCAAGGGACAGGAACGCCATCCAAGGCAGCCCTGCGGTGAAAATCTATGGTTGCGAATGAGCTTTAGGAATGAGTTTTAAATAAGTTGCCCATTTGTGCGATTGGCGATTGGGGGACAGATTTTTAAATCTGTCCCCGCCTCCGAAATGGAAAAGTTATTTCGGACTCATCCTTAATAATTTTTTGATTTAATGTGAAATTATGGGCATCCTTCATATCCCTCAAAAGTAGTTGACACTTTTTTGAGGAAATTCACGGAGAATAAAGAAATATTTTGAAAAAGTGTCAACCCAAAAATAAATTTACCTGCAAATCCGGGTGAAGAGCTGATATCTCTGAACTTTAATAAAATAAGTGGTAAATTGAAAACGTCTGACTCCCTAAATCATTGGCTTCCTGAACAACTGAACTTTCTGGTTGTACCGACCGCAGAACGTTATGGCATTTTTATTATTCGGGAGGGGCTGCACCAAGCCCAAAATTTGAGTAAACAATACCTGACCCACGGATTTAAAATAGACAAAAGGAACTTGGTTCATCGGCCCCATGCGGAACAACTTTTATGGTTTGCAGGAGAACTATTATGGCAACACAAAATCTATATAATGTAAAAACAAACACATCCTACACATCACCTCAAAAGTACTTTACACTTTTGGAAAAAAATTTCCCAACCAATGGGGAGAGTTCTCTAACAGGCATAAATTGGAAAATGAATGATGTCCCCCAAAGGCATCCTTTGTTGAGAATACTGGTGCTGGCATGGATGCTGATCCCTTTAATTCTTTTTGCACCCAGCCTGGGCCTGGCCAATGAAACACCAATAAAAATTGCCGCCATCTACTCATTGACCGGTGCTGCTGCGACTTCCAATGCCCCATCTGTCCAGGGTGTGAGATCCGCTGTCAAAAAACTCAACGATCAGGGTGGCCTGCTGGGCAAACAAATTCAACTGATGGAAATCGATAACCAAAGCACCCCCATCGGTTCCAGTGTGGCGGCAGCAAAAGCAGTCCGCCTCGGGGCCATTGCCATCATCGGGTGCAACTGGAGTTCCCATTCCCTGGCGGTGGCAAAGGTGGCCCAGCGGGAGGGGATTCCCATGATCAGCAATATCTCCACCCACCCGGATGTGACCCACACCGGGAATTACATTTTCCGTGTCTGCTTCACTGATATCATACAGGGCAAAGCCATGGCCAGGGTTGCCAGAAACACCCTCAAGGCCCGGACAGGGATCTTATTTGTGGATCTGAACAGTGATTATGGGATTGTTCTGTCGGAACAGTTCAAACGTTACTTTGAAGCCTCGGGTGGTTCAATACTGAGTCGCCTGGAATATAAAGACAATTCAGATCTGCGTCATTTTCAACAGTTGGTTGACCAGGTCAAAAAATCAAAACCGGATGTGGTATTCATCCCCGGGTTTGTGGAAAGTGGAATCATCATCCGTGAAATGTCCAGGGCCGGGATCACCGCCATTCCACTGGGTGGGGATGGATGGGGGTTCAATGATTTTTTTAAAGCAGGGGGTTCGGAACTCAAGCAAGGATATTATTGCACCCATTGGACCCGGCAAAATAGTTCCGCCCCCACCCTTGAATACCTTGCCCACAGACAAAGTAAAAAAGATGTCTGGGCCGCAGAAGTCCTTGCAGTGGATGCCGTTAACCTCCTGGCCCATGCCATAACCCAGGCTGGCACTGCCACGGATCGTTCAAAAATCAGACAATGCCTTTCCGAAATTCAAGATTTTCAAGGGATCAGCGGAAGCATTTCCTTTGACAAAAATGGAGATCCCATTAAAGATGTAGTCATCATAGAAATCCGCAATGGGTCCCCCCTTTTTCATTCCCGTTTCAATCCGGATTAAAATAACAGCCACGGACGGATCATATTCTGACCTTGGTTCGCCACAACATGGGGCAGAAATAGATTCTGCCCCTACGTTCTTAAACCTTGTATTTCACCTTGGTTTGCCGGGACTTTCATATAAAAGGAAATCCAATGATTCGATCCAGACTCTGGCTGAAGACCACCTTGTTAATTTTTATTGAAGCCTCGAAATCTTCCCCTCTTGTGAAATATGAGGTTGAATCAAACACTCTGGAAATTACAGGTGAATGTTATCCGGAAAATGCCGTTAAATTCTTTACGCCAATTTTTCAATGGCTGGAGGGTGAAATAAAGTCCCTGGAGTCCCCCCTTCTAACGGTTAACCTGAACATCAGTTACTTTAACAGCAGCACTTCCAAGTCATTGATGAATTTTTTTGATATGCTTGAGGAAGCCCATGATAAAGGGAAAGAAATTGTGGTCAACTGGATCTATATGGAAGAAAATGAAACCGCAGAAGAGTGCGGGGAAGAGTTCCAGGAAGATCTGGAGAACTTACCCTTTAATCTGGTTATCATTGACAGTGAGCAGATAATATGAGCGCCGAAGACCTGTTTCAAAAAGAACTCGACATTCTTGCTGAAGCCAGACAACAGATTAAAAACAATACCTATTCAGAAAATCCCCTGCTGCCTGAATACCAGGCAATGACAAAACATTATAAAAAATTGCTCAATCAGGCCAAGCGGCTGGTCACCATGTCTGACCGCATGCAAAAAGATCTCAACGAACTGAACCATCGTCTGGAAAAACTCTCCTCTTTGGATGGGCTGACAGGAATACCCAACCGGCGGTGGTTTGACCTGACCTATGCCACCGAATGGAAACGGGCCCAGAGGAACGAGACCCCCTTATCGGTTATCATGATGGATATTGATTATTTTAAACGGTTTAACGATACCTATGGACATGCTGCCGGGGATAATTGCTTACAACAGGTGGCCCAGGCACTGTCGTCGGGTGCCAAACGTTCCATGGAATTTGTGGCACGGTACGGTGGAGAAGAATTTGTGGCTGTTTTACCCGGAACAGATCTCAAAGGCGGACAAATTGTTGCCGAAACCATGCGGGATCTTGTTGAAAAATTAAAAATTCCCCATCTGAAATCAGAGGTATCCGATCATGTAACCATAAGTGTGGGAATCGCTTCACTCAAACTGCCGCTGAATCGTGATATAAAAAGCCAGACCCTTATCAATGCAGCGGATAATATGCTATACAAAGCCAAAGACAACGGACGTAACAGGGTCTGCCCATGAAGGGTTCACATGGCCAAAATCAGAAAATAAGAACACCGGCCAGATAAAAAACAAGAAGCGGAGAAATTCATTGAAGTTCAACAGTCTCAGGATCAAAATCAGTGTGGCCATCATGGTGACCGGTTTTTTTATTTCACTGAGTATCGCAACGGTTCTCTATCCATTTGAAAAAGAACGTCGCCACACCCAGCTGGAAAATATTCATGTGCTTTTAAATGCTGTTTTCAATCAAAAGAAAGAACAGATTGCCAATGAAATTTACGCCGATCAACAAGAGGCGCTTATGCTTTCTCTCAAGGAACTCAAGGAGATAGAAAAAATATCACATATCTTGATCTATGATACCAAGGGTCAAGTGACAGCATTTTCAGCGCCCTGGTCTGATATCCTGAAGAAGTTTGCAACAATAGATATCAAATACATTGACTCAGCACCGGAATTTACCAAAATACAAACCATGGAAAACCACTATGCCAATTTTTTTTCACCCATTGAAGTCATTGGCGTACATGTAGGGTATATTCGAATTCTATATAATTTAAATGCCTTTGAAAAAGAATCTCGCATGGTTGTTCTCTTCTTTGGTATTCTTTTTCTTGTTCTTTTTGTGATCATTGTTTTTCTTAATATGTTTTTAAGACATTGCGTTATCCTGCCCACCTCCCGGCTTCGCAATGCCATGGGGCAACTACAGGGAGGGGAACCCGGGGTTCAGGTATACATATCCTCCCGGGATGAAATTGGCCAAATGGCATCTGCCTTCAACGAAATGTCCAGCATGCTTTGTCAGCAAAAAGCGGCGCTGACCAATGCCATCACCGCCAAAGATGCCTATGCTTTAAAGCTTAAAAACAGTAATACGGCCCTTGGACGATTGAACAAAAACCTGGAAGCCAGGGTCCAGGAGCGTACCGCAGATCTCAGTACAAGCAACCGCCAGTTACAGGCGGAAATAGATGAGCGCCAGCGGGCCTACAGAGAAAAACGTGAACTTGAGAAACGCCTTGATCGTTCAAAGAAAATGGAGACATTGGGTCTGCTTGCCGGGGGAGTGGCCCATGATCTGAATAATGTTCTTTCGGGAATTGTCAGCTACCCGGATCTGCTTTTACTGGATCTGTCCCCGGATCATCCCATGTACAATCCCATCTTGACCATCAAGGACTCCGGCCAGAAGGCGGCGGCCATTGTCCAAGATCTTCTGACCCTGGCCCGAAGGGGGGTTGTCTGTAATGAGGTCGTAGACTTAAACGCCATAATATCAGAATATTGTACGTCGCCGGAACACCAGAAACTGATGATGTTTCACAGCAATATTACCATGGAAATGCTGCTCCAGGAAGATCTTCTCAACATCCAGGGATCTTCCCTTCATTTAAAGAAAACCATCATGAACCTCATCTCCAATGCAGCAGAGGCCCAACCAGAAGGTGGCAGCATCCACTTAAGCACATATAACCGGTATGTGGATAAAGCCATCCAGGGGTTTCAACAGATTAAAGAGGGCGACTATGCCATAGTGGAAGTAAAAGACACTGGCATGGGTATTTCTGAACATGACCAGGAAAAAATATTCGAGCCTTTTTACACCAAAAAAACCATGGGCCGCAGCGGGACAGGGCTTGGCATGGCTGTGGTATGGGGCACCATCCAGGACCACCAGGGGTACATCAATATTAAGAGTGAAGTAAACCTGGGAACCTGCTTTGAGCTCTTTTTCCCGATTACAAGAGAAAGCCTGATCCAGAAGCCGGAAATGCCATCACTTGCCTCTCACATGGGAGCCCATGAAACCATACTGATCATTGATGATGCAAAGGAACAGATGGAAATCGCCACGGGGATTCTAAAAAAACTCCGTTATACGCCAGTGGCGGTGTCCAGTGGAGAGGCCGCTGTCACCTATCTGAAAAGCCATTGTGCGGATCTGTTGATTCTGGATATGATCATGGACCCTGGTATGGATGGGCTTGACACCTATAAAAAAATTATTGAAATACATCCCGGACAAAAGGCCATCATCGCGTCCGGGTATGCGGAAAATAACCGGGTAAAAACCCTTCAAGCACTGGGGGCTGGACCCTACATCAAAAAACCCTATACCATTGAAAAACTTGGCCGGGCCATTAAAGATGAGCTATTGCGGCAGCCCGTTTTTGATGTCAAAGGTAAGGATATCATTATGTTTTAGATGATTCCTCTTTATACCGTTTCCGGATGGCATGGATAATTTTTATACGCTCAAAAAAGATATCAATGAGTTCCGGGTCAAAATGAATCCCTGACTGTTCCCGCATGGTTGCATGTACCCGTTCATCATCCCAGGCCTCTTTATAGACCCTTTTGGAACATAGGGCATCGTAGACATCGGCAATGGCAACAATACGCCCGAACAAAGGAATTTCTTCCCCCTTTTTGCCCAATGGTTTCCCATTCGCATCCACCTTACCGGGGATGGGGGTGTCGGTGTCATCCACATAACCAGGATACCCTGTACCATCCCATCGTTCGTGGTGGTTCAGGGCCACCTCCATGGCATCATCGTCGTAGTCCGATGCTTTTTTGATGAACACACGTTTTCCAATGGTGGTGTGGGCCTTCATGATTTCAAATTCTTCCAGGGTGAGTTTTCCCGGTTTCTTTAAGATAATATCAGATATCCCCACCTTTCCCACATCGTGGAGCATCGCTGCGATGCGCAATCTATCCCTGACCCGGTCAATTTTTTTTCGACACTCCCCCCGACGAAGTGCCCACCCTTCATAAATTTCAGTGGCATAGGCCGCCACCCGATTCACATGGGCACCGGTTTCCCACGGATCCCTGAGTTCAGCCATGTGAACCATGCGCAATAGAATAATTCGGGTCATTCTCGCCCGCTCCAGGGCCATGGATGCCGTTGCCGCAAAATGACACATTATTTTCTGATCTTCTTGGAAAAAGGTGGCAATATTACCCTGGCCATCCCGGGCATTAATAATTTGGAGAATACCCAAAACCTCGCCATTGAACTGCTTCAGGGGAAGGGTGAGCATGGATTTTGTCTTATAATCTGCCCTGTGATCTATGTCTTCATTAAAATGATAGGGCTCAGACGAGTCTATATGATATACATCATTGATGTTCAATAATTCTCCTGTGACCGCCACATAACCTGCAATACTCTCCTTATTAACCTCAATACAAAAAGATGAGTAAATTAATTTTTCTTCGGGCTTGAGGCGATTCTGAAGCGTATCATTTTGGGTAAAAGCGATGTGAAGACACTCTTCTTCCCTTATATATATGGAACCGGCATCTGCATTGGCCACCATGCGAGCCCTGCTCAGAATATGCTCCATGAGGATGTCCATATCCTGGACCTGACTGAGTTCTATGCTTAATTCTGTCATCAAATCAATTCTTTCTTTTTCTGTCAGCATCCTCAATTGTTCCTTTTTTAGGACCTAATTATAACATCTGCCATTATAGGAGGGAGATTCAAGACTATTTAGATTAGGTATCACATTTACAGCAGACAGAACAAGCGGTAAATTTTCCTTTTTTTTCTTGTTCTTTTTCCCTTCAAAAGGCTATAATCATTATCTCAATTTACTGACGTGGTCCAGGCTCTTTAAAAAGAGTATGGGATCAATCAGTACAATAGTTTCACTCATCTGTCCGTCTGGCAGGATAATTGCTTATCTTGACAACCCATATCACAATGAAGTTCATAACCATCAGGGGGAACCATGACATCACATCTTATCATCGGTAATGGGGTAGCGGGTACAACTGCGGCAGAACAGATCCAAAAACATGATCCCAACGCCGGGATTACCATGATCACCAAAGAGTCTCTTCCCCTGTACAGTCGCATACGGATTCCAGAATTTTTAAGTGGAAAAATTCCGGAACAAACCTTGATAATCAAAGACCTCTCATGGCACGAGCAACGCGGGATCAACCTCATAACAGATACGATAGTGTCCCATGTGGACTATAAAAATAAAACGGCAGTGGCAGAGGATGGGACGTTATTTTCCTATGATACCCTGCTGCTGGCAACGGGGAGTAACTCCTTTATCCCCCCCATCAAAGGCAGCGATAAAAAAGGGGTCTTCAGCCTGAGAACCGCAGCCGATGCCAGGGCTCTGGCGGCCCTGGATGCAGAGGACAAAGAGGTGGTACTCATCGGCGGCGGCCTTCTGGGGCTTGAAGCGGCTTCGGCCCTGGTCAGCACGGGCAAACGGGTGACAGTGGTGGAATTTTTTGACCGACTTCTTCCACGGCAACTGGATAATGAAGGGGCTGCAAGGCTGCAGTCCCTCCTGGAAGACATGGGATTTACCTTCAGACTGGGGGAGGTCACCCAAGAAATTTCCGGCAAAGACCGTGTGGATGGCGTGCGTCTCAAATCCGGTGAGACACTTAAGGCCCATGCCGTTCTTTTTTCTGCGGGGGTTCGCTCGGAATTGTCCCTGGTGGCTGATTCAGGCATGGAAACAGATCGTGGCATTGTGGTAAATGAACAAATGGAAACATCCCTTACCGGGGTATATGCCGCCGGAGATGTGGCACAGTTTGACGACATCAATTTTTGCATATGGCCAGAGGCCGTTGAGCAGGGACGGGTGGCAGGCATAAATATGGCAGGGGGGAAGGCAACCTTTAAAAACACGCCCCCCTCCAATGTTTTAAAAGTGGCGGGTATTGCCCTTGCATCGGCCGGGGATATTGATGTGGAAGGCAAAATGAACTCAGACATCGTGGCCACGAATACGGTATATCAAAAAATTGTAAAAGACACTGATGGAAATATCATTGGCTGTATCATGCTCGGGGATACTAAGCCGTTTAATCAAATACTCAAACAGATAAAAGGAGAATAATAAATCATGGCAGAATTGAAGGGAACAGAAACGGAAAAAAATCTACTCAAAGCCTTTGCAGGGGAATCCCAGGCAAGGAATCGATACACCTATTTTGCAAGTCTTGCCAAAAAAGAGGGCTTTGTACAGATGGCTCATATTTTTGAAGAGACCGCTGATCAGGAAAAAGAGCATGCCAAACGTCTGTTTAAATTTCTGAAAAGCGGAGAAGAAATTGAAATCACCGCAGTCTTTCCAGCTGGCGCCTTAAAGGCCACCGTGGAAAACCTTGAGGCATCTGCAGCCGGAGAGAACTACGAGCACACCACCATGTACCCTGAATTTGCCGCAACGGCAAAAGAAGAAGGGTTTGATGCCATTGCCGATGTATTCATGGCCATTGCCGTTGCAGAGAAACAACACGAAAAAAGATTTCTTGATTTAAAGGCCAACATTGAAAATGACAAGGTCTTTAAAAGAGACACAAGCGTTACATGGCGCTGCCGTAACTGTGGCTATCTCCACGAAGGTAATGAAGCCCTGGATGCCTGCCCGGCATGTGCCCATGCAAAGGCGCATTTCGAACTTCTGGGTGAAAATTATTAACTCGTAATTTCTGAGATGTGATCATATAGGTGCACTTATGCAATGCCTTCATCATTTTATTCTTGATCAGATGGCATGGTCATATGCTGTGCCTTAGTATGGCTCTATCTCCCCTGTACAATGCTTGAAGCAACTGATTCTAAGTGCATCTAAAAATTTGACAAAAAGATTGTTATAGGGCAATTGTTAAAAGTCAACATCCCCTGGGTTAAAGACTCAGGGGTTTTCTTACCGTTTTTTATAAAAAAACCATTTAAAGGAGATATCATGGCGGAAAAACTGGGTATTTACAAATGTGATAAATGTGGAAATATTGTTGAAGTCCTGCATGGAGAAAAACCCCCGCTGAGTTGCTGCAATCAGTCCATGGCATTGATGACGGAAAACACAGTAGATGCAGCCCTGGAAAAACATGTACCTGTCATTGAGAAAATTGAAGGGGGGTATCTTGTCAAGGTGGGAGGTGTTGCCCATCCCATGGAAGAGAAACACTACATTGAGTGGATTGAACTTAATGCAGAGGGAATGGTTTACCGAAAATTTCTAAATCCCGGTGACACCCCTGAAGCCACTTTTCTCACTGATGCAGAGAACGTAACGGCCAGGGAATTCTGTAATCTCCATGGACTCTGGAAAGCCTGATCCTGGCTCACCTATTTTTTTATTGCGATTATTTTTAGTCTCGGCTGCCCAGCCAGTTGGGGGGGCAGCATGGGTCAGGCATGTATTATCAGCGCCTGCGCCCTCTCCGATTTACCAACCCAATACATTGAGTTATTTAACCGCCGTTATTCAGCTTCCTCTATCCTACATAACGGCGGTATTTAAATACCATCTGTTTTTTGATTAATCCCAAATTAGGCATCCTTCATATCACACCATAACACCAAAATCACTTTACAGTCTTTTGGAACAAGCCCCCTGAAAATGGGAAATGCTTTCTAAGACTATAAACTATTTTTGAACGATGCCCAAAATTTTCATCAGGAGGTTAAAACATGTCAGAAGAGTTGAGTGCTGGATGTGAACGCCCGGCAGGCGGACCCGTGGAAGATGTCCAGGCCGTTGACCCCGTAGAAAAAACTGATACACCCATCATCAAGGAGAGGACAATGATACAAGTCGGCAAAAAAGCCCCTGACTTCACAGCGGCAGGTTATCATAATAACAACTTCGTCAATGTAAAATTATCAGACCATCTGGGCAAATGGGTGGTTCTGTGTTTTTATCCCGGTGATTTCACCTTTGTATGAGCTACTGAAATTTCAGCAGTTGCTGAAACATACCCTGAATTCCAAAAACTGGGCGCAGAAGTGCTTTCCATGAGCGTTGACAGTATGTTTGTCCATAAAATGTGGGATGATCACGAGCTGTCAAAAATGGTGAAGGACGGGGTTCCCTTTCCCATGCTTTCCGATGCCGGTGGCAAGGTCGGTACCATGTATGGTGTATATGATCCCGATGCCGGTGTTGAGAACCGGGGACGTTTTCTCATTGACCCCGATGGCATTGTCCAGGGATTTGAAGTGCTTACCCCTCCTGTGGGTCGAAATATCAGTGAAACCCTTCGACAGATCCAGGCATTTCAACTGGTCCGGGCATCCAAGGGCTCCGAAGCAACCCCCTCTGGCTGGAAACCGGGTAAAAAAGTGCTGAAGCCCGGCATT
>Ga0208900_1000781_pt1 | contig 18864 bp, 12 predicted proteins | sample AntAceMetag02UKK_FD_184763 | JGI IMG/M metagenome (GOLD analysis project Ga0208900, IMG submission 184763) | Saline lake microbial communities from Ace Lake, Antarctica - Antarctic Ace Lake Metagenome 02UKK (SPAdes) (version 2) | ecosystem: Environmental > Aquatic > Non-marine Saline and... | reverse complement strand
ATCTGGGGGGGGGTAAGTTAATGGGGGCAGTTTCTACAGAGCCTAAAAAGCTATCAAAAATAACGAATAAGCTTATTGGCGCTATCTTGAACTATATAACTATTAATAAAGCCGATGATCCTTTTTCTATTGATTATATGTATATGGCTAATATATCAATAAAAAATGCTGCTCTTGATTATATATCCAAAGATTTAACTAATATTCAAAAGCAAACAATTATCATGCGTTTTTCAATGAAGTTTCTTCAAGCTAACGAGAAAACAGTCAAGATTACTGATGTTATTAATATTTTAGACAATCCTCAATATTTTGAATTAAAAGAAGCAGTCAGAGAAGTTCTATCTCAGGTAGGTGATAAAGATAAGGCTTTGAATCTTTTTAGAATAGAAATGCAAGAAATAAAAACAGATAGACCAATAATAGAACTAGTAAAAGCTTCTGAGTTATCAGACGCTACAGATGACATAGAAGAAGATCCAAAGTTTTCTGATATGGGGCGAATTGTAGAATATACGTTTGCAGCAGAGAATGATTTTGCTGGAGACAGAACGAGGTTATCTGCAATGCAAAATAATGAACCAGATTCTAGGGAAGAAGCATATTTAGATAAAAATACTGCAAGAGCTATGCGTAATTCTGCAATGGAAGTTTCTAAAAAGTTAGTGACAGATATTAAGACATTAAGAGAAATTATTGCGTCTACGCAATATAGTATAAGCGATTCATTATTTGTTCCTTTTGAAAAGCAAAGACTTATTGATGAATATGGCGTAACAGCAAATCTTGTTACCAGTATCGGTAGTGTTCATATAAATTCTAACATTGAACGTGAAGTTGTTTTAAATAGAGATACTCAAGAATATATGAGTATTAATGATACTTTGGCAGAACATTTTGCGTCTCAAGCAATTGAGCATCTATTAACTGAATTAGCTTTAAAACACGATGATAAAACAAGAGCTACAAAGCTAATAAAGAAGATAGCAGAAGTGATAAATATAGCAGACCAATTGAAGAAAGAGGCAGATAACCATGTTGATAGATTAGAACTGATAATAGATTCTTTTGAGAACGAAGGAGATATGGAGCATTCTATCAGAGCGATATTCGCTGATCTAAAGAGTTTAAATGATTTTATGGGTGAAAGCTTCTTTAGCAACACAATATATGCAGAACGGTTTGCCAGACTTATACAGGCAGCAAACATAGTTCATCAAAGAAACCAAAGTCAACAAATGAAAATAATAAGCCAACTATTAAATACAAGAATGAGAGAGCAAGTTATCTTTTTTTCAAAACATGCAAAACCATATTTATTACAGAGCGAAGGACCGGTAGCCAAAGTTCTCCCAATGTTGACAATGATGGCTATTAATAGAGTAAGTGTCAGTGAACATGTTTCAGTTTCCCTCGATTTGGTCTAGGTGACTGTTTGTCTTGATAAAAACTAAAAAATCCATAGAATTATATATATGAAGCCTAGTATCCAAATAATATTTCTTTATCCGCTAATTTTACTATGGAGTATCATCTTTGGTGCTATTGTTGGGTTTGTCGGTGGGGTAGTATGGACAATAGAAAAGACTCAGAGCCTTATTGGCAGTAACAAGGTACTAAAGGATAATGATCCACTTTATTTAAAAATAGTTAAAGGCTGTCTTATTACTTATATAGCATTCTTTAGTTGTTTCATAGCTGGCATAGTATGTGCATTTATTGGACCAGGAAGAGCTTACACGAGAGCCATTTCTAAGTTTAGAGATGATAGTGATGGTTTTGTTGTTGAGAAAGTGAAAGCTAATGGTCAGAAAATAGTGCTTATTGTTGATGATGAGAAAGAATTAGCAGGCTACATTGCACAAAAGATAGAAAGCACTAGTAACTATAAAACAGTTCAGGCATATAACGGATTACAAGCTTTTAAAGTATTAGAGAAATATGAGCGATTTTTTGGCATAGCGAAGAATAAGGTAGAATGTATCGTTTTAGACATTAAAATGCCAGAAATGAACGGTATTCAGTTCTTACAAGAGCTTAGGAAACAAGAAGGATCGCTAATGTTTAAAGATAGCGGATCGTTCCATCAGATGCCAGTGATAATCCTTTCAGCTTATGAGGATATAGATAAGATTAACGATACAACACATCCAAAGTTAGGGAAGACTGTTAAATATATTATGAAGCCAGAGTCTGAAGAACAGTATAATGAGCTTTTAACTACAATAGATAATGTTTTTACTAGAGATAATCAGGATATGATATCTAGTACTTATCTGAATTCTAATTATCGTATGGATGAGCTAAGAAGACAGGAAGCTACTTCGGAAGCTGGAACAATAGAGAATTTTACTTAATAAGGCCTCATTACCGGCCTTATATATCCGCTAGTCCTTTTAGAGAACTCATAACAACTTATTCAATACAATCACCTTTGTGCAATAGCTTCTCGCCATCCATGGCTACAGCTATTGTTTAGTGTCACCTCCTGTGACAAACACTGCAGGATGATTGCATGTATAAGTAAGTTATTCAAACATTCTAAAAGGACGAAAAAAGTTTTCCCTTAATAAGGGGGATACTCTGCTACGCAGAGAGGGGGATTGTAATTTGAAAGGTAGTACCTTTACTAACAACACTATCTATTTCGATTTTTCCTTGATGTTCTCTAACTATTCTAAAAACAACAGAAAGTCCAAGCCCACGTCCTTTAGTAACATGGGTAGAGAAGAATGGTTCGAATATCTTTGTTTGAATATCTTCTGGAATGCCATGTCCTGTATCTTCGATAATAATTAAGATATTCTCTTCATTTGAAGTTGTAGTAATAGTAAGTGTGCCACCGTTAGGCATTGATTCGTTAGCGTTTTGGAACAGGTTGGTGAATAACATCTGTAAGTCATCTGGGTATCCGTTAATTGTTGGTATTTCTGCTAAATTGCTTTTGATAGATAATCCACTCATTGGTAATAGGTTTAGAGTATTAGCGATAATTCTATTGATATCAGTTTTCTCAGAGTTATGTTCCTTAGACGAAGAGAGCTTTAGAGTAGTTCGTACAATGTCACCAATTCTTGATGTTTGTGCAAAAGCTTTTTTCTTTGTATCTTCAGGTAGCTCGGATTGATCGATAATACCAGCCAGTACTGCAAGTGGTGTCTTTATTTCATGGTTATATTCTTGGATAAGGTTAGCAAGTGAGGCGATACGTTCTGCGCGAGCAAGGCTTCTATCTGAGTCATAGAGCTTCTTTTGTGTTTCTAAGAACTTAGCTTCTATCTTTTCATATGGGGTGAGTTTATAAAGAAGTGCCATTCCATAAGTACGCAGCTGTTTGATTAGGTTAATGTCTGTTTTGTCATAGCTTTTACCAGAGCTTTTAGTCCCTAATAGAATGATTCCTTCTAGTTTTTCAGGAGAGAGTAGTGGGATGATTATGGATTTCTTTTTGAACCCTAGTTCTGTAAGCTTTTCTTGTATTTCAGTTGGAAGCTCTGAGTATGTTTGTATGTGTGGATTCCCGCAACACAGTTCCATTAGCTCGCCTTCTAGTATGTATTTAGATAGTTCTATTTCTAAAGAATCATCTAATGTATCAGTGATGGTTTTTAATATTTCTTCTTTGTTTTCTTCTAACTCTAGTTTGTCTGTTAATTGTTGGATAATCTTTTCTGGCTCATAGAACCCTTTTACGAATTTGCGTTTGGCAGAAGTGATAAGGAATTCGGTGAATGGTAGGTAAAAGAATGCCCAAAGTGCAGAGACCATAAGTACTCCGAATATTTCTAATGTTTGATATGGCGCTAGTAGTATATATGTTAAGAAGATTGATGAAGCGAAGATTGTTGTTGATATTGCGTAGGCTAGGGTACGGGTAATAACGAGGGAGATGTCCATTAACTCGTGTTTGAGGATAGCGTAAGCGAAAATAATTATTGATATAGCAATAAACACAAAACCTATTGGATATATATTGCACCCATAATTGATGGTGTAATCAATTGCGCCTAGGAAATATGCAGACAAAGAGATTAATATATAAAATAATATATTTTTTTGCTTATTAGCGGAATCTTTTCTATATGCATCAAATACGTCTTTATATCCCTTTATTCCGCATAAAGCAACTTGTAACATATATGCTAAGTGTACTATTCCTGCTTTGGGATAGTATCCCCATTCAAATGTAAAAAATCCAGAAATAAGGTAATTGCTTTTAAGATGTATGATAACGAAAATTAAAGATACTAAGTAGTTAGCAATGATTAGTCTTTGCTCTTTTTTTTTGTTAAGTATTAACATGACAAAATGGTAGTAAGTTGATGGTATAAATAAAATAGGAATGTATCCTAATTTAATTATAAGATTTGGATCAATACTTTTTGTTGTCCACAGAATTGCCCAAGAAATTTGCCAGCCAAATGTCGATAAACATATTAATAAAAAAGAGATATTTAGCTTGTTTTTATAGTTCTTTAAAAAGACAGTTAATCCAATGATTAAAAAAAGAGTAGCAGAAGTAAACGAGAATATTGCTATGTTCATTTACTCTTTTCAATAATTTCGAAAGGTTTTATTATTATAGTTTGTTTATCAGTATAAAATAGTTTCATTCTATCTTGAATGAATTTAGGTGCTTTTACTATTTTGCCGTTTTCGTCGAGCAATAATACTGTTTGAGAACCATCTGCAACAAGCTCATTTTGTGAATTAAATATTTTAAATATTAATTCAGATGATGCTCTTTTAATATTACTTGTATTTACTGTAATCGTGAGAGTGTCAAAAGGGCTTATTTCTCCATGATAATTACATGAGGCGTGTTTTGTGGCAATAGCATAATCAAAATCATCCATGAAATCAAAAATTATGCATTTTGTGAAGAATGCCTCTCTAGCCTCGCCATACCATTCAAAATATCTAGAGTAGTATACTCCTTTGTATATATTTATGTCTTTAAGATAGGCAGTTTTATTTATAGAATAAGTGTTATTTTGAATTGAGCCAATATCTGGTTGTATGTCAGTAATTTTAATTTTATTTAATTCGTTAGTTACCGATGTTTTTATGATTTTTGTTAATAAAGATAGGTTTTTATTTGCCATTAAATTATCCTTTTTAAATGATTCTCTAACCACTGTACATCCTTATTATATCAGAGGGTAGGGTGTTTTGTTAAGAATGCTAACCCTCTCCCAAGAGAGGGAGCCAGTATTAGCTATTTTTTAAGTTAGATAAATAGAACCGTAAGGTAGCTTTTGTAAATGCTATACATTGTCCTTTCTCCAGGGAGAAAGTCAGATAGAGGGTTATTTTATCACGTCATAAACTTTTCCAATCCTATATATTGACGTTACTTATATTTTCTGATATATTATTTACCAGAGGAAGGTTGTGGGGAAATAAAAACAAGGAGTAGTTTATATGGGTACTGCAATACAACTAAAAAGTTCGCCGAAATTACAATTTAAAGATGGGACACATCAACCACAGTTAAGTATTAATGTTGAGAATGATGCGTTAAGTACTAATAAAGTAGCTAATATTTCTTTTGATGGTGTAGAAAATATGAGTTACCAATGGCAGGTGAGTTCAGATCTAAAAGCTTGGCAAAATTATTTGATGCCAACTACTGTTCATGATGTAGATGGTACTATCTCACAAATTAATGGAGTGGAAGTAGAAAAAGTTTCTTTTCAGAAGCCGATTCATGCTGACAAGGAATTTTATAGAGTAATGACTACTAACACTAGTGGTTATGAGGATATTATTGCTAGCTATGGCTTAACAGAGGATTTTAATGACTATGAGTTGGCTAAGCTTAATATCCTTACCAGTAACTATGCTTTTGAATCAGTTATCACTGAAAAGCTGTTCCTAAAAGCAGGTGTTGCTTCTCGTAGCAGGATGGTTCTTTTTCTGGATATGGATCCAAAAGATATGGGCTGGGAAGACCTTCAATATTGGTTGGAATACGCAGGTATTGATACTAGTTGTCTAAACAGTTCTTGGTATCAGACAGATAACTATAGGAATCTATGTGTATCATTACTTACTCTTTTAGACTTAAGAATTGTTCCAAATAATTCCAAGAAAGTACCACTTACATGGATAAATAATAACAATAATTGGTCATCAGAAAGTCTTCTTTATTTATATATACAAAAAGGCATTGATTCGCATGTGTTTGGAGATTGGAGAAATGTAAGTGCCGAGCAAGCCAATGCATTGTTTAATGATGATATTGCGCCATTGCCTATGACATATCTAGTTAAGAATAGTTTTCAAGACTCTTTTCCAGAGTTTGATATTAGTAGGAGTATGATAGCTCTCTCTGCTATTGAAAGTGATGTCATATGTGTTCTTGATACAACAAATGAACAACGAATGCTTAGATTAGGTGAGATAAAGAATATTGAGTCTTTAGAAGTATTTCATAATGGACATCAAATATATATGGATAACGATTATTCTGGGTTGGATTTTGTAAAAGATATTATTATTCCTAATGGCTCAAGTATCGATGAACTAACATTGGAAATTGTATATACTGATGGAACCACAGATACCAAGACAGTTTATCCAATTACTATTGATGCTACTACAAATCAATCCAATGTAAAGCTATTGGAAGTTCTTAATGATATGAGTGGTGAACTGGACAATAGTCTTAGAGTATACGGACTCAATTATGGTGAAGAGTTAGATGACTATAGACAATATATTGCTGAGCTTGGAAAAATGTATATTAGTGCTAAGGTGTTGGCTCAAAAGAGTGGAAGGAATCTGTCTATCACAGCAGCTGATATTGTAGATTCTTATGCTACAGCACTTATCGCGCAAGAGTTTTCTGATATTACATTGCCTGACAATGTTATGAGTAACGTTTGGACAAAGGTTTGGGTAATAAATAATAGAGATAAGCTAGGGTTGTTTGATAATAGTATTATCAAGTTGATGATGGCTTCATCGATTGATTTGAATCAGGCTACAACAGAGGTAACCAAACAAGGTGAACGATATCAAATAATGATTGGTGGTGAAGGTTTTACCCATGGAGCAGATTGTGGTAATACGGCTGCTTATGGTAAGGCCAATGTCATTGGTGTTATGGACACTTTTACAGGGCAGATATTAAGAACTCCAAAAGAAACAATAGCTTTTACAAAGGATGTTAAGTGGATATCGGATATTAATCAGCTTAGGGAAAAACAACGAGATAGCGCAGTTGAAGCAGGTCAACATGCCTTATCGTTGAAGAGTTTTTATGCATGTAAGATGGGCGAAAATGCTTTAGCTGAGAATTGTATGAATTTTGATGTTCAGACAGATAAGAGTTGGCGAGATGTTGTTGCAGATTCAGAAGTTGCGGTGGCTTCGTTTGCAGAGGTTCAAGAGAATAGAAAACAGTTTGTTGGTAACTTAATGCGAAATGTTACTGGTAATAATCTATTAGGAGATGCCGAGGCAAAAGCACTTTATGCCAAATTCCTAACAGCTTTTGAAGACTATTTGCCACGTGATAGCGAAGAGCTTTCTATCGCTTATCCAGCTTCACCTCAGAATTATATTCATAAAGCTAACGAACCAAAAGGCTTCTACCTGTCCAAAGAGGCTGTGCTTATTTTACAAAACATGAAGAACTCAGGGGTAGACGTGCAGTCAACTATTAACAACTTAACGGATACTACAAAAGCTGAACTTCAAGCACATATCAACTCTAATACTTTAGATAAGGTTAAATCACTTAGGATTCTTTCTGAAAATATTTCACTAGTAGATGCTCCATTAGTTCTAGAGGTAGGGAGTTTGTATTCTGAAATTGTTAAGAATGTTATAAATGATCTTTTTGAGTCTAATTTATCTACAGCGGAGTCTATAGATGTTTTATATAGCATCCAGTTGAAATACCCAAATATAGTCTCTGCTGAAGAGAGAGGGAGTGTTGGAGTAGCTACATTTGCTGTGCTTAGTTATCTCAAGGTAATTAATAACAAGAGCTTGATGAGTAAGTTTAGAACATTGAATGATTTGCCAGAGCAAGTATCGCTATCTTCTCAAAGCTTTATAGATGAGGTTTTAGAAACAGAGAAACAGGGTACTGCTTTTGAATTCATGAAAGTCACTAATGATGGAATGATGTTGGTAACTTTTTCACCAAGTGGAGCTGTGACATCTGATACATATAAAGATGGTGTAGTAAGAACAAAGACAATGAATTCTATTTCATCAGGAGCAGCGGCAAGCTTTACAGATGATGAATTCCAAGTAAAAACAGATTCTGAAGTAAATATAGGTGCAATAAATAGCTTTTCTCCAATATACCCTATGTCAGGTGCTTATGCTGAATATGCTGACTGGAGTCTTATTGGAAATATCATTACCAGTGTAATAATTTCTACAATTATTGGAGATATCGCAGGTGCTGCTGCAAATATGGCTGGAGTGAGTGATTTATATTCTATGTATAGGTCTGTTCAGACAGGATATGATGTTGTGAAAGCAGGTGTTACAGGTGAGATTCATGCTTTAGCTAGAAATATTGTAGGTAATATTATTCCAGATGATTTGTTGAATATGGCAGAGGATATGGTTAATACCTATCAGCAGTTTGAGAACCAATATAATCAAATTAAGGCAGATATCGATCAATATATACAGAACGGATCCATTCAACAACTAATTGACGTTAAAGATGAAGTAGAAGCTACTTTGCAGACTACTCAAGCAAATTTAGAGCAGCTTAAACAAGATGTGATAAATGGTGCAGGTGATTTTGTTGGGTTTGATGAAGAACAAAAAATGAAAGCAATGGAGTCTGTTTCAGCTCTAGAAAGACAAGTTGCGTTAACTAGATATAAGTTGGAACAAGAGCTTAAGAATGTAGAGAATAGCATTCCGGAAGTTGATTTTGGAGGTGGGATAGATATAGGTCTTTCTACAATAGACCCATATGCTGGGATGATCTCAAAACTTGAATCTAGGCAGTATGAAGATCAGTTAATAATAGGGTTTGATGCAATGAATATAATGGATCAAATACAAGGCGAAGGGAACATCTTTGTAAAAGTTGGAGATCAGTTAGTAGCTACTGAAATTACGCATAACTATCAAGCAGGCCAGAACTTTTTAACAGTAGATGTTGATGCATTAATAGCTAGCTTGGCTGATGAAGGAATAACTCTTACAGATGGTCAAACTATAGAGATATTTGGTAAAGAAGTGACTGTCAGTACTAGTTATAATCAGGCTGATTTGAGTGATGAACTGCAGGAGTATGAAGTTCTTCAGTTAATTGGAGCAATAGATAGAGATATGAACCGTAACTATTATGATTTTGAGAATCCTTTAACAGGAGTTGATTACAACGTGGTAACTGGTGATGTCATGGTACTTGTTATGCCAAAGAATGGAGCCATTTATGGAACTAAGGATGATATGTATGCATATATGATACTAGAAGATCTTTCAGGGAATAATTCACTGCATAAAGTGAAGATTGGTGATCTGTCACAAAATCCATATGCTGCAACAAAAGAGTTAACTATATGGGAAACATTGATGCATCAAAAGATTAGTACTTATGAGTTAAAGAATGGTTTAAAAGTAAAAGGGCTTTCTGAGCAACGTAAACGTGTTTCTGTGCTTGGAACTGATTTTAATATAATTCCTGTTTCGCAGAATAATCCACTGGTTATGTCTAATAAGGCTGATATTTCAGTTAAGTGGAAAGGTGATTATGTTGATATTTCAATAACGAAGGAGCTTGATAAGGCCACTTATCCATATTTGATAGTAGGAGGTATTGTTGTTCCTATAGATGCTTCTGAGTTTAAAAGGATGTATCCAAATCAAGATCAGTTAGGTATAGATTGTCGTACGGATTGGTTCACAAGTATAGCCAACTACGAACTTTCTTTAAGTAGTTTGGAGAAATTCCTATTATCAATAGATCCGCAAATGGATGTGAGGTCATATGATCTTACAGTCTTTTCAATTGAAAGACCTCTTTTGGAATCAGAGGGGAGTGCTTCATTATTAGGGGCACAGCTTAATGATACAAACAGTGTGAGTATAGTTGCTGGTAATATTTATGATCAGCAAGGTAAGTTTGGTTTGAGTTATGAGGAGTTTTGGGATGAGGTAGCAAAAGATGAAGAAACGAGTCTGCTTGAACTGAATTATAAAGAAAAGCGGGCATTGTATGCTGGAATGTATGCTTATACGGCTCTCAGAACTTATGAAACTATTTATGATTCTAAAAAAAGTTCTCTTCCTGCGGAAGAGTCTGAAGAGTTTGCAACAAGAGCGTCTGTGAATGCTATGGTTGCTTGGGCATATTTGTTAGATGTTGTTAGAAAAGAAGACTATAGAAAATTTGATACATATTTAGATGAGTTAACAAAGATTGATTATGTAACTCTTGGTTACAATAAAGCTATGCCATTAAATGCTGAAAGATTCTTTAGAAGTATTATGGAGATAACAGATAAGAATCTAGAAAATGCGTTGGATATTGCAGAGTTAGAAGTGTATAAATTCGATGGAAAAGAAGATGAGATAACCGTAGTAGTTCATGGCATAGGGATGCCATATATTACAATCCCTGAAGATAATAATAGTTCATGGGTTGATGATGTGAAAACGTCTTTTTGTAACAGAAAAGAAGAAGTAAAACCATTTGTTTGGAATTCGGATGTTGATAATGTTCCAGACGGACCAGTAGCTTCTTTAGAATATTATTTAAGAAACAGCAACCTAGAACTATGGAAAACCCCTGAAGAAGATCCAGTAATACAATTATTTGAGCAATTAAAACAATTAAAGACAGACTATCCGAGTAAGAAGATAAATATTATCGGCCATAGTTTAGGAAGCTTGATAACTTACAGGTTGTTGAAAGGAATTGAGAATCGAGATTATGAAAAAAAATATGGAATAGATTCTTTAAGTTACTTTAATATTAATAAGGTAATCTTAGCTGGTTCACCAGTGGCAGCATTTGAAGATTCGCCAACAGTTGGATTTAATGATAAAAATGTGGATTTAATTAATGTTTGGAGTATAAAAGATGAGTTTTATTTAGCATCAAGCGCTTTGTGTCTTGCAAATAAAATACCAATGCCAAAAACTATAGATGTGGTAAACGCTATTCTAAGTATTAGTCTTTTCTCTATATACGGTGGTGATATTAGTAGTCAAATAATGGGTCCAATAAATAGTGCAAATATTGACAATATACCGATTGGAAGCAAACATGTAAATATGTTATTTGATGAGAATTATATGCAAGAAATTAGGCGGATTTACGAGGAGCAAAATTAGATGAAAAGATTATGGGCATTATTAATAGGAATGGTGTTGTTTGGTGCGGTATTGTTTTACTGGGCAGGATCAGATCAGCGAAAAATACCTGAGTTTAGGAAGCTTGATTCAATTGAGAAGCAAGTGGCATATACAGGAAGATTAGTTACTGCACTTAATCTAGGATACAACGGACCAAGAAAAGAAGTGGATCAATTAGAGGATGCAGTAATAAATTCAACCGAGTATATGCTAAGAGCATTTCATGATGAATTAGAAGAAAGACCTACCTTGCATGTGCGAGTTTTACAGGACCTTGCATATCAGTATGGAGTATATAAACAAAATTATGATAAGGGAGAAGGTTATAGGCAGAAGTATGAAAGTGTATTAGCGAATAATAGAGAATCATTTATTACTGAAGATTATAAAAGAATTAAATTAGGGGCTCTTATGGGAAGGGCATCTATGTATTTTCATAAGAAAGAATATGAAAAAGTTGTAGAAGCGAATTTAAAGATAATAGAGTTGTTCCCATATAGCTTTTCGAGCATTACAAATAAGAATTTATGGATAGCTGCTTATAATAGTATTTGGAGGATGTATAACGATAGGATAGGAGATTATGATAAAGCATTATATTATGCAAAGGAAATAGCTATAGATCCTAGGAATTTACCAAAAGATAGGATAGGTTTGCTAGGTGGTTATGAGGTTTCTTATGAACAGAAATTGGCTAATGATGCCGAAAATAATCAGATTGATTCTATGCATAAAATACAGTCAACATATAGTACATTTGGTAAGTATAAAGAGTTGCAGCAGCTTATGGTGGATAGCAATGAAAGTTATGAAATAAAATATGGTTGTTCTTTTTACAATGGTATAGATGCGGTTGAAGATTTATATAAATCATATAAAAAGCATGGGGTTTTAGTTCCATATAGTTTTAGAAATATTTATATTTTTTATCCTAGAGAAAATTCTTTTGGTTGTGCATCAAAGATAGGAAGTAATAAATATAAATATACAGAAATATTTTCAAGAGATATACATCCTAGGCATTTAGAATTTTTAGAAAATGGAAATATTAAGGTATTAACCGCCTCGGTTCTTTCAGAGGTTAATGAACGAAATAGCTTCCGTGACATACCTGAAATTACTGAAGAAGAGTTAACCAAAGGATGGAAGCGAGAAGTTCGGATAATTGATGATAAAGAGTTGAAAAAGCTTTTTAAAAGGGTTCCTTAAGTCTAACTAACCCCACTAATCTTTCTGCTTATAAGCCAGATAGATACTTACGGGTAAGCTAAAGGCATTTATAGTTCCGTAATATATTGCTATCTCACAGACACTTTATTGCCATTGAGCTTAGGGCTAACCAAACGGTTGAAAGCCAGGTATATTAAGAAATAAACATATATTATCTATGTTTAGAAATAACTTTCTAGGGCATTATAATCGTTAGAGATACTATATATTAATCATAAAGAAACGGGGCACGTTAAATGGTTGAGATTAATAGCAAATTAGCTGAATTATTAAACGATGATAATCTTCGTTTAGATATCCCAACAAAAAGCGAACGTAATATGCGAGTATTCACTTTGTCAGATATTCATGCTGATTTACAAGAGCTCGCTAGTTTTATCACAAATAAGATGAGTAAGCAATTTACTGATACTGAGAAAGCTGCGAAAGTTATGTTAGCTGCTGCTTTGTACTTTTATGGACAAGAAGACATTAACCTTAGTCAATTAAAAGAGTTGTTTGATGATAAAACAAGAGAAGATATTACTATCTTAAGAAATGTTGGATTTCAACGATTTATGGACGGAGATAGTCCAATAAATATCGCTATGAGAGCATTTGAGTGTGTAGATATATCAAACTCATCGAAATCTAATAAAGAGTTAGTGGATGAGCTAGAGAGAATAGTTAGCTAATTAATCTTTTTAATGTTCCTGTATACATACCTCTGATATAATTTTCACATGAACTTTGATAAATCTTTATTTGATGAACAAGATAATATATTAGTAGCCTTTTCAGGTGGACCTGATAGCGTTGCCTGTTTGCATTATTTAGCTACTGAATGTGGAGATGTTAACGTTTCTGCTTTCTACTTACACCATGGACTAAGAAAAGAGGCTGATGAAGAAGTAACTTTTTGTAAGAGTTTTTGTGAAAAGTTAGGCGTTGCTTTTTATACTGATAAAGAAGATGTTTCCAAAATTGCACATGAACAGAAGAAAAGTTTAGAGCAGATGGGCAGAGAAGTCCGTTATGAAAAACTAGTTGCCTTAGCACAGGAGATAGATGCTTCTAAGATAATTACAGCACATCATTTAGACGATCAGGTAGAGACTGTTTTAATGCAGGTTTTTTCTGGAACAAGTGGTCTTAGGGCTGGAATTGCTGAGATAATTGAAGTTGATAATGTTGAAGTTATTAGACCATTACTTCATGAAACAAAAGCGAATATTCTTTCTTATTGTGAAGAGAAATCTTTAGAGTATGTTATAGATGCCTCAAATTTAGAAAATGATTTTAAACGAAACAAACTTAGGAATATTATTTTGCCGATGATTAGAAAGACAATGAACCCTACTATAGAGAAAGCTATAGAGCGTTATAAAAATGTTTCTGATGAGCTAAGTGATTTTGTTGATGAGCAGTTAGATGCAGCAACACAAGAGTTGCTGGTGAGTGGTGGTTATGATTTGGAAGGTTTTTTTAACCTTCATACTTTTATTCAAAAAGAATTTATTAAAAGATTGTTAGTAGCTAAAAAATCTGTATTTATTACAACTGGTTTACTAGAAGAGGTGTTGGAACAATTAAATAGTGATAAGCCAAATATATACTATATGATTAACAAAGAAGTAGTGCTGGTAAAGGAATATGATGCTTTTAATATACTTTCTCCAGACGATAAAGAATTTGTCTTTGGAACTCTTGTATATGGTGAAAACTATGTGTCTGACTATGTGATAAATGTTTATCTAGATACTATGTGTTTTGTTGATAAAGGGAAAAAGAATTCTATATGTTTAGATGCTGATGCTGTAGATATAACTTCATTAATTATAAGAAATAGAAAACCAGGAGATAGCTTTACTCCATTAGGAATGGACGGGAGTAAAAAGCTTAAGGACTATTTTATAGATAAGAAAGTACCTAAACGTGAAAGAGATGAAGTGTTGATTGTTGAACATTCAGATGGAATAATCTGGGTGGTAGGGCATGAGATAGATGACAATGTGAAGGTAACTGCTGAGACTAAGAGTTTTCTAGTAATAGAGGTGACACCCTTCCGTCCGTCTTCGCAGAATGCTAAGCCGGACACCTTCCCTTCGCAAGGGAAGGATTAGTAGCGTTTATGCCTAAAAGGGTTTTCAATAGGTCAGATCAGAAATTGAAAAGAAAAATTCTTCGAGAAAATTTAACAACAGCAGAAACAATTCTTTGGAATCATATCAAGAATGACAAACTTGGATATAAGTTTGTAAGACAATATAGTGTGGAATCTTTTGTAATTGTTTTTTATTGTAGAAAGCTAAAGTTAGGAATTGAAGTAGATGGAGACTATCATTTATCTCAAGTTGAGTATGATACTGAAAGAAGTATTGTAATTAGTCGTTACGGAATAAATATTATAAGGTTCACTAACGATCAAGTTACTAATGAAATAGAATTAGTGTTAGATGAAATTAATAAATCCTTCCCTTGCGAAGGGAAGGTGGCTCAACAAAGTTGAGACGGAAGGGTAAGCGTTAGACTTACGGAAAGGGTTTGTAATGAAACAATGGTTTATAGATTATGCAGAGTCTTTTTATAAAGACGATAAAGAATTCGATAGTGCTATCAAGCTAAAGATAGACCATACGTTTAGGGTAATCTCAATTATTAAAGATATTTGTAAACATGAAGAGCTTTCAGATAAAGATAAACAGATGACAGAGACTATTGCTTTGTTTCATGATGTTGGTCGCTTCGAGCAGTTAAAAAGATATAATACTTTTGCAGATGTGCTTTCTACAGACCATGCGTTGTTAGCTATAGATACTATTGAAGAGTTCAATCTTCTAAAAGGTTACAACGAGTTGGATAAGTGCCTTATTGAATATGCAATTACTCAGCACAACAAAATAATGATTCCTAACGATGCTTCTCCATCAGAGAGACTATATGCAGCTCTTATTAGGGACGCAGATAAAGTAGATATTTATAAAACAATGATAAACCATTTTAATGGATGGGACGGAAAAGAAGCTTCTATAGTTACTTTTGGGCTTACTACAGAAAAGAAACTTACACCTTATGCTGTTAAGTTGGTTGTAGAAGGTCAGCTAGTAGAGCATAAGCATATGCGTACTGCTTATGATTTTTTACTTATGCTTATAGGATGGTTGAATGACATTCATTTTGAACGTAGCTTAGAGCTAATAATAGAACGTGGATATTTGAAAACATTACTAGGTTTTCTTCCAGAAGGTAAGGAAAAAGATAAAATTGTAGAGTGGGTAGAAGCAATCCTAGCTCCCTCAGTCTCATGATTCACTTCGTGTAAACATTCGACAGCTCCCTCATCGAGGGAGCCTTTATTAGAGTCCCCCTCGATGAGGGGGATGTCATGGTCACTGAGCGTAGTCGAAGTTCAATGACAGAGGGAGCTTTTTGATTAGGTTCCTTTGTCTTGTCGAAAGCGTTCCTCATGTGAGAAAATAAACACATCAAACAAATAGGAGATTGTATATGAAAGGTATCGTTTTAGCAGGAGGAAAAGGAACAAGGTTATACCCACTTACTAAAGTAATGTCTAAACAACTTTTGCCTGTTTATGATAAGCCTCTTATTTATTATCCAATATCAGTGCTTATGTTAGCTGGTATAAAGGATATCCTTATTATTTCAACACCAACTGATATCCCACATTTTCAACGTTACTTTGGTAGTGGTGAGGATTATGGTTTGAACCTTAGTTATAAAATACAAGACAACCCAAACGGGTTAGCAGAAGCTTTCATTCTTGGTGAAGAATTTATCGGTGATGACGATGTTTGTATGGTGTTAGGCGATAATATCTTCCATGGTCATGATTTCGTTAATTTATTGCAAGAAGCTGTTGCAAATATAGAAAAAGAACGTGGTGGAGTAGTATTTGGTTATAGAGTAAAAGACCCAGAGCGTTATGGTGTAGTAGAGTTTGATAAAGATGGTAAAGCTATATCATTAGAAGAAAAGCCAGAATCTCCAAAGAGTAATTATGCAGTAGTAGGTTTGTATTTCTATGACAAATCAGTAGTAGAGATAGCAAAGAACCTAAAACCATCTCCAAGAGGAGAGCTAGAAATAACAGATGTAAACAGGATTTACTTAGAACAGAATAACTTACGAGTAATGCAAATGGGACGTGGGTTTGCTTGGTTAGATACAGGAACACATGAAAGTATGTTAGATGCTGCCTATTTTGTAAAAATGATAGAAGAGCGACAAGGGGTGAAGATCTCTTGTATAGAAGAAATAGCTTACCTAAATGGCTGGATTTCTAAGGAGCAGCTTATGAAGCTAGCTGATTCGCTTGATAAAAACCAATACGGTGAATACTTAAAGGAAATTCTTAAGTGAAAAAAGTTTTAATTGTCTTCGGCACTAGACCGGAAGCTATTAAGATGTGCCCATTGGTACATGAATTTAATAAATATCCTGATATCTTTGATACAAAAGTATGTGTAACAGCACAACATCGCGAGATGCTGGATCAGGTGCTTAACATATTTGATATAGTTCCAGACTATGACCTAAATATTATGAAACAAGGGCAAGATCTGTTTGATATTACTAGCCGAGTATTATTAGAGATTAAGCCTGTGCTTAGAGAGTTTAAACCAGATGTAGTATTAGTTCATGGAGATACTACTACTACTTTAGCTACTAGCTTGGCTGCTTTTTATGAGCAGATAGCGCTTGGACATGTAGAAGCAGGTCTTAGGACCTATGATATGACAGCCCCATGGCCAGAAGAAGCCAATAGACAGCTCGCTGATAGGCTTTGCACATATCATTTTGCTCCAACTCAAAGCAATGGTGATTGTATTGTAGCTGAGAAGATTAATAGCAAGCATATAGTAGTGACAGGGAATACTGTTATTGATGCTCTTTATTGGGTGATAAGTAAAATTGAAAATGATCCTGGTTTAAAAGAAACTTTAAATAAACAAATAGCCAATTTCGGCTACAAGAAACTATTCCCGATTCCCGATTCCCGATTCCCTAAAGATAATCCTGAAATTATCTTGATAACAGGACATCGTAGAGAGAACTTCGGACAAGGGTTTCTTGATATCTGTGAAGCTATTAAAACATTAGCAATAAAATACCCTACTCATGACTTCGTATATCCAGTACATCTTAATCCAAACGTTCGTAAACCAGTTGGTGATGTTTTAGATGGTATCGACAATGTTTATCTTATAGAACCTTTAGATTATCTTCCATTTGTATACTTGATGGGTAAGTCTAAGGTGATCCTAACTGATAGTGGCGGAATTCAAGAAGAAGCTCCAGGCTTAGGTAAGCCAGTATTAGTGATGAGAGATACTACAGAAAGACCAGAAGGAATTGAAGCCGGAACTGTGAAGCTAGTAGGGACAGATAAAGATAAGATTATTATAGAGATGAGCTTATTATTAGACAGTAGTGAAGCTTATGAGGCAATGTCTGCTGCACATAATCCATATGGAGATGGCAAAGCTAGCGAGAGAATCGTTGAGTATTTAAGGGATAATCCCCCTTCATCCTAAAGGATTCTTCCCCCTTTGACCTGCACGTAGCAAAGCGAAGTATAAAGGGGGCTTGTTTATTGTTGAGCTAGCCTCCTTTATCAAAGGAGGTGGCAGTCTGGTCACTGAGCGGAGTCGAAGTGCAGACTGACGGAGGATTATAATGAAAAAGTTTTTAGCGTTAACTTTTGTATTCTTTTTATCCTTTATTTTTTATCATGCTACACGTGTAATTATCTATTTCCCTTATACTCCGAGCCAGCTCGTAGTTAGCCAGAATGCGGTTTCAGCGGATTTGATCGTAGTAGCATCTGGAGAGATGGAACGAGTTGAATATGCTTTTGAGCTTGCTGAAGCAGGTTTTGCAGATACTATTTTCTATTCTAGTGGCTATATAGAAAAGTATCAGCGAGAGTATATTAGTAAGAATATCGTAGAAGGAATTACCTTTATTAGTACTAGTAACTCAATATCTACTTATACAGATGCTGTTCTTACAAAAAAGTTTATAGCTGGTAAAAATATAAAGAAGATTATCCTAGTAACTTCACCTCAGCATAGTTACAGAGCTTATAAGACTTTTTCAAAAGTGCTACCAAGAATAACGCTGCTTTCAGTGCCAGTAGCTAATTCTTCCTTTAGTCTAGATGATGCTAAGATCAATAAAAAATCATTTAGCTATAGACTCTTTAGGTCAGAACAGTTTAAGTATTTGTTCTATTCTTTAAAATACGGCATATAGCCTCTCTTTTACACACCCTCCGGCTCCCTCTCT
>Ga0208900_1000779_pt1 | contig 18945 bp, 15 predicted proteins | sample AntAceMetag02UKK_FD_184763 | JGI IMG/M metagenome (GOLD analysis project Ga0208900, IMG submission 184763) | Saline lake microbial communities from Ace Lake, Antarctica - Antarctic Ace Lake Metagenome 02UKK (SPAdes) (version 2) | ecosystem: Environmental > Aquatic > Non-marine Saline and... | reverse complement strand
TGTTGCGGGGGCGGGGGCGGTGCCCTCCAGGCCGGACACACCGAACAACGGCGGGCCTATGGAAAAATAAAATTTGACCAGATCATTGAAACCGGGGCAGACTATGTCATCACCCCCTGCCACAACTGCCATGCCCAGATTGAAGATATGTGCCACCATTACGGCGGTTCTTATCACACGGTCCACCTCTGGACCATTATCTGTCTTGCCATGGGCATCCTGGGCGAAAATGAGCGGACCTACCTTGGCCCGGACCTGGCTGAACATGGACTTGAAAAGGAGGACTCATAATGACCGGAAACCAAATTGGATCTGTGATGGTTGTCGGCGCTGGCATTGCAGGGATTCAAGCCTCCCTGGACCTTGCCGATGCAGGTTATCTTGTATATCTTGTGGAAAAAGATACCGCCATTGGCGGTGTCATGGCCCAGCTGGATAAAACCTTTCCCACCAATGACTGCTCCATGTGTATCATTTCTCCCAAACTTGTGGAGGCGGGACGTCATCTCAACATTGAACTGATGCCCCTGACCACGGTGAATGCCGTAAATGGCAGTGCCGGTGATTTCACGGTGAACCTCACAAAGGCCCCCCGGTTTATTGACATGGAAAAATGCACCGCCTGTGGCGAATGTCATACAGTGTGCCCGGTGGAGCTGCCCAACCCCTTTGATGAAGGTTTGTCTTCCAAAAGGGCTGCGTTTAAACTCTATCCCCAGGCCATGCCCAGCGCCTTTGCCATTGAGAAGGGGGACCGGGCACCCTGTAAACTTACCTGCCCTGCTGGCCTCAATGTTCAGGGCTATGTGCAGATGGTGAAACAGGGTAATTACAAAAAAGCCCTGGAGATCATCATGGAGCAGCTGCCGCTTCCCGGGGTCCTGGGACGTATCTGCCCCCATGAGTGTGAAGATGCCTGCCGCCGGTGTGAGGTGGATGAGCCCATTGCCATTCGGGATCTGAAACGACTGGCCGCGGATCAGTACGATGCCAGGGATATTGAAATTGAGTGCGCCCCGGACACGGGGAAAAAAGTGGCCATCATCGGATCTGGCCCGGCAGGTCTTTCCTGTGCCTACCATCTGGCCCGGAAGGGAATAAAATCTACCATATTTGAGGCTCTTCCCAGGGCTGGAGGCATGCTCCGGGTGGGAATTCCTGACCACCGCCTGCCACCGGAGGTACTGGATAAAGACATTGAGGTGATCACCCAGCTGGGGGTTGAGATAAAACTCAACACCCCCCTGGGAGGCGATCTCACCATTGATTTCCTTTTGAATGATGGGTTTGATGCGGTCTTTCTGGGCCTGGGCGCCCACAAGGGCATTGGGCTTGGCATCCCCGGCGAGGATCTGGACAATGTGCGTCAGGGCGTTGATTTTTTAAGGGAGTTAAACTTAACCGGGACCACCCGTGTGGGTAAACATGTGGCCATCATCGGTGGTGGAAATGTGGCCATTGATGTGGCAAGAAGCGCTGTAAGACTGGGGGCTGAAACAACCACCATCCTTTACCGCCGGACCCGGGAGGAGATGCCCGCCTGGGAGGAGGAGATTGTTGCCGCAGAAACCGAAGGCGTTGAGATTGTTTACCTTTGTGCTCCCCAGGAAGTTTTGGGCCAGGACGAGGTCCTCACCGGACTGAAATGCCTTGGCATGGAACTGGGTGAACCCGATAAATCCGGACGACGACGACCCGTTCCCATCCCGGGCAGTGAGCATGACATTGCCATTGATCAACTGATTCTGGCCATTGGACAGACCCCGGATACCACCGCCATTACCCCGGATGACCACATACCCCTTACCCGCTGGGGAACCACTGAAGTGGATGACATCACCTTTGAAACCCATCGAAAAGGGGTCTTTGCCGGTGGGGATGTGCAAACCGGTCCTGGTGTGGCCATTGGTGCCATTGCCGCAGGTATGGAGGCCGCAGAATCCATTGAAAAGTACCTTGGTGGAGAAGACATGAAAGTGGGTAGAACAGCTTTTACATCCGCCCGTGAACAGTTACAGGACTCTTCAAACTATACCCCGCTGTCCCAGGATATTGGCCAAACCCCACGTTATGGAATCCAAGAATTGAGCCTGGCAGACCGCAAAGGCAATTTTAATGAAGTGGAACTGGGATTTGAAGAGATCCAGGGCCAGCAGGAGGCGGATCGCTGCCTAAACTGCGGCTATTGCTCCGAGTGCATGGCCTGTGTGGACGCCTGCCTTGCCGGGGCCGTGGACCATACCATGACCCCGGTAGTCCAGGAGATCCATGTGGGGGCCATTATTTTATCCCCGGGGTTCACCCCCTTTAATCCAGAACCTTATAAAACCTATGGGTACGGGACCTCCCCCAACATTGTCACCAGCATTGAGTTTGAACGCCTGCTCTCTGCATCCGGCCCCCATGGAGGGCATCTGGTGCGCCCCTCGGATGAGAGGGAACCTAAGAAAATCGCCTGGCTCCAGTGCGTGGGTTCCCGGGATATCAACCAGGGGGATCACAGCTATTGCTCCGGTGTGTGCTGCATGTATGCCAACAAACAGGCGGTGATTGCCAAGGAGCACAGTGAGCACTCCCTGGACACTGCCATTTTCTTCATGGACATGAGAACCCATGGCAAGGAATTTGACAAGTACAACATCCGGGCCGAAGACGAAAACGGAGTTCGCTTTATTCGCTCCAGAATTCACTCCATTTTTCCCATGAAAGATCAAAAATTGCGCATTGATTATGCCACGGAATCAGGTTCCACTGTCCAGGAAATTTTTGACATGGTGGTGCTTTCCGTGGGACTTGCCCCCTGTGCCGGGGCCCGGGAACTGGCAACAGTGATGGGCATTGAACTCAATTCTCATCAATTTGCAGAGACCCAAAACCTGACACCGGTGAATACCACCCGGGAGGGAATTTTTGTGTGCGGCGCCTTTCAGGAACCCAAGGACATTCCCATGTCCGTCATGGAGGCCTCGGCAACGGCCACCATGGCCGCCAGAATGTTGTCACAACAGCGCTGGACCCTCACCAGAACCCGGGAACTGCCACCGGAAAGGGATTTTTCCGGCATGGCACCGCGCATCGGCGTTTTTGTGTGCAATTGCGGCATCAACATCGGTGGCATTGCCGATGTGCCTGCGGTGCGGGACTATGCCGCCACCCTGCCCTATGTAATCCATGTGGAAGATAATCTGTTCACCTGTTCCCAGGATACCCAGGAACAAATTAAAGAGATCATCCTGGAAAAGGAGATCAACCGGGTGGTGGTGGCATCTTGTTCCCCCCGCACCCACGAGGCCCTGTTCCAGGAAACCATCCGGGATGCAGGCCTGAACAAATATCTTTTTGAAATGGCCAACATCCGGGACCAGAACACCTGGGTTCACATGAATCAACCGGAAAAAGCCACCCAAAAGGCCAAAGATCTGGTGCGCATGGCCGTGGCCAAGGCCGCCCATGTGGAGCCGTTACACCAGGTTAAGCTTGCCATCAAAAAATCCCTGTTGGTGGTGGGGGGCGGTATTGCAGGCATGGAAGCCGCCCTTAGTGTGGCCCAGCAGGGTCTCCAGGTATGGCTGGTGGAAAGGGAGGCTTTTCTGGGCGGCGTGGCCCGGGAGCTCAGATCCACCTGGCAGGGAGAGTCCATTCAACCCTACCTTGAAAAGAGGATCACCCAGGTTCAAACCCATGAGCACATCAGTATTTTCTTAAACACCCATGTGAAATCAACCACGGGCAGTCTGGGTAATTTTATCACCACCCTTTCCTCCGGGGAAGCTGTGGAACATGGTGCCACCGTCATTGCCACCGGCGGAAAGGAGTATCAGCCCAACGAGTACTGCCATGGTGAACATCCCCATGTTCTCACCCATCTTGAAATGGACAAGGTCCTTGAAAATGAAACACCCCGCATCAAAAAAAGCCGATCCGTGGTGTTCATCCAGTGTGTGGGCTCCCGGAACAATGAAAACCCCTATTGCAGCAAGGTGTGCTGCACCCACAGCCTGAAAAGTGCCATGGAGGTAAAAACCCTGTCTCCCCTGGCCCGGGTGTATATTCTCTATCGGGATATCAGGTCCTATGGATTCCGGGAAGATCTCTATCAGAAGGCCCGGGGAATGGGCATTATTTTCATCCGGTATGACCTTGAAAAAATGCCCACCGTAAAAATCGATGATACCAACAACTTGAAGTTAACTGTGGAGGACCATGTCCTCAAGATGCCCGTCACCATCCATCCTGATTTTCTGGTACTGGCATCGGGCATTGTCCCCCATGAAAATAAACACCTCTTTGGAACCTGTAAAATACCGGTGAATGACGAGGGATTTCTGGTGGAGGCCCATGCAAAACTAAGACCCGTGGATTTTGCCTCGGATGGTCTGTTTGTGGCAGGCCTGGCCCATTTTCCCAAACCCGTTGAAGAGACCATTGCCCAGGCAATGGCCGCTGCGGCAAGGGCCATGCGTATCATCTCCCGGGATGACATCATGGTTGGGGGCATTGTGGCAACGGTGGAGCAGGAGCAATGCGCCGTGTGTCTCACCTGTGTGAGAACCTGCCCCTATGAAATCCCCTATATCCATGAAGATGGGTATGCAGTCATTGATCCCGGAGAATGCCATGGTTGTGGATTGTGTGTGTCCGAGTGTCCGGCCAAGGCCATTACCCTGAACCATTTCACCGATCGGCAGATACTTGCCAAAACCCATGCCCTGTTCAACGTGGCATAAGGAGGAGACCCATGACGGATTCCTTTGAACCCCGCATCATTGCCTTTTGCTGTCAATACTGAGCCTATGCAGCCGGGGACCTGGCAGGTTCCATGAGATTAAGCTATCCCAGTGCAATAAAGGTGCTGCAGGTGCCGTGCACCGGCAGGGTGGACATCCTGCATCTGCTCAAGGCCATTGAAGACGGCGCCGACGGTGTCTATGTGGCCGGATGCCTGGAGGGGGAGTGTCACTACCTCACCGGTAATATTAAAACCAAGAAAAAAGTAACCTATGTGAAACAACTCCTTGAAGAAATCGGCATGGAGCCGGATCGGGTGGAGATGTATAACCTGTCTTCGGCCCAGGGGGGACGATTTGCAGAAATTGCCCGTGAGATGACGGAGAAAATCCGACAGCTGGGGCCCACACCCATAAAAAGCTAAAATGAGCTTCAGTAACAGGCTCCTCGATGATTAAGTTTTTTATATTGGCATGGCTTGGCTTTGTGTATTGGCATTATCCCCATGCTTTTGAATTCCTGAAGACTTGAACATCGAGGTCTGCCCAATACCCAGTACCTGAAACCCAGAACCCATTTTACCCATTACCAATAGAGGTGAAGCATGATAGTTGCCGATCGTAAACCACTGACGGAAATATTGACGATGATAGAGGCAGAAAAAAAGATCCTCATTGTTGGATGCAAGGGGTGCGTCACCGTTTGCAATACCGGTGGGCTCAAGGAGGTGGAAATCCTGGCCGCTTCCCTGGGCATTGCCCGGAAAAAAGAGAACTCAACCTTAACCATAGATACCACCATCATTGAACGCCAGTGCGACAATGAGTATGTGGACCAATTAAGTGACACCGTCAACGACTATGACGCGGTGCTCTCCATGGCCTGTGGCGTGGGCCCCCAATTTCTGTCCGAAGCCTACCCCGACCAGAAATTTTTTCCCGCCGTTAACACCACCTTTTACGGTGGGGCCGTGGCCCATGGCATCTGGGAAGAGCGATGTGCCGGTTGTGGCACCTGTATTATCCACGATTTTGAAGGCCTTTGCCCCATTGCCCGGTGTGCCAAAAGCCTTCTCCATGGTCCCTGCGGGGGATCGTCCCAAACCAAATGTGAAATTAATCCAGAGACCCAATGCATCTGGGATCTCATTGTCTCAAAGAAAATGGAACTGGGAAAACTGGATGATCTCCTGGGGGTCAGGGGGTTAAGGGACTGGCGGTCCGCCAGGGATGGCGGCCCCCGAAGAAGTATCCGAGAAGAATTAACCCAGTAACGGCCGCGTGAGCCACCGACACAACAAATTACAGATAAGGAGAACACCCCATGAGTGATCTGAAATCAGGAAGCAATCTTGAAAAAGTGCTCACTGCCGGACATTTTGCCTTCACCGGCGAGTGCGGTCCCCCCAAGGGAGCCAATGTGGAACACCTTGTGGAAAAATTCCAGCACCTGAAAGGCAATGTGGATGCCGTTAACATCACCGACAATCAAACCGCTGTGGTGAGGATGTCCAGCCTTGCCGCATCCCACATAATGGTGCACGAGGGCATGGAACCCAATTTCCAGATGGTGTGCCGGGACAGAAATCGACTGGCCATCACCAGTGATATCCTGGGTGCCCAGGCCCTGGGCATTAAAAACATGCTCTGTCTTTCCGGGGATCACCAGACCTTTGGCAACCATCCCCAGGCCAAGAACGTCCATGACATTGACTCCATGCAGTTGATTAAACTTGTGACCACCATGCGGGACAAGGGGACCTTTGCCAACGGCGAAGAGATTGATGTCCGGCCCCGGCTCTTTGTGGGTGCCGCCTGCAACCCCTTTGCAGATCCCTTTGACTATCGGGTCCACCGCCTGGCTGCCAAGGTAGGGGCAGGGGCGGACTTTATCCAGACCCAATGCATTTACAATATGGATAAATTCAGGGAGTTCATGCGCCGGGCCGTGGACATGGGACTCCACGAAAAATGCTATATCCTTGCCGGGGTGACCCCCATGAAAAATGTTGGCATGGCAAATTTCATGAGAAAATTTGTTCCCGGCATGGATGTGCCGGACGCTGTCATTAAACGACTCAAGGGCGTTGAAAAAAAAGATCAGGCAGAAGAAGGTATTAAATTTGCCATAGAGCAGGTGGAAGAGTTCAAAGAGATGGAGGGCATTGCCGGGGTCCATATGATGGCCATTGAATGGGAACATAAAGTCCCTGAAATTGCCCAGCGATGCGGGGTACTTCCCAGACCTTCAGTTTAAGTCCAAGGAGGACCATTACAGACTTTAAAGCCCTTAACCGCAACGGTTTTGGGCTTTTTATTTTCCCAGGAAGTCCCATACTGTTTCTTATCATCAGGGGGGTCAATTTTCAGTTAGAAGGGGGGCACTTTTGGGTTGTAAATTCTATAAAAGCTTGCTGAACGAGACAAGCGTCTGGAAGTGGTAACAGGGAAATCTTGCCTCCGGCAATTGCTTTGAGGGTTCGAATCCCTCTGGTCACACCAAACTTTACAATGCATAAAGTTTGATCTTGGATTAACGTGTTTTTTGCGGTCCGCTGAAAAAGGCTTGTTGGGCGATGCTTTTTAAATTATTTTCCACAACACCTTTTATATTTCTTCCCACTTCCACATGTACAGGGGTCATTTCTTCCGACTTTTGTTGATTGTGAAGTAGTTTTTAATTTTGGACGATGTGCTTCCAGAATAATCCCACTTTCAATCTCAATACCATTTATGTTGCAGTTTGAAATGTTCATCACGCTATCACTTACGTTGAAAGCAGAAGTAACTGCATTAACAAATGGATCTATAGTTTTTATGACAGTTACCCGTGAAATTTGATTAAACTCAGGATTATTTGGTGAACCAATTTGATCAATTATGGCTTTTACCATCAAATTAACAGCATCTTTGGGATTCTTATTATCTAACCAATCGGCACTAAATAATAATGTATATTTAGTGTTCATAATATCTGAATCGATTGGTATCAGCATAGCCAAAACAAAGCGTTTTTCGTCTTCGCCAAACTTAATGATTAATTTTTTTAAATGATTTACCAATATTTCTTGATCCACACGAAGACTCCATCTGTTTTATCTTCTAATGACATAATAATATCTTCTGCTTTTACTCTGGGCTTAGAGCCAACAGGCATGTACCTAAAGCTTTCATTCCATTCTGTAACAAGAGACCAGTTTGTGAGTAAGCTAGGATTTAAAGCTTTTGCCTCAGCAAATTTTCGCTCAAGACCTGCTAATTTGAGCAGAATATCCAGCTTATGAGTTTTAAATGATTTAGAAATCTCACCAGTATCAGGATATTTTTCTAAATCAAGTATACGGCAGATTCTCGCCTTAAGAGCGAATTCTATCACATAACCAGCTAAGTAACATGAACCATCATACAAACCACAGTCAAATAAAGCTTTTGTTTCTTCTAAACGGATTTTTGCTAACTCTTTAAATTCTTTTCTTTCTGGCATATATTAAATCCATTGCAATTGTTTTATAGACGCCTAACAAGTTAATTTCCGAATCCAGATATCATTCATAATTTATTATCCATATCCAATACCTTCGCCAAATTCAAAATTGATTTAAAATTTGGCAATAAAAATACCATATATTGTGCCAGTATGGTAATAAAATTGCAATATATAGATTGAGATTTAAGCCAAAATAAAAAGGGAATCAGACCTGCAAGAGTTCTTTGAAGTGGAAGAAATTGATGGTATGCTCTCATACATGATTGAATCAATGAGAATCAGAGCGCTCAAGGCCGAGCATAATGACAGTACTTTTGACAGTACCTCTCGAAAATCAAAAAAAAACAACCAATTGATTTATATACATATTATTAATCCAATATGATAGCCTTCCCAACCTTCAGTTTAAAACACCAATGGAGGGCTTCCAGCCCTCCTTGAACTCAACAGTATCCATTTTTCACAAAAGAATATTCTGGTGGCTTTGTCCAGGGTGTTGGGATAAATTGACCGGATCAAGGCAGGGAAAATGACGTTCTCATATATTAACAACACCCTTCATGGGCAAATAAAAAGTATTTGATATGACCGACAAAGACCGACAAAAATGGAATACCAAGTATAATGATGACACTGGAGTCAATTCTCCTACAGACAATGTCATAAAATACCGTGACAGGGTCACACCAGGACCGGCACTGGACATTGCCTGTGGCAACGGGAGAAACAGCATTTTTCTGGCAAAAAAAGGATTTACCGTGGATGCGGTGGACATTTCAAACATTGCCACGGACCGCCTAAAAGACCGTCATGCAAATATTAATACACTGTGCATGGATCTGGATACCTGGGAAATACCCCGGGATCATTATCAGTTAATCATCAATGTCCGATTTCTGGACCGGCGTCTTTTTTCCCAGATGCAAGAAGGGCTTAAAAAAGGAGGGCTGTTGATTTTTGAATCCTTTCTGGAGGGAACGGGTGAAGAAGGGGGACAACCCCACCATCGAAGTTATCTATTGAGAAAAAATGAACTGATCCACGCCTTCCTGAATTTGCACATTCTGTTCTATGAGGAGCGCAAAGAACGTCACAATAACCAAAGCAGCCTCATGGCCACCCTGGTAGCCCGTAAAGATTAAGAAGCATTGGCAATAAAAATGGCCCTCAACGGTGCCGGATAGCCTTCAACGGTTTTCTGGGGGTCTGTTGGGTCCAGAAAATCATCCAGGGATTCCGTTTGAATCCATGGGGTTTTTCGCTGTTCCCCCGGGGTGGTGGGGGAAACATCCACACAGCGGATATTATCAAATCCAGTACGTTTCAACCAGGAGGTCATGGCCGTGATGCTGGGAATGAAAAAAACATTTCGCATCTTGGCGTATCGGTCCTCGGGAAAAAGGCAGAAATCTTCAGTGGAGTTGATGATGAGATTTTCCAGCACCAGTTCCCCCCCTTTTTTCAGGGAATCGTGGATTCTTTTCAACATTTCCAGGGGAGATTTGCGATGGTAAAGGACTCCCATGCAAAAAACAGTATCAAAATAATGATCTGCCACGGGGAATTCGTCAAAGGTAAAGGGAAGATTAACCACCCGGGGCAATTTTAGATATTTTTGCAGGGCCAGGTATTGAAAGTAAAAAGTATGTTGGGGTTCCAGCCCCACCACCAGGGACGGATCAAAGGCGGCCATGCGGAACATGTAGTAGCCGTTGCTGGAGCCGATGTCTAAAATGCGTTTGCGATGAAGCGGGGCAATGTGGGAAATAAAGCGATCCCATTTGATGAAACTTTGCCATTCGGTGTCAATGGAGATGCCAAATAAATCAAAGGGACCCTTGCGCCAGGGGCACATTTGGTACAATGAATCTTCCATGTCAGCCCTTTGGGAAAAGGGTATGTCCCGGGCACTTCCCCCCCCCACCACATCAGATGCAAGGTTGAAGGTTGAAGGGATTACTTTGGGAAGGGCTTCAAGAGCCGTAGCATATTTTAAAATATTTCCCTTGGGTGTTTCAAAAAAAGGACGTTTTTTTTCCAGGGCGGCATTGAGCTTATCTTTGAAGGGGGACTCATTTAATTGTTCAATCAATATTTTTTTAAATTCATCGGCAATTTCCGGAATCATGATTCTTCTATCCTATTTAATGGCAAGCATGGCTGCAAAATTAAACCATTTGAGCCAGGTATCCATTTTTTTAAATCCAGCTTGAGCCAGCCGATCCTGGTGAGATTTTAACGTATCCGGCACCAGCACATCCTCCAGGGCATCCCGTTTCTGGCTGATCTCAAGATCCGAATAACCGTTTTCCCGTTTGAATTTTTTGTAAAAATGCTGTTGAAGAGAGTCAATTTCAGCGGTATTATGGATTATTTTTTCGGTGAGAAGCAAAAGCCCACCGGGTTTAAGCCCTTGGTAAATGGATTGAATGACCGCATCTCTTTTATCCGGTGAAATAAACTGGAGGGTCAGGTTAAGCACCACCACCGAGGCATTGGTAATGGAAATATTTTCCACACAATCACACACCAATGACAGGGACGAGTTTACATTTTTCCCCGTTAATCGCTGGCTATACTGGTCCAGCATAGGTTGAGAACTGTCCACGGCCACCATGGTAAAGGCCATATCTTTCATCCTGCAATGGAGTTGCATTCCAAAATTACCGTGGGAACACCCCAGATCATAGATCCGGGTCCCTTTTTGATAAAACGTTGCTGCCAGCTCTGCCTGGCGATGGACACACTCTTTATATAGAGGTACGGAGCGTGTTATCATATCATCAAACACATGAACCACGCTCTCATTGAACTCAAAGGCGGGTACCGGGTCTTTTTTTTCTTTAAAAAATGTGTCTTTTTTCATCTTCTTTTACCATGAACCCGCTCCTTCAGGTCTATTCTCACTTTCAAACCTGAAGGCTGCACGTCGTGTTTTATATGTTTTGGGCATGATCACACCCTATGGATGGGGTCATGCATTATTAACGCTTTTTATTCATATCAGCCAGGGAGGCACCATACATTATCTGAATCATTTAGTTAAGCGCTTTTTAACGACAATAGCTGGGTGAAGTACGTTGAAATTGTAGCGTTGAGAATACAAGCTTAGGAACCAGTCTTAAATAACTTGCCCATTTCAGAACACGCTACCGTTGAAGGATAGTGTTCCCCAATTTTTAAATGGGTATGTTATTTCGGACTCATTCCTTAGTAAATAGTCAGGTTGGTAATGTAAATATTTGGCCAGTGCCCCATATTCGCGTATTTGGGACTGCGTAGCATACTAATGTTATGTGAGCAGGCCAAAATGGGTGAATATGGGGTGCTGGCCGAATATTTACCAAGCTTATCCAACCCGGACCATACGCAGGGCATCCAACCTGAGCCTGGCCGTTGAAAGGGCTTTGTCAAGAGTTTGAAGAGCTGTGCGGGCCATGTCAACCTCATGCTCACCCACGGCGGGGTTCTTCTGCTGCAGCCAGGTCAGCCGATCCACCTCTTTTCCCAATGTCTGGGTCATCTCTTTCCGGACCTTTGCAATGATTCCCTTTGAGTGCTTTTCAGCCATGTCAGCAGATGCCCGGATCATCCCCGGCAACAACGCCTCTTTTATTTCCGGATATTCCCGTAAAAAACCGCCGTCTCCATCCATGAGCATCTTGTGGAAATCAGCCTGGGAACAATCAGCTGTTATTTCATCAAACTGATGATTCACCACCACCCGGATGGGGGTGACCGGTAGAAATCTGTCCATGTGAAGATGACCCGGGACCACACATTCCAACAGATAAATTGTCTCCAAAAGCAACTGAAACTCACCATCCGCCCGGCACCGGGCAAAGGCACAATTGCCCTGCTCCGTACCCAGCAGCAATTCCATGACCCCATGGAGCAAGGGGTGATCCCAGGTCATGAAATCCATCTCCCCCCGGGTGACGGCAATATTCCTGTCAAAAGTAATGGTCATGCCCTCTTGCTTTAAGGGCGGTACAGGAAAGGAGGGGTGGGCCATGTCAAAGGTGATGGTGTGGGTCCGTGGCATGAGTTCATCATGGAAGACATTGAAAATATCAAACAGAGATAAAACAAACATTTCCAGGGTGGTATCGTTATCTTCGGCAACAATGGACTCGATAAGGACCTTGGCCGGTTGGGACCGAAAGGAATTCAGCTCCAGGAATAGATCTCTTCCCCGAGCCAGGGAGCCCTGAATATTTTGGGTGTGCGTCCGGGTCTCTTTGATGAGGTTCCCAAGGGCTGTCCGATCCAAGGAGTGCCCCTGATCACAGGCATTGCAAAGAAGGTTCAGCCTGGACTTAAATGGATCATGGATCTGATAAAGCCCACTGACATGCCCTTCAAATATGCCAGTACCCTCCTTGTACCACCGGGCCAGGGCCTCCTGGGAACTGTCTTTTAAAAAAGGGACATGGATTTCAATGTCCCGGGTCTGTCCAATGCGGTCCAGCCTTCCAATACGTTGCTCCAGAAGCTCTGGATTGTGGGGAAGATCAAGTAATACCAGGTGATGGCAAAATTGAAAATTTCGCCCCTCGGAACCGATCTCGGAACAGATCATGAGGCGTGCCCCCCCTTTTTCCGAAAACCAGGCTGCACTGCGATCCCGCTGTAAAAGGGTCATGGATTCATCAAACTGGGTGAATTTAAGGGTCATCTCTTCCCGAAGGGCTCTGCCAATGGCCATGGCACGATCCTTTGTGCTGCAAATCACAAGAATTTTTTCAGTTTTAAACCGCTTTAACAGCCGGACCAGGCATGTTACCTCGTCATGGGGCTGGGAAAGGGGGTGGAGCTGGCCTTTCCTACGGGGAAACCCCTTGATCACCGCCCGGGTATTCCTGAATATTGACCGGCCCGGTCCGTGGCAATCCAACAATACCCCAAGGGCGCTGTCCGGCACCCCGCCCGTTTCCATCTGTTTTTCAAGACGACTGTTTATATCCTTAACGGTATCCTCATAGGCGGCTGCTTCCCTTTGATAGGCAGTAAGGGTGGTATACCTATGGGGGTCCAGAAGTTTTAAATGGGCAAAGTGACGCTCAATGCCCAATTGTTCCGGGGTGGCAGTGAGGAGCATCATACCGGCGGTGCCCTGGCCAATGCATTGTAAGAAATCATGGATTTCACCATGAGTATCCACATGGTGAGCTTCGTCCACCACCACCATGTCCCACCCGGCATCCATGACATGGCGCTTTAAGGTAGAATTAACATTCATTGGATCCATGGGACAGATAAAAAGCTGGTCCTCCAGGAAAAGATTCCCCTGTTTTTTCATGGATGCCAGGAACTCATCATTTACAATGCAAAAAGCAAGATTAAACCGCCGGTACATCTCCACAAACCATTGGTGCACCAGGGAATCGGGCACCAGGATCAGGACCCGGGAAATTCGCTCACTCAACAAAAGGCGATGCATGATCAAACACGCTTCTATGGTCTTTCCAAGGCCTGTCTCATCTGCCAACAAAACACGGGGAAGATAGCGTGATGACACCTCCCCTGCAATGTAAAACTGGTGGGGGATCAGCTCCACACGTCCCCCCAGAAACCCCATAACGCTGGAACTGCGGTATCGGTGCTGGAGGGTTCTGGCCTGTAACCTCAGATCAAAGGTGGCCGTGGAATCAAACAGCCCCGCAGTCAGCCGTTCTTTGGGGCTGGAAAAGGACATGGTGTCAGAGAGCATCTCTTCACAGATGACACGGCCCTGGCCATGGTAATGAAACAGTCCATCCACGGTCTCCACAGATGACACGGTAAGGGTGGTGTTATCCATTAAAGTGACAAGATCCCCCGGAGAAAATGCAGCCCTTTCAAGGGGGGCACTTTCCATGGAATAGTGCCGAACCACACCGCTTGCCCGGAACTTTATACAGACCCGTCTACCATTATTTTCCACGGCACAGAGTGTCCCCAACCCCAGTTCCGGCTCCATACGACTGATCCACCGTTGTCCTTTTTTAAATGCCACCTTTCCCCCTGCCTTTCTTAAATAAAAAAAATAATAATTATTACAGGGTTTACATAAAGTGTCAATTTCTTTCAATATCCTTAAACAATTTTAAATTTGGAGATCAGGTCTGCTGGGCACGTTTTTTGATATATCAAATATTTCATATTTTTGCCCATTCATTTAAAACCCTCGAACACTTCCCATTTTGAAAAAGCGTGGGCCTCTTTTATTTATAAAACACGGGCCTCATTAAACATTTTATAAAAAATGCCCGCCGTATTTTCTGCTGCGATATCTGGAAGGAGTGCCGTGTCGGATATGCCGGAAACAACTTTGGAGAGATTATGATCCAGTTTTCCCTTTTCATTCCAGGTGCCAATGTCAGGCGTGGACAGGTAGGCAGAAAAATTATGATGACCGGAACCGGGCCTTTCACCAATTATGTGTATGATTCCTTTTACCTGGTTCATATCCCTGCCGTTCCCGAAAAGGAGTTCACCGCATTGATATCCGGCACGGACGCGGCCATTGGTGATAACAATATTATCCTCAGAAACATTGAAACCCGAAGCGCTGAGCCCAAGCCGGAGGGATTCAAGGTAAGGCATCAAATGACCCTCATCCATGATTGCCCGGGCATTTAATCCATCGGAAATAAGGATCTGCATGTCCGGGACATTCCTGTCCCATCTATTGCGAAGTATTATCAGAGTGTCAATGGCATCCTTTGCAAGTTTTTCTCCTGAGTCCGGGTGATAAATATAATTTTTCCTGTTATCAGAGGCTGTTTTTATACTGATCGCATGGGGAATGGATTGAATGAACCCCGTCGTCATCTCAGTCCATAAACTGTGTTTTGCATCTTCATAAAGCGTTCTTGTCTTTTTATCGAGTAAGGGGGGCATATCCCATATATTTGTTCCATACCCTTGTGCAATGGGAACCCCCCTTTGACGCACCTGCTGGATTAAGTCTCTGCCTTCTTTATAAATAACTTCTTTGGTTCGGTCATCTTTTTTTGCACGCCTGAACTGGTAATAAACCCAGATGGGATCGCCAAAATGTTGGGTCTCTTTTCCATTGTCATCAATTATTTTTATCTGTTTGAAAAAATTCCACATGGCGTCGTTGACCTTGTAACCCCATTGACTGCGAATTTTCACATGGTCATTGAAGGCCGTTGTCAGATAACTTAACATGGGGTCGTTTTTTGTGGGAAGTGCCATTAAATAGGCGGGATTAACGGGCATGACCTGTTCAATGCACCAGTCCAGGTCATCTAAACTGATATCCATGTGTAATGTTGCGCAGATATCAAGACCGATGGTTAAACCATGAAGTTTGCCCATCACGGTATCTTCCAGGCAGCATCTTACCAATTGCTCCCTTGATTTAAAGACTTCCGGCCCGATAAAACCGGCGACATTATTGACATGAACCCAGGGACCGGGATACCGCGCTTTGTCCTGAACCCGGGCCACCCTCATTTTCAGTGCACGCAAAAATCCATATTTTCGTGATTCATGAACCACCATATCAAAACCACTGGCATGACCATTGGTAAAATCCGCACCTTGACCGGTCTCACCATATAATCCATATTGCCCTCTTCGTTTGGAGGCATGGGCGAACATTTTATCCATGGTCAGATCAAAGGTTTGGTTGGCCTTCACCGTGCCGGCCAGGCTCTGGAACCATATCCCCGTGGTGCCGGGATGGGATGCCTCAACCGCCGCTTGAACATCAATATGGGCCAGGGCACAATTGGGAATAACGGTTTCAAGTCCAAAGGTTTTGATAATATCATTTAAGGCGGCTTCGATCCTGGCCACCGATTCCGGTGTGCTGGACACGGGATTTGTGCCAAGGACCACATCCCCCACAGCATAGGACCATCCGCAGAAGACCTGCCACATGATGTCGTTAATATTATCCGTGGGTGAGTTGGGTTGCAACCGTGCGCCCATGTAACCCCTGGCCCCTATTTTACTGCCGGGCAGGGAATTGAACACTTTTTGCCCCACACAGATCAACTCGTCATTGTCCATAATTTTAACAAGACATCCGATGACATCACTTGATAATCCCGGCATGATTTCTTTTATGTTCTCTTGGGACCGGGTAAGCAAGAAAATTTTCAGTTCACCCAGAGTCCACTCCTTGAGGATATTAAATCTGGAGATATCTGTTGTTTCAGCAATCAATCGTTGAATATCATCAACAAAGAGGGGAGTGTTGTGAATATCAACAACTTTTGTATTGCTTAAGAGAATTCTGGCATTCATGCGGGATATTTCGTTCAGTGCTGCCACCCCGATTGTTTCATCCCCCTCTTTAAAGGGATTTGCCGCTCCTGCAATCTGACGGTAAATCGTTTCATCCGGATTTTTATTTGTTCTTTGAATGTAAGAAAAAACATCTTCGCCTGTTTCAGGGGTTAAAATATTAATTACATTTATTTTCATAATTTTCTCCATTGGGTTCCCTGATTTTTTTTTAAAATTTCTTTGCCCGATCATGAAATGATTTCATTTATGGAGAATACCTATTTGGCATGGCAAATGTAAACGCTTACCCCATGTTTTTGATGGTTGTATTAGAAAAAATAATATGACATAATATAAAATTATCTTTTTCAAAAAAACTATTTCAAACTGAAAACTGCCGTATTCCATCCATAAATGACAGAAGGGGTATTATGAATCTTCAGGGTGATTTTGAAGGCTTAACACTTGCCAGCGTTCTTCAACTTCTGTGCAATGACCAGAAAACAGGGGTGCTCACTGTAACCTGTGAGAATGAAAAAAGCCGTGTGTTTTTTGAAAAGGGAACCATTGTTTACGCCTCCGCATCCCTGAAAGAAGCCCGGCTTGGATTTTTACTGCGCAATGACGGAATCATCTCTGCCCAGCAGCTCCAGAACTGTATTGCCTTTGCAAAAGAGACAAAACTTCACCTGGGAAAAGTGCTGGTGGAAAAAGGATACGTTTCCATAGACACTTTAAAAAAGTATAACACCAAACAAGTTGAAACCATACTTTACAATCTTTTTTTCTGGAAAAAAGGAAAGTTTGAGTATAAAGACGCACGATTGAACCTAAAAGGTATGATTGTGATCCAGCTGAATCCCATGAAACTGATCCTTGAAGCCTCCCGAAGGATCGATGAGCTTTCCGTTCTCAGAGAATTAATCCCCAACGACAAATTGGTCTTTAAAATGTCGGGAAAAGTTCAAAGCAAAGAAGAGATCAAGCTCAATGCCAATGAGTGGCGGGTTCTTTCCCTCATTGACGGTACCCGCACCGTGAAACAGATTATCACAGAAAGCGGTTATGATGAATTTGCTGTCTATAAAATTTTCTTTTCAGTGATTTCTTCGGGATTGATAGAACAAAGGGAGGAAGTGCCATTCTCCAATGGAAAAGAATCAAAAGAATGTGCGGGTATTCTCATTGTATTCAATGATGTATTTCAAGCCATAAAAAAAAATATTGTCGCCGAAATCGGTAACAGAGCCGCTACCCTGTTTGAAGAGAGTAAATCAGACCTTGTTATGGAACTTAAATCGGTGTTTAAGGATTATCATCCGGATCATCATAAAAATGCAAATCTCCAGGCGGTTGAAACGGCGTTGAAAGAGATGACACACATTGAAAACCCCAATGAATTTTTAATTTCAGGATTTACCGAATATTGTAGTCTTGTTTTGCGAAGAAGCGGAGATCTTTTAGGTGCCCACCCATTGAACAAAATATTGCAGGATATTGAAAAAGTTTTGGATTATGTCATAAAATATCAAGCGGGGTCAAACGAAAAAAATCAAATAGTCAATGACATGAGAAATATCATTGGGCTCATACGATCGGATTTCACCATTGACAAAAAATCAAAAAAAGGATTGTTCTCTTTTTTCTAACATTCTTTTTATGGGCTTGATCACAATATCGGCAACTCTGCCACTCTGCCACAATATCGGTCACTCTGGGGAGGAGTCAGGCTTGCGTTATTGACCTTTTATGAATCTGCCACCTTAGTCCCACCGTAGGCCAGGAAAGAAAGAGCCGCTGTTCTGAACAACGCCCTGATGGTGTCCAGAATTTCCGTATCCATAAACGATTCAAGGATCACAACATAATCGGCAAGGAATAAAAGGCACACCGTTACCAGAATAAGATTAATAACCTTACCGACTTTCCCGCCAGCATATTTAATTCGAGCCTTATTGAATACAAATATAATAATGAGATATATCACCAGGGTGAACACCGAGATGGTCATTTGTGCGGTCATCAATTATCTCCTTTTATATGTCATTTTTTTTTAAAAGAATATTAAAAAACATAAAAACAGCATCCACCACAACCTGGGCCGCAATGTTTTTTTGTTTTACCATCCCAAGGGTATAATTGCCAACAGGAAAAATTAAAATATCTTTCCCATTTTTTTTAGAAAAAATGGCATATTTAAAATTGCTCCGGCCGATGGTTGAAATATTTTGACCACAGTTAAACACCATGTGAGACGCCTGTTCAGCATGTTTCATGGTGTTGGCTATAATCTTCCCCCGGTTATCCAAAAGAATATATTGGTCCACCCCTTTGACCTTGGCAATTTGCAGGAATTCGTCAAAAAAATTCATTTTATTTTTTGATGCATGTTCGATTTTCTTTTTTTATATTTCATTATTTTTTATAACTGCCACGGGCAGACCGTATTTTCTGGACCTGGCTTGCCCACAACATGGGGCAAAA
>Ga0208900_1000777_pt1 | contig 18955 bp, 17 predicted proteins | sample AntAceMetag02UKK_FD_184763 | JGI IMG/M metagenome (GOLD analysis project Ga0208900, IMG submission 184763) | Saline lake microbial communities from Ace Lake, Antarctica - Antarctic Ace Lake Metagenome 02UKK (SPAdes) (version 2) | ecosystem: Environmental > Aquatic > Non-marine Saline and... | reverse complement strand
GCATCAAGCATCAAAGCAAGATACGGCTCAAAGTTCAGTATTGTTGTTTTAATCAATAATCGTAACCTTTTCCATTTTATCGCCGGGGCCAATCAGGCCAATCACATCTAACCCTTCAACCACCTGAGCAAAGCAAGTGTGAACCCCATCTAAGTGGGCAGTATTGTTGCGGCTGTGGCAGATAAAAAACTGTGAGCCGCCGGTATCTTTTCCGGCATGGGCCATCGACATTACGCCACGTTCGTGGTATTGGTTGTCGCCATCCACTTCGCACTTAATTTTGTAACCGGGACCGCCAACGCCTGTTCCTTTGGGGCATCCACCCTGAATCACGAAATCGGGAATTACACGATGAAAAGTTAGCCCATCGTAAAAACCTTCTTTTGCAAGCTTCACGAAGTTTTCGACAGTTTTGGGTGCATCATTGTTGTAAAACTCAATTTTCATTACACCATATTTGGTTTTAATTTCGCCTTTAGTCATTTTGTATTTATTCATTTTGTTAAAAAATTTATTTGAGCGTGCAAAGATAATATTCAGGATTAAACCACAAATTGGATAGAAAAGCCACTGATGCACGGATAATGTTATTTGAAATATTTATTTCGACTATCAATAAAATTCCGGTATGTTCAGTTTAGGCTGGTTTCGACAATGCTCTACCCACAGCCTAAGCTGTATTTATTTCTGCAGGCTCAGCCTGCTTGTTTAAAGTCCGGTTTCAGTAGGCAGAACCTGCAATAATAAAGCGGACGAGGTTTAGCCTCGCTAGTAAAGCGGGCTGGCGAAGCGGGCCCAAATATCTCGGTATATTAGGGTTGTTCAGCAAACCCTACTTAAACTTTAACCATTCTATGAACTCAATGAACTTTTTTTTTCACACAAGCTGTAACAATTTAAATTTGCTGTTGTCTTTAGGATGATTTTTATGATGAAACTCAACATTGCTGATAAGATAAAACATGCTGATTTGGTTGAAGCATGTAGGATGCACGACAGGCAGGCACAGGAAAAAATCTATGATCTTTACTGTAAAGCCATGTACAATGCAAGTTTCAGGATTTTAAATCACTCAGCCGAGGCTGAAGACATTATGCAGGAATCGTTCATTGAGGCTTTTGAAAAATTAAACACCTTTCGTGGCGAAGGATCATTCGGATCGTGGCTTAAAAGAATCGTGATAAACAATTCCATTAATTTCCTGAGGAGAAAAAAAGAAACATTGAGACTGGAAGATGAGCAGATAGAAATGATCGACAGGGCACAAGAAGAAAATGAGTACTCCGAAAATTTGTTTTGCAGGCTCGAAGAGGTGAGGAAAGGACTTGAGGAGCTGCCCGAAAATTACAGGGTAATTATTTCGCTTCACCTGCTCGAAGGGTACGATTATGAAGAAATTTCCGAAATTACAGGCTTGTCCAATGGGAACGTTCGCACAACCTTTTCGAGAGCCAAGCAAAAGCTACTCCAAGTCATTATGAAATCGCGCGACAAACAGCCAGTTTCCTAAGCCATCAAACACTAAATCCGCCAATAGGCGAAAAAATTAACAACCAACAACTTACAACTTTTAACTCTTTACTTTTAACTCTTTACTTTTAACTCTTTACTATTAACTCTTTACTATTTACTATTAACTATTAACAATTAACTATTAACAATTAACAATTAACTATTAACCAAACCCCCAATGTCGTTTCTTGAAAAGAAAATAAAAGACAATACAGATTTCTTCGACAATCAGCCGATGCCTGAAGGCCACCAGCAAAGGTTTTCGGAACGTCTGGATAAAATCAAAAAAGAAGAGATTAAATCGGACAGATGGTCGAATATTTATAGAATAGCGGCAGTGGCAATAATCCTGGTTTCTGGATACTTTGTTATTAGAAACATTTCCTTCGACGATCTTGAAAATGCCGTAATAAATGGGGTAACGGAAATTAGCCTGGGTACGGAAATCGAAAATGTATTTGCCTATTACGATGCACTTTCGCAACAGAAGGTGGATGAGATTGATGAACTGGCCCCAAACGAAACTGAGGCAATCCGGGTAAAACAAATCGCCCGGCAACAACTTCAAAGTTTAGATGCCAACCTGGCTGAAATCGAAAAAGAATATGCAAAATACCCGGAGAGCAAACAACTAAAGGCCGCGCTTGTAAATAATAAGCGGAAAAAAGCCGAAATAATGGACAATATCCTGAAACAATTGGATGATGCTAAAACAGCCCGGGAAATCCGGGAAACACAAATACCAAATAATACGAATCCATAAACCCACATAAAAATGAAAAATTTAAATAAGCTCCACACATCCCTTCTCCTGGCATTTCTACTCTTTGCATCAACTATCGCCAATGCCGATGAGGTAGAAAAAACATTGGCACAAAAAAAGTTTGAAGTTGTGGATAATGCCCTGCTTGAAATTGACCACCAATTCGGAAAAGTGAAATGCACCAATTGGAACGAAAATGCCATCTCGGTAAAGGTAACTGCCACAGTAAAGGCTTCGAACTCCGAAAAAGCAAACAAACTCATCGACAGGATTAATATAAAACTCGAAGGCAACCGCGATGGCGTTAGCGTTGAAAGTGATTTTAATGAACGACTTTTTGACGACAAGAAAAACCAGGTTTCCATCGATATCGAAATTATGATGCCCGAAAAGGTAAGGTTGTCACTAAATCATAAGTTTGGAAGTGCCTACATTGAAGTTGTTTCAGGCGAAACGGAAATTGACTGCGAATACGGCTCCATCGAAATTAAAGCCCTTAAAAATGAAGTGAATAATCTTGAAATTGGATTTGGAGAAGCAAAGATAAATTACATCAACATGGGCAACCTGGAAGTTTCTTATTCAACCATGACCGTTGGCGAAGCGGGGGATCTGAGCATAGAATCGAGCTATTCAACCTGCTCAATCGATAAAATTAAAACCCTCGACATCGAAAATGAAGGTGGGAATGTTGACCTTGGTGAAGTTGAAAATATTAATCTGCAATCCAAATTTTCAGAATTTAAAATCGGGAAGTTAAGCTATAAAATGATTGCAGATACTGAATATGGCAGCCTAAAGGTGCGAAACATTTCCGGCGGGTTTAGCAGCATTGAAGTAGAGAACAGTTTTGGCTCGGTTAATCTTTATTTTGATGTAGACGCAGCTTTTACTATCGAAGCAAGCATGGAGTTTTGCAACCTTAACTATCCACAAAATAATGTCGAATTTTCAAAACGAATTGTCGATAATACCGAAAAATACTACAAAGGTACAATTGGTGGTACTTCTGGAAAATCAAGCGTAACCATCGAGAGCTCATTCGGGAATGTTGACATCAATTTGTAACCATTTCAAAAAAATTAAGTCTAATCATTAATAAAATATTTAAGATGAAAAATTCAAAGTCGATTTTATTAGGAATTTCAGCAATACTGATGCTTTTGCTGATATCCGACCAGGCACTTGCACAATGGGGCAACAGCAGAAAAGGCAACGGAAACGTTGTGAAACAGCAAAGAGAAGTTGGCGATTTTTCGGGCATAAAAATAAATTGCTCCGCCGATGTGGTCATTGAGCAGGGATCAAAAACTCAGGTAACGGTGATGGCCGATGAAAACCTGCTGGAAGTAATCGAAACTAATGTTGTTGGTGATATACTAAAAATCGATATCGATGGTAGTATTTCAAGGATAAAAGAACTCAAAGTATTTGTAACAGTAAAAAACCTGGACGAAATCATGATTAATGGTTCGGGAGATGTGGAAAGCGAGGGCACAATAAAAGGTATCGACCTTGAAATTGGCATCAATGGCTCGGGCAACGTGGAGCTGAATCTCGACATGAAAAATGTTAAGACCTCCATCAACGGATCGGGCGATGTTGAAATATCGGGCGTAGGTGGAGATTTCCAGTTGAAAGTTTCCGGATCGGGAAGTTTTGAAGGAAAAGAAATGAGGCTCAATCTTTGCGATATCACGGTTTATGGCTCGGGTGATGTTGAAATGAGTGGTTCGGCCACAAAAATAAAAATCGAGCAATCGGCCTCCGGCGATGTCAATTTATATAACCTTAATGCCCAGGATGCCGATGTGCGTGGAAGTGGTTCAGGCGACATCGTTTTATCAGTTTCCGGAAATCTTAAAGCCAGACTCAGTGGATCGGGCGATCTCACTTATAAAGGAGAACCTCTTTCGGTTGATGTTTCGGCACGTGGATCAGGAGATGTTTACCACCGTTAGGAAATCATATTTTTATTCATCAATAATTTAATAAAATGAAATCAAACACAACAATTCTTGCAACACTGCTACTGCTGATTACCCTGTCGTCATCGGGTTGTATGTACATGAGCGGCATCAAGGGAAATGGGAACGTAGTTAAAGAAACACGAGAGGTTTCTTCATTTGACGGAATTAAAGTAGGAGGCGCTTTTAACGTGTATTTAACACAAAGCAACACCGAATCGCTGACCATTGAAGCCGACGAAAATCTTTTGAAGATTATCGAAACCAGGGTGAGGGGAAATACGCTTGTAATTTCCACCAAAGAAAATATAAGAGGCTCGGAAGAGCTCAATATTTTCATAACTTTTAAAGACATCGACAAACTCGACATTTCGGGGGCATGTGATCTTGAAAGTGAAGGTATGCTTAAGTTTTCTACACTAAAACTTGAAGCAAGCGGAGCATCAGAAATCGACCTGCAGCTTACTACCAGCAAACTTTCGTGCGATTTTTCAGGTGCCAGCGATATTGAATTTTCGGGCAAAGTAAAAGAATGTGACATAGAAATTTCAGGCGCTGCCGAGCTTAAAGCTTTCGATCTGGAAACAGAAGAAATGGAACTTAGGGTTAGTGGAGCTGCCGATGCAAAGGTTAACGCCAGCAAATATCTTAAAGTAAATGCCAGTGGCGCAGCATCAGTTCAGTACGTGGGCAATCCAAATATCGACCAACACACAAGCGGTGCCTCCAGCATCAGAAAAAGATAGTGATAGAATCTAACGAAAAAAAACACGGAATAATCCAGGATTATTCCGTGTTTTTTTTAGGAGACAAGGCATGCCTTGTCTCTACTGAAAAATATACCAATAACTATGAACTATTAACCAATTTCCGGTTGTTTTAGGAGACAAGGCATGCCTTGTCTCTACTGAAAAATATACCAATAACTTTTAACTATTAACTTTTAACTTTTAACTCTAAACTCTAAACTTCCTCATTGTCTCCAAAACAAAACAGCATTGTACCATTGCTCCTTAAATTCGGGTTGCCGCTGCAATTCAAAATCATTTTCAGTAAAAGGGTTTATGGCTCTTACAAAATCGAAAGTTAAAAACACCCGGTTGCCTTGTTCGCCATAAATCCAGGTTTCAATGTCGCTGCGTTTATACACTGTTTTGGGCGTGCCAAAAATTATATAGATCATACCACGATCCGTTTTCCACCCTTCCTTGTGCGATGAAAAAAGTTTGTTGGCCTGCTCCACCCTTCCATAAAATAGCTTGATGAGCGCTTCGGCACGATCTTCATTTCCGGCAGTTTCGATCCAAAAATTATCAACAGCCTGCTTCAAATACAAGGCATTACGCAATTTTTCATATTCTTTGTTTGATGTCAGGTAGCGCAATGGAGGCCCAAGCTGCTCGGGTTTTTTTACCTTTGGAAAGTAATCTTCAAAGCGAAATAATGAAATGCCTTGCCGGGCAGCTTCATCGCTGGTAAAATGATAAATGCCCTCATTTGCAAATTGTAAATCCTCGCTTATGCCATCCCTGATTTCAACCGTGAAACTTTTATCAGCCTCGTAATCGTAAACCTCCGCCCTGTCATGTGAAAAGGGAGGCGAGGCGATGGGAAAACTTACTTTAAAATATCCAACAAAAAGCTTTTTAATTTCCTTATCGCTGCATTTGATCCTGAATTTTGTTTTCCAGCTAATCCACGCATCCAAAATCGCATCACCAGGTTCATCAACAGGCAAAAACCACTGAGAGCTGTTTTTTAAATCTTTTTCAATTTGCAAAGGATACAAAACCGTTTGGTCAACATTCAAATCGCTGATTTTCACTTCGAGCAAATACTCCCCCGGGAAATCAGCCGCCACCGGGAAGTCAAATTTTAGCATCCCAGCATTTTCATAATGCAGCGAATCACTTTTATAAAATGTCCTTTCGTCAATCAGTGTATTACTTTCGTAGGATGAAAACAGTTGATAAGAAATGCTGTAATCCGCGCGAAAGTATTCTTTGCCCCTTGGTTTAAGGTATTTGAAACCTGCGGTGTTGTATTGCAAAAAGACCCTTGACAAGCTATCATTTTCATGAAATATCCGGGCTGCATCTATTTGCAACTTTACTTCGGGATTGTAATTTGAAGCAAGGCTGGTATAACTTATTTCGTTTATCGTTTTGCACGAAAACACCAATCCAAGCATCACGAACATCATTAAAATCTTAATCTTTAATTGCTTCATATTATTTTTTAAACTACAAAGTTTCATATCTAAAATATTCGGTTAATAGCATATTTACTCATTCAAGGTATCCAACTCCAACAAATTATCAGGGAGTTCCTTTTTGGTTTTTGCCCCAAGCAATTTTATTTTTTCAGCCTTCGATATTAAATTCCCCTTGCCCAACGAAAGTTTATTAAAAGCACTATCGTAACTAATTTGTGCAGCTTTTAATTTCTCATCGATGGTTTGCATGTCGTTAACAAAACCCACAAATTTATCATAAAGTTTTCCGCTTTGTTCAGCAATTTCAACCACATTCCGGTTTTGATAATCCTGTTGCCAAAGGCTGGCTACCATTTTTAGTGTGGCAAATAAATTGGTTGGACTAATAAGCAACACACCTTTATTATAGGCGTAGCTCCAAAGTTCGGTATCATTTTTAACAGCCTCCAAAAAAGCAGGTTCCACAGGCATGAACAAAATCACAAAATCAAGGCTGTTCAGGTTATACAAATGCTGATATTTTTTTGCAGCCAGCTCATCGATATGTTTTTTTACCGAAATCAGATGATTTTTAAGGGCTGCCGACTTTTGCTCTTCCGATTCCGCGTTAACAAAAATTTCATAAGCCGTAAGAGAAACCTTTGAATCGATTACCACGTTTTTATTTCCGGGGAGGGTTAAAACCACATCCGGCTGAAAGCGCTTTCCCGATTCTGAGATGAAAGATTTCTGCACCTCGAACTCCCGGCCTTTTACCAGGCCCGATTTTTCGAGAATGCTTTCAAGGATCAGCTCACCCCAGTTTCCCTGGGTTTTTGTTTGGCCTTTTAAGGCATCGGTCAGGTTTTGGGCATCGGCGCTAATTTGCCTGTTAAGCTCCGAAAGCCGCTTTACCTCCTCCTTCAGCGAAAATCGTTGCTTGGATTCTTTATCATAAGCTTCCTCTACCTTTTTCTCAAAGTCTTTAATTTTCTCGCCCAAAGGTTTCAGCAGCGATTCGATGTTCAGCTTATTTTGGGCAGTAAAGGTTTTGCTTTCTTTTTCGATAATTTCTCCGGCAAGGGCTTTAAACTCAAAAACAAATTTATCCCTGATTCCCTCCAATTCCTTTTTCTGCTTATCAAGTTTCTCTTTGAGGTTTTTCAAATCTGCACTGCGCCCAGAAAGTTGAATATTTAATTCAATAATTTCCTGATTTGATTTTTTCAAATCAGATTTAAGACCAATAATTTCAGCACTCTTTAATTCAGAACTTTGAGACAGCACGCCGGTGTCAATGCTAAGTTTTTCGATACGCGATTTAAGTTCGGGGATTTCTTTTAAGGCTTCGCTTTTGCCTGCCGACAATAATTTCGCAATTATGAAACCTACAACTATTCCCGCCACAATTGTTATGATTGAAAAAATATTTTCCATGTAAAACTTATTTATGGTGTAAAAATATAAATTTCCGTTTTTAACTTACTGATTTTAGCCCTTAAATTTTTAATGTCAAAATATTTCTGCTAAAAAATGTATTTTTACGATTCACTGTTTTTTGATAACATAAAATAAAAGCAAGCATCATGAAAATAAAAGCTTTTACAATATTCAGCCTTTTCATCATTCTCAGCATAAGCCTTGCTGCCCAAAGTGTTTACTATACCCCGGCCACAAATTATGGCGGAAATCAGGCATTAAAAAATTTAATAAAATCAGAAATGGTTTACCCGGGTCAAGCAAGAGTTTTAAAGCAGGAAGGAAAAGTGGTTTTACAATTTACTGTTGCTAAAAATGGAAAAGTGAAAAACCTCAACATCCTGCAATCAGCAGGAAAAAACCTTGACAATGAAGCCATCCGGCTTTTTAAGCATTTGCTTTGGACACCCGCACAAAGCAGGGGAACCACTGTGGATGATAAATCTGAAATTGAAATTCAGTTTAAACTTAAAAAGTATTTGAAATGTGTTAAGCAACGGAAATATGATGAGATAGAGTATTTGCACACACCTGTTGATAAAAGTCTGGCAATTTACCAACCAAAAGAGTTGGATACCGCTCCTAGACCATTGTATAATGATGGCGAAACAAAATTTTCCGATTTTATGATTCACAATATGAAATATCCCGATGAGGCAAAAAAGCGGGGGGTTTCGGGCACGGTAGAATTGTTTTTTATTATAGAGCCTTCAGGAAATATTACCAACCTGAAAATAGAAAAAGGCGTAGGTGCCGGTTGTAGCGAAGAAGCTATGCGGCTTGTTAAATTGCTACACTGGTTTCCCGGAATAAAAGGAAATCTATCGGTAAGAACAGAAATAAAACTCAGCATCACTTTCAACCTAAGCAACTCTGACGACATGAAATATGTGCCGGCCAACAACGCCAATCAAATCTAATTAATCAGAATTGAAATATTCATAACAAATATTAACACCACTCCTTCCTGCTGGCTCTGAGTGTAGCTCGCTTCGCCAGCAAGGCAGGGCACGGATGTCCGATGGACTCCCATGGAAAAACATCAATCTATTTCTCCGTAAGAGTCCGTCGGACATCCGCGCATCCCGCCAAAAGTCGGGCAGGCAGTGGCAACTTTATAAAGATGAAAAAAATAGGCCTCCTTTCCGACACGCACGGAACATTGCCCGAGAAAGTATTTGAATTTTTTGCTGAATGTGACCAAATATGGCACGCGGGCGATATTGGAAACCAGGAACTTTTAAACCGCCTGGAAGAAAACCATATTGTTAAAGCTGTTTTTGGCAACATCGATGGAACTGAAATCAGGGTTTGCACCCGTGAATTTATTATCGAAACCATCGAAGGCGTAAAAATATTAATGATCCATATTGGCGGCTACCCGGGCAGGTACGAAAAAAAAGTAAGGGAAATGATCGTCACGGAACATCCCAAACTTTTTATCAGCGGACATTCCCACATATTAAAAGTTATTTACGACAAAAAACACCAGTTGCTTCATATTAATCCGGGTGCAGCCGGAAACTCCGGGCTTCATCAAAAGATCACGCTTGTTAGGTTTGACCTTGACAAAGGAGAAATTAAAAATCTGGAGGTATTCGAAAAAGACAGGAAAAGGTAAAGGGGACAATTAAAAGCAGTGGGCAGTGGGCAGTAAACAGTGGGCAGTAAACAGTAAACAGTAAACAGTGAGCAGTAAACAGTAAACAGTGGGCAGTAAACAGTGGGCAGTCCCAAAAAAACATCCCGAAACTTCAGCGAAATTATTAATACTCTTTAATTTAGTTTTTATCTTATTAAACACCACTTATATAACATGTTACGTTTTAATTTTGGATAATTAAATATGGCGATACATTTTTTAGTGAATTTTTGTGTCTTCGTGGTTTAGTGGCATTTACTTTTTGCCACAAAAACACAAAAGCACTAAATCCCACGAAACAACGCCACATTTAAATTTAGATTATTTGAAAAAACAGTACGTAAATCAATTCATTACAATATTTTAAACTCTAATTTACAATGCAAATAAAATAGCTGAAACTTCGGGATTCGATTTCATTTTTTTTCGTGGATGCTCGAAAAGTAATATAAATCAGAGATTTTCTACTTTTCGGCATAGGCAGTCCGAAGTAAGCAGCTATTTTTTTTGAGGACTGTAAACTGTGGACTGTGGACTGAAGACTGCGGACTGAAGACTGTGAACTGTGGACTGAAGACTGAAGACTGCGGACTGAAGACTGAAGACTGAGGACTGAAGACTTTGGACTGCGGACTGAAGACTGTGAACTGCGGACTGTGGACTGAGGACTGTGAACTGCGGACTGAAGACTGTGAACTGTGGACTGAAGACTGAAGACTTTGGACTGCTGACTGAAGACTGTGAACTGTGGACTGAAGACTGTGGACTGAAGACTGAAGACTGAGGACTGAAGACTTTGGACTGGAAGCTAAGGGCTAAAAATTAAAGCTACCTCAGGCGATTCGCCGACCGGATTAATTTTTCGTCTTTACGAATGTAAAAATTAGCCGCAAATAACAGGATTATAGCTATTAAAGGAAAGATTACAGCAATGCCATAATCAGAACTTGCTCCTGTTATTTCTTCAATCGAGGTGGTATAATAAAAAACACCTCCAACAAGCAGCACATTCAGGAAAATGTTTAATGAATTCAACCTGATTTGCAGGATGCGTTTTTTGAATTTAAAGATGGTAAAAAACAGAACTACTAAAATTAAAAACTGGCCGGCAGCAAGCGGAAGCGTAAACCATTGGCCAAATAGTGTTGACCCGGCTGATGTTTCAGCAAAAGGGTCGGGTGCCATATCCTTGATTGTATGGATAAAAAATGTTAAATAATTGACGTCGGAAATGTAATTGGCAACAGGGAAGAAAAAAATAAGGATGCCGGCTACCAGGGCCAAAAACATGAAAACAGTTTGAATTCGTTGAAGCATAGCGTTTTAAAGAATTTAATTTAAAAATCGTGCAAATATACAGGGTTTTAGGATTTACATTGGTAGAAATTATTAGCATTTTCGATAATTTATGTGATTGTTTTTTTTTACTTAAAAAATGTTGGTATCAGGAAATATTTATATTTGCAGCCTCGAAGTTAATATTCAATTCACTTGTTCACTTTATTTTAAGATTTCCTTTGATTAAATTTCAATTTCAACATTATATTTAAAATTATTCATTGTAAAAAAGAAACATGTCATCCAATAAATTGGCATTGTTGCAGTTAAGTTGTTCTATCTGAACAACTAAATAAAAACTCAATAAATCTTCTTGTTAAATGGGTACATTGCCCGAAAGGCATGTATAAAATTAAAAAACACAAATTTAAAAATCAATGTACGATATCATCGAATTAAACGGGAAACTGTTAACGGAACTCAAAGACATTGCGAAAACGCTTGATATTCCTAAGATCAATAATTTAAAAAAACAAGATCTAATCTATAAAATCCTGGATCATCAGGCATTAAATCCCGAAACAAAAAAAGACACTCCCGAAATAACTCCCAAACCTCAAACACCGCCCCCAACTAAAGATAAAGCTGCATTTGGCAGGGGAAAGCGCCGGAGGATAAGCCCGGAACCTGTAAAGGAAAAAGTAGCTTCAAGCATTCTCTCAGAAAAAGAGGAGAAACCTGTTAAAAAAGCTGTTGTAACTAAAACAATACCAGTCGAAAAAACAGTTGAAAAACCTGCTGAAAAAGCAGTGGAAAAACCAACTGAGAAACCAACTGAGAAATCAGGCGAAAAATCTCAACCTGCCGATAGTGATAAAAAACCGGCTACTGATACACGGGGTTTTAGCAAAGATGACAAAAAAGGGTATTACAAAGATCAAAATAGTCAAGGTAGCAAAGGGCAGCAGCAAAAGCAAAAAAATGCCATTGCCTTCGATTTCGATGGCGCTATTTCAAGTGAAGGTGTATTAGAAATTATCCAGGATGGTTATGGTTTTTTGAGATCATCTGATTATAACTACCTCAATTCACCCGATGATATTTATGTTTCCCAATCGCAAATTAAATTATTTGGCCTCAAAACCGGTGATACTGTGCGCGGAAACATCCGCCCCCCAAAAGAAGGCGAGAAATATTTCCCACTCATCAAAGTTGAAGAAATTAATGGCCGCGACCCTGAAGAAGCACGCGACAGGATTCCCTTCGATTACCTGACACCACTGTTTCCCGAAAAGAAATTTAAACTTACAGGCCATCCCGGCGAAACCGTTTCAACCCGTGTAATCGACATGTTTACACCCATCGGAAAAGGTCAGCGTGGCTTGATCGTTGCCCAGCCCAAAACCGGTAAAACCGTTTTGCTTAAAGAAATCGCCAACGCTATTGCTTATAACCACCCCGAGGTTTACATGATGATATTGCTCATCGATGAACGCCCCGAAGAAGTTACAGATATGGCAAGGAGTGTGAAAGCCGAAGTAATCTCATCAACTTTTGACGAGCCCGCCGACCGCCATGTTAAAATTGCAAATATTGTACTTGAAAAAGCAAAAAGACTCACCGAATGTGGCCACGATGTAGTTATCCTCCTCGATTCGATTACCCGTTTGGCAAGGGCTTACAATACTGTTTCGCCGGCTTCGGGAAAAGTACTTTCGGGTGGTGTTGAAGCAAACGCACTGCACAAGCCGAAACGCTTTTTTGGCGCAGCTCGCCAGATTGAAAACGGTGGATCGCTTACCATAATTTCAACAGCACTTATCGACACTGGTTCAAAAATGGATGAGGTGATCTTCGAGGAATTTAAAGGTACGGGCAATATGGAACTGCAGCTCGACCGGAAACTATCGAACAAACGTATTTATCCGTCCATCGATATTGTTGCTTCAAGCACACGCCGCGACGACCTGTTGCTCGACAAGGAAATGCTGCAAAGAATATGGATTCTCAGAAACCATCTTGCCGACATGAATCCGGTTGAAGCTATGGAATTCCTCAAAGACAAACTTCGCTTTACGGCAACCAACGAGGAGTTTATAATTTCGATGAATAGTTAGCCATTTCAAAAAATAAAAACTGAACCTCCGTAAATTTATTCGGGGGTTTTTTTTATTTTAGATGTTAAATAGTATTATAAAATTACACTATTGTCCGTAAAATAATTAGAGTTTAAAAATAGATTCTTAACCAAATAGTAGCATTATAAATTACTTAAAAAAGAATTTCTATGACAAACCTTGATGAAGCATTGTTGCAAATCCTCAACGACAAACAATCGGGCTCCATTGCCATATTGCAGCAGCTTACCCGTGGGATATCATTATACCTTATCAGGGAAAGCGACCCGATAATAAGTCTAAATAATATGCACGACCGCCTGCCACTCATGCGTGGTGGACTTGGACATTTTGCAGTAGTTGGGCATTTTTTAAACGAGTTGGAGCAGGTGATAGCAAATAATTTAAAAGATTTAAAATCACAGGAAGCGCTTTTCAATTTTGTAAACCAATATGATGCGCGTTGGAAAAATGCAAACACAGAGGTTTCAAAACTTGCTGCCGATTGTATCGATTGCCAGAATAAAACCATACTATTACACAGTAATAGCAGCGTGATCACGAGTTTTTTCAATACAATAAATTCGATGAATGTTAAGGCCACCATTCTTCAAACGGAATCCAGACCCGAAAATGAAGGACGCTATCAGGCTTTAAAACTGGCCAATTTGGGTTTTAATGTAAAATACTTTGTTGACACCGCCGCTGCATTTATGATGGATGAGGTGGACATGATGATTACTGGTGCAGACCAGATTCATAAAAACTATTTTGTAAACAAAATTGGGACTTATGCATTGGCGCTGCTTTGCCGCGAAAAAAACATCCCGGTATTTGTGCTTGCCGACAGCCGAAAAATTTCGAATACCGAGGCCAACCCGCAGACACTCCACAATATTCAAAGATCGGGGAGTGATATTTGGAAATCGAGCCCGGAACGAGTAACCCCCGTTAATTTTTATTTTGAGCCTATTCCAACAACGCTTGTAAAGTCGTTTATCACCGAAAAAGAGGTAATTGCTCCCTCTGAACTCCTGGGTTAAGTTAATATTAACAAACTCCGGACTTGAACAGCATTTTTGTAAATCGTACGAACAAACCTATTTTTGTGGAAATTTAAATTTTAATACTAAAAGATATGCGTAAAAAATTTGCAGCAGGAAACTGGAAAATGAACACAACACTTGCCGGGGGCAAGCAACTGATCGAAGATATTTTAAGTGGCCTCGAAGCCAATCCCCCAAAACAAAAAGCAGGTGAACTGGAAGTAGTTTTTGGAACTCCTTTCATAACGCTTCCCTTAGCTTCAGAATTGGTTAAAGAAAATCCACAAGTGCATATTGCAGCACAAAATTGCTCTAACAAAGAAAAAGGCGCTTATACCGGCGAAACTAGTGTTGACATGATTAAATCGACCGGGGCTGAATATGTGATTATCGGGCACTCGGAGCGCAGAGAATACTTTAAAGAAAGCAATGAAACACTTGCCGAAAAAGTTGACCTCACCCTGAGCCGCGATTTATTACCCATATTTTGCTGCGGCGAAAAACTGGAAATTCGTGAAGCCGGAAATCATTTCGACCTGATTAAAAATCAAATAATAAATGGTGTTTTTCATCTTGATGCCGAAAGTTTTAAAAAGCTTGTAATAGCTTACGAGCCCGTTTGGGCTATAGGCACGGGCGTTACCGCCTCACCAGGGCAGGCACAAGAAATGCACGCTTTTATCCGCCAGCTCCTGACCGAAAAATATGGCAAAGAAGTAGCCGATGAAATTTCAATATTGTATGGCGGTTCGGTAAGTGCTAAAAATGCAAAGGAATTATTTTCGCAGCCTGACGTGGATGGCGGCCTTGTTGGCGGAGCCTCGCTCAAAGCCGATGAATTTGTTAGCATCATCAACTCCTTTTAATAGTGTGGCACTGCTGCAAATTTAGTGGAAAGGCTCAATAATATTTTAGTCCCAGGTTATCGGGATCAGTTTTCAGTCCACAGTCTTCAGCCCATTACCGACTGTGGACTGCCAGTCCCGAAAAATAGAAAATTTTCTCCAAAGGAATCCTACAGACAATCTTCTCATTTTTTATTAGCTGCACGGACGAAGCCCGACACTGTGAAATCATTATCAAAACCAAATCATATTAACCAACAAAGTCCCACAAAAATGGTAGTAATAGAACCAATAATACTTTTCCATGCCAATTAAAAATCCTGTTTCCGCATTGATTTTCGATTGGGGCGACACTGTTATGCGCGACTTTAACCTGCCCGGGCCAATGGCGGCCTGGGAAAAAGTTGCATACATACCGGGCGCTCAAAAAGCACTCGAATTTTTAACAGGAAAGTTTACCTGTATTATTGCCACCAGCGCCAACCATTCGGATACCGATGAAATGATAAATGCCCTAAAAAGGGTTGGAGCAGACGCTTATTTCCATCATTTCTTTTCATCCAAAGACCTTGGCTATCAAAAACCCGATCCCCGGTTTTTTAGCTCAATCATCGGAAAACTCGGGCTCAAACCCGAAAACTGTGTAATGATTGGCAATCTTTACGAAAAAGATATCGTTGGAGCAAAAGCTGCCGGGATGCAAACCATCTTGTTTGGTGAAAAACCACAGGATCTTGATTTTACCGATGCTGACGTGGTAATCCATCGGATGGACGAATTGATAAATATTTTTAAATAAGGTATGCACTTAAAACAAAAAATCGTCCTTCTTCTTGTTTCGCTTCTTCCATTGATAATTCATGGGCAGGATAAGGATTTCCCTAAAAATTACTTCACATCACCGGTTGATTTTAAGATGGCCTTATCGGGTACTTTTGGTGAGTTAAGGACAAACCACCTCCATTCAGGTATCGATATTAAAACTTATGGTGCCACCGGAAAACCCTTAAAAGCTGTAGCCGATGGATTTGTGTCGAGGGTTGCTGTTTCGCCCGGGGGTTTTGGCAATGCAATTTATGTTGAACACCCCAATGGATACACATCAGTTTACGCGCATTGCAAAACTTTCGACCCGGAAATTGCTGATTGGGTAAAAAAGGAACAATACCGCCTTGAGGATTTCCAGGTTAATCTATTCCCTAAAAAAGAACAATTTAAATTTAAGCAGGGTGACATTATTGCATTTTCAGGAAATTCTGGTGGTTCCATGGGGCCACACCTCCATTTTGAGATCAGGAAAACAAACCATCAAACACCAGTTAATCCTCTGCTTTTCAATTTTGATATCAAAGATTTTGTTCGCCCCACAATTTCAGGACTTAAAATTTTCCCGGCTAATAAATACAGTTTTATTAATGGGATAAATAAAGTTACAAAACTTCCTTTGGCAGGCTGGGGATCTGAGTACCACTTAAAATCCGGTGACACCATCAATCTATCCGGGTATTTTTATTTTGGGATTAGCACCTTCGACAAGCTTAACGATGCAAACAATCAGAACGGAGTTTATGCCATCGATTTTTTTATCGACACCAATTTAGTTTATAGCCATAAAATGGATCAATTCGACTTTTCCGAATCCAGGTATGTAAACAGTTTGATAGATTACGGAGGGTTTGTAAATGAAAAAGCACGTTACCAGAAAACCTACATTGAGCCCAACAACAAGCTGTTAATTTACCAAGCGATAGATGGCAATGGAATATTTAGCTTTATTGATGATGAGTATCATAACTTGAAATATGTTGTGAAGGATGCCGGTGGAAATGAATCTATTTTAAAACTCGTTGTAAAATCAACGCCTCCTCAATTTAAGGATGTAGTAGCAAAAAAAGAAAACGAAACCGGAAAAAATATTTTTACCTGGCGTGAGGATAATTATTTTGAGACTTCCGATTTCAGACTTCATGTTCCTAAAGAAGCCCTTTACGACACAATGAAATTTGAATACCAGGTTTCTGATGAAATTAAAACCGGCTTTTACGCCCCGGTGCATAAAGTTCACAAGCCCGAAAAACCATTGCAAGGCTGGTGCGAGATTTCGATTAAATCAAATAGTTTTCCTGAAAGGTTAAAAGATAAAGCCTTAATTGTTGGAATAAGCGAAAACCTGATCCCTGCCGGAGGTAAATGGAATGGAGATTTTTTGACAACAAAAATTCGGGACTTTGGTGAATACTCCATAGGCGTTGATACTGTTTCTCCTGAAATTAAACCCTTGAATATTTCAGATGGAAAAAATATTTCAAAGCAAAATTCAATAAAAATTAAAATTGGTGATGATTTGTCAGGTATTGCAAATTATCGTGCCACCTTGAACGGAGAATGGCTATTGATGGAATGGGATCCAAAAAATGATTTATTGGTTTATTGGATGGATGACCGGATGAAATCAGGAAAAAATGATTTTCAACTAAAAGTGAGTGATGCTGTGGGGAACGAAGCAAATTACGAGGCTATTTTGGTGAGGTAAATCAAAATTTAAAGTTCAATTGGCTTTTCGATAATTTTAAGAATTAATAGGCCATTTCAAATTTGGTTTTCTTACGATCTTACGCAAATTTCTGTTTTGGCAAAATAGTTGATTGGACACCAAAACTATTTTGAAAATCCGGGAAACGTTTAAATATTAATCGTTTTTTTTGCATAAGGGAGACACTGCGTGGTTTGTATTTACGAAAAAAAAGGAGACAAGGCATGCCTTGTTTCTACGTAAAGTTCGGAGACAAGGCATGCCTTGTCTCTACGGAAAAACATCCGATAACTTTTACATCTCAACTTTCAACTTTCAACTTTTAACTTTCAACTTTCAACTTTCAACTTTTAACTTTCAACTTTCTCAACTTTCAACTTTTAACTTTTAACTTTTAACTTTTAACTTTCTCAACTTTTAACTTTTAACTTTTTTCCCTCATGGCAAAATACGGAAAATGGATAGGCGGAGGACTCGGCTGGGCTCTGGGAGGTCCCATCGGTGGAATCATCGGATTTATGTTTGGCTCCATGTTCGATGGAATAAACTCGGGCGATTATGCCTGGAATCAACCCATCGGCGACAGGAATAGCGGTAGCGGCACTTACGACAGATACACTGATACCGGCACCTATGCCGATAGTTCTTACACCGGTCAAGGCAGCAACGATCAAGCTCAAACCACAACCCAAAGCGGAGATTTTACAGTAAGTCTCATGATTCTGGCAGCAGCAGTGATGAAAGCCGATGGTAAGGTGGTAAAGTCGGAATTGGACTTTGTAAAACAATTTCTGCGCGGGCAATTCAGCGAACAGGTAACACAACAAAGCCTATTAATGTTGCGCGAAGTGCTGCAAAAAGAATTCAGCCTGAACGATGTTACTAAACAAATCGGCCATTTCATGGATAAGGCTTCCAAGTTGCAGTTGCTCCACTTTCTGTTCGGAATTTCGATGTCCGATGGACATATTCACCCCAAAGAAGTGGATGTAATCGAAACCATTTCAAGATTTTTGGGAATAAGGATGGCGGAGTACAATTCTATCAAAGCCATGTTTATCAAGAATAATTTTAACAACTACCAAATTCTTGAAATTACTCCCGATGCTTCAAATGATGAAGTAAAAAAAGCCTACCGCAAAATGGCTATAAAATATCACCCCGACAAAGTAAGCCACCTCGGCCCCGAAATTCAGGAATCGGCCAAACAAAAATTCCAAACCATGAAGGCTGCCTACGATGCGATAAAAAAGGAAAGAGGGATAAAGTAGGGACTTTAGCGAACTAAGCGACTTTAGCGAACTAAGCGACTTTAGCGAACTAAGCGACTTTAGCGAACTAAGGGACTTTAGCGAACTAAGCGACTTTAGCGAACTAAGCGACTTTAGCGAACTAAGCGACTTTAGCGAACTAAGCGACTTTAGCGAACTAAGGGACTTTAGCGAACTAAGCGACTTTAGCGAACTAAGCGACTTTAGCGAACTAAGCGACTTTAGCGAACTAAGCGACTTTAGCGAACTAAGGGACTTTAGCGAACTAAGCGACTTTAGCGAACTAAGCGACTTTAGCGAACTAAGCG
>Ga0208900_1000776_pt1 | contig 18957 bp, 15 predicted proteins | sample AntAceMetag02UKK_FD_184763 | JGI IMG/M metagenome (GOLD analysis project Ga0208900, IMG submission 184763) | Saline lake microbial communities from Ace Lake, Antarctica - Antarctic Ace Lake Metagenome 02UKK (SPAdes) (version 2) | ecosystem: Environmental > Aquatic > Non-marine Saline and... | reverse complement strand
ACTTTGGGAATGGAGATTCATCAATCATAGTGCAGCCCGAATATACCTATCCCGAAGGTGGAACCTACACCGTGAGCCTTGTAGCTACTGAAAAAACCACAGAGTGCGCCGGGAGTCTCATTCTGGAAAACTACATTTTCTGCTCGGGAACAGGAATCGGCGACAATGTGGAAGCCGGATTTAAATATTATGTGGACAGGAATAATAATTCACTTGAACTGATTTTTGATCAACAGCCCGATAATTTACATTTCAGCTTATTCGATATGCCTGGCTTTGAAATTAGAACAGCCGGGCTGACTCAAAAAACCACATCTATTCCACTAAATGGGCTTGGCAGCGGAATGTATGTTTTTGTGATAGACGGGAAAATAACTGGTAAGGTGATACTTTTAAAATAAATATCTATTTTTGTTAAATATCTCATTAAATAACCAAATACAAAAAACTCAAAACTAAAACTTATGAAAAATCCAATCCTTTTATTGAGCTTATTTTTTACTGTGCTAATTATTAATGCACAAACCATCGAAAACTTCGAGAGTATTAACATGAACATTTTTTCGGGTGGCACCAACGGCTCTGTTAGCGTGGTTGCCAACCCTGATACTGCCGGAAACCCAAGTATGTATGTCGGCAAAATGGTGCGCGGTTTTGATGGCGACCCCTGGGCCGGATGGTACGCAACGCTGCCTGCGCCAATTGATATTACGGCAAACAGGTATGTCCACTTAAAACTTTGGAAACCCCGCGTCAGCCCCATTGTTTTTAAGCTCGAAGGCACTGTAAATTCAGGTGATGTGAACCCAATGACCCCACAGGCAACCGTTGGCCAATGGGAAGAATTTGTATTCGACATGAGCGTAGTGAGTGGCGACTATGTTAAAATTGTTCTGATTCCCGATTTCGAAGATCCTTTGATGCTTACCGAAGACATTACGCTTTATTTTGATGATCTTTATGTAAATGATGACCCTATGGCTGGAAGTGCCCCTGTTCAGCTTATGGAAAATTTTGAAACCATCCCGATCAACTACATGCTTGGCAGCGAAGATGATGATAGCTACATGGAGTTGATACCAAACCCTGATAAAACAGGTGCTAACCTTAGCCCTAATGTTTGCCATTTTTTCCGCGACATGGATGGTGTACCATGGGGTGGCTTCTGGTCGAACTTGCCATCAGAAATTGATATTACCGAGAATAAGTATGTACACGTAAAAGTTTGGAAACCCCGCATCAGCCCGATTAAATTCAAAATTGAAGGGGGTGCAGCAGGCACTATCGAAGTCGAAAGTATGTATATACAAACTTTGATTAATGAGTGGGAAGATATGGTTTTCGACTTCAGCGAAAAAACCGGTACTTATCCAATCATTGCGTTCCTGCCCGACTTTGCCGACCCGGTTGGTTTGACCGAAGATATTGATATTTATTTTGATGATATTATCCTGAACAACGATCCAAACCCCATCATGACTCCTTCACAAAAAATTAGTGTTGACATGACCGAATCAGGAATGATGGCAGGCGAACCTGTATGGATTGCCGGCGCTTTGGGTGGGATTCATGGCACCTGGGAAGAACCGGGAACAAACCCGAATAATGAAATGACAGATTTAGATGGCGATGGCATTTACTCCATTACCCTGGCATTGCCCGAAGGCTTGGTGGCTTTCAAATTTTTTTGGGGCATAGGCTGGAATAATGGCGACCCTGCCCCCAGTGGCGACCGCACACTCACACTCACAAATACAATGGATGTGCTTTACAAATGGGGTATGGATGGTATTATTGAACCTCCGGGATCATCAACTATTGAATGGACAGTAAATATGGCCTACCAGATTGCCCAGGGAAATTTTGCCGAAGGCACGGATTATCTTGATGTAGCCGGTTCGTTTAACGGCTGGGATGGAGAAAACCATCATTTGGAAGCTCTCGGTAATGGTTTGTATGGCATCGCTGTACCTGACTTTACTGTTGGCGAAACCATCGAATACAAATTCCGTATAAACGGTGATTGGGCTACCGCGGAGTTCCCTGATGGCGGCCCTAACCGCGCTTATACAGTTGCAGAGGGGCTTAATACTGTTTATGTTTGGTACAATGATGAAGTACCTCCGGAAGCCCCAATTGATTTGTTCTTTTCTGAATATTGCGAAGGCACCGGCAACAACAAAGGCGTTGAAATCTATAATCCAACAAACGTAACCATCGACCTGAACGAATATTGGGTTGTAAGATATAGCAATGGAGATCTGGTTTTTACAATTGGTGGCGCAACACACCTGCAAGGTGTAATAGAGCCTTTCGATACTTTTGTGCTGGTAAACGGGCAAACTACAAGTACCCCAACATCGCCGGCTTGTGACCCTGAAATGCAGGCACTGGCCGATCAGTTGGACGGCGAATACCCTGCACCCATGTACATGAATGGCAACGATGCCATTGCCCTGGTTAAAACACCAAACGGCGAAACACCCACCCAAACAAATATAATACCCGTTGACCTTATTGGAGAAATTGGGCTGGGTAGCACAATCTCCGCTGAAACCGGCTGGTCATACATTCAGGATTCAACACTCTACTATACCAACGCGAATGGGGATCCAATTTCAGGAAAAGTCATTAACTACATTGTTCAAAAGTATGCAACCAATGGCTTTGACAGTGGGCCTTTCTGGATGGCATGGACAATGAATCACTCATTGATAAGAAGACCTGAAGTGGTTCAGGGTATTGTTTCAAACCCATCTCCATTTGTTGTAAGCCAACAATGGGATACCCTTCCGGCCCAATTGGACAGCACGGGGCAATGGACTTATGCAAACATCTGGGATAATTTGGGCACACATGAATGTGTGGCAGCCTTAGTTCCTGATTTTTCGGCAAACGACACCTCCTTGTGTGAGGATGAAACAATAAGTTTTGCACTCAACGAAATAGCCCTGACAGCTGATAGCGTTAGCTGGGAATTTCAGGGTGGGAATCCTACTACATCCACAGATATTAACCCTGAAATTATGTACCCAATTTTTGGAAGCTATGATGTGAGCTTAACAACTTATATTGGCAATACCCCGGTGCTTGTTAGCAAACAAGATTATATTACGGTGTTGCCCGGCCCCGCGACACCCGATAAACCAGCCGGGGAAATTATGCTTTGTTTCGATGAATATTCATCAAGCTATACTACCAACTCCGAAAACGTAATCTGGGATTTGGATCCATCTTCCGCGGGAACAATGAATTTTTACGATAGCACTTGTGCAATTATCTGGAACGAAAACTTTGCCGGTGAAGCCCTGATCAAAGCAAAATCGTACAATGTTTGCGGGGAAAGTGAATTTTCGGAAGTGCTTATCATAGAAAAAATGGAGGCCATAGTTCCTGGTTTTTCGGCCACACCCACCCAGTTCCCTACACGACCTTACGATGTTGCTTTTACCAACCTCACTCCCAACCCGGAACTCTACGATTTTGTATGGTACTTTGGGAACGGGGATTCATCACTATTGGTACAACCCGAATATACCTACCCCGAAGGTGGAACCTACACCGTGAGCCTTGTAGCTACCGAAAAAACCACGGGATGTGCAGGGAACTTTATCCTGGAAAACTACATTTTTTGTTCGGGAACAGGAATCGGCGACAATGAGGAAGCCGGATTTAAATATTATGTGGATAGGAATAAAAATACGCTGGAGTTAATTTTTGATCAACAACCCGACAATTTGCATTTCAGCTTATTCGACCTGCATGGAAAGGAACTTTATACTGCAACGATTAGCCAAAAGAATTTTACCATGCCTGTAAATGGTCTTCCCCAGGGAATGTATCTTTTCGTTGTCAAAAAAGGTGAAGGGCTTTCCACCGGCAAAATAATAATCGTCAGGTAAAAAAATAACGCCATTTTTAAAATTAAATAATTCTAAACCAACATTTTAAAATTCATTAAAAATAAAAATTATGAGAAAACAAATTCCAATCATCCTGCTCATGCTATTTTTTGGTAGCATAACTTTTGTATCGTGCAAAAAGGATACAATAGAAGTTTACACCCCTTCCGAAATTACCACACCTGAACAAAAGCTCACCTCGCAAGGGTGGATAGATTTTGCTGCCGGGAATTACCTGGAGGCCGTGGAATCGTTCAAGCTGGCTACACAGGCCAACAGCCTTTTTATGGATGCCTACAACGGCTTGGGCTGGGCTTATGCCAGGCTCGACTCGCTACAGTTGGCAAACAACAATTTTACTACCTGCATGGTATCGGAAGAAAATATGCAGATTTATAAAGATGCCTGTGCAGGCCGCTCGTTTGTAAACCTTGCCCAAAACCAATATGCACGGGCAATCAATGATGTTGAAAAAGTAATTGTTAAAATTGATGGATCGGGCTATTATTATGAATACCTGGATTATATTTTCAGGCACGAGCCCGGCATTACCCAGGAAGACCTGATGTTGGTAATGGCAGAATCGTTTTTCATGCTTGGTAATTACAATTCGTGCATGTATATTTTGTTGCTTATAGATGATACACTCGAACAAACCAGCAACCCTGAAGAACTGGCCATGATGATTGAACAACTAAAAGCAAGCATTTAACAAACCTCTTATTCACATTAAAATACAATAGCGATGAAAAATATAAAATACAAGATCAGGATTTTTACATTTATTGCAGCATGTACCCTGGGGCTTTTATTAACCCAAAGCCACAAAGCTACGGCCCAGGTTCACCCCGATTTGGAAACTTTGCTTGAAAACCTCAACGATAATTATACCTCGGTGAACAGCGTCATCCCCAACCGTTACGATTTTACTGACGGGGAAACCGGATATTATATTTATTCGGGTGGCAGCGGAATGTACTGGTATGGAAACTACATATCCACCAGCCTCGGTGGTTATATTGACTATTCGAATAATACAATTACAACAGATGGGTATTTTGGCGGTGAAGGAAAGTATTTTACACGCAAATACCCCGGATTGTTTGTTTTAGCTGCTAACCTGAATGATGTTAGTGCTTTTAGCATCAATGGGGATTTAAATGGTTCCGGAGGATCGGTGGATGGAGCTGAACTCACAAGCGGCAATTACAAAGGATTCGTAAAAAGAGTTTACAATAACAATACCCCCTCGGTTAACCATCTTATTATTGTGGAAAACGATCCGGCTGTTAGCCAAACATATTCCAGCTCCCATTATTCCGATAACCATGTTATCAATTCGCTGGGCAATGTTACACGATTATACTACTTGCTGTATGCCGGGAATAATGAATATTACATCGACAATGCTGCCACCCAGCAAATTATGGATGCCTTTGTAGCCTTACTGCGCACCGACAGCATTCCCCCCAACCCGGTTAGCAATTTAGTGCTGGGCGAAATTTTAAATTCCAGCGCATCAGTGAGTTTCACAGCACCATCGGATGACGACCCTACCGAGCCTGTAAATGCTTATGATGTAAGGCTGAGTACTTCGCCAATTACTTCCGCCAACTATTCGAGTGCGCCTCAATACGAGCAAAACCTTGTTCCCTCAGCCCCTGGTTCAACCGAAACATTTTCGCTTAACGGTTTAATTAGCGAAACCCAATATTGGCTGGGGATAAAATCGATGGACGAAGGCCAAAACTACTCCGGCGCAGTAATCACCTCATTCACCACGGGAATTGATCCGACAATAGAAGTTTCGGTGGAGAGCATGGAATTTGAAGTTGTAATTGGGGAAGGAACCAGCAAAAGTTTCAGCATTTCAAATGCAGTGGCCGGCGCAAGCCCCCTGAGTTATTCCATAAATGTAGAAGCCCCGCCAATAAACGACTTTCATTGCTACGTTACAGCCGATTCCTATAAAGTAATCGAAGTTAACCTGCATACAAACCAGCAGGAAACCATCGACCTCAGCTTCCCGGTTTCACAGGTCGATTATGCCCGCAATAGCGATAATGTGTGGGCCAGCAACACAAGCTATGATGAAATTGCTGTTTTTTCGGCAAAGGATCATAGCATTAAAAGCGAATTAAGCCTAAATAATCTTTTCAGGGTTTGTATGCCCAAATATCAGGACAAGGCATATCTGGTTATGTACTCGAACCAAACCAGCGTGCAGATTTATAACACCAATTCTATTACGCTTGTTAACTCTTATGCATTGCCTATATCCGGTCAGCCCGATGATGTGGAAATAACCCCTGATGGCTCAAAAATTTGTGTGGTGGATAATAATGCTTTTTATGTGTTTGATGCCACGAATGGAGAATTGTTGAATAACTTTAACCTGGATTATTTCCCTGCTAATAATTTCATTATTTCCAACGATGGCGATTATGCCTATTGCTACAATCCGAATTATGGTGCCATTACAAAACTTAACCTAAGCAGCGGCGAAGAAAGTTATGTAACTATTTCTTATGAAGTTAGTGCTCTTTCACTTTCACCTGATGACCAAACTCTTTTTGTTGGCTATAATTACGGTACAAATATTACATTGATCAGCACCCAAAACATGCAGCAGATCAACAGCCTGAATAAAACTGAATCCAGCACCACAACTGATTTGCATGTTTCGGAAGATGGCAAATATTTGTACTGCCTTAGCAGGTACGACAACAATATCACCACCTTCAACCTAACGACATCGCAAATTGTAAGTACTGCTTCCGTTGGCAATAATACCTACTCATTTGCTTTTCCGGGCGGTTTCGACGATTACATATCAGTGAACCCCGCCGAAGGATTGCTGCCGGCAAACCAGGAACATGACATCCTGGTTAGCATTTCCAGCGATGGATTATTGCCCGGCATATACAATTCCTTCCTCCATATCCAAAGCAACGACCCGGCATCACCGCTCATCACTATTCCTGTGGTTCTTTCGGCCAAAGATATTCTTGGCCCCGATTTCAACATTGCCTTCTTCCAAAACCACTACCTGAGCAGCAAGCTAAAAGTTTTGGTTTTTGCCCGCGAGCCACTGCCCGAGTTACCGGGCCTAAGCGCCGGAAGCGATAATGTGGAGGTAGAAATGCTCGATTCGTTACACCATATTTACAACGCGAGCTATAAACTAAGCTCCACGCAAAACATCACTTTTACAGTTAGCGGCGTGGACAGCGTTGGCAACGCCTCCTCTTTCGAGCGGGTATTGAGCAGCACGCTTGCCCTGAAAAATACAGCCCTTGTAGCAAATTACCCCAATGCTGAGGTAAATGTAAACTTCGGTTCGGAATCTTTTATCAACGACACTTATGTTACCATCTGGAAAGAAGAAATAAATGGAGAAACAATCTACCACATCGGCCCCGAAACAATGCAAACCGATGTACCGGCCACCCTTTCGATATCGTGGGTCGGGGCTATGAAACAAGTGGCAACACCTGAAAATCTGGCCATATACCAATGGGATACCGATACTGAAACCTGGGTTGAAATGCCAAGCCTTATCAACAGGCAGGGTGAACAGGTTGTTGCAGATATTGACAAGTTGGGCGTTTATAAAATTGGTGCCAACGAAAATACCCATTCATTGGATGCACCTTCCGGAAATAGTTTAGCCGAAACGGTGCAGGCATCTCCCAATCCATTTTCAGGAATTACCACGATTAACTACCAAAATCCTGAAGAAGGGCAAGTTCAAATTTCCTTGTATGATATTGCAGGAAATAAAATTTCGACCCTGCTGAACGAATATCAGCCGGAGGGAATCAACACCCTTTCGCTGGATGGTAAACTTTTAGAGAATGGTATTTATTTCTGTAGGATAAAAACCAGCAACGGCAAACTAACACAGCGACTTGTAAAGATTAATTAGTGTCTGTCCATATAGTGGATGCTTTTCACTTGCCCCGGGTTTTAACCCGGGGGTTAATGGATTGGAAATACTCCCCCCCGCGATTTCGCCACGCCTACGGCGTGGCGAAATCGCGGGGTTTTTCATCCTTCAATTCAATCCCTGCCCTAAAGGACAGGGCTATTGATAATTCAATAAATGCAGTAAAAAGACCGATCCTAATTAAAAACCAGTTGAAACTTCAACATTAACAACACTTTTTTTTATAGAGCCACGAATGCAAGAATAATCCGTGCATTCGTGGCTTAATTTTTATCGGCAAAATATTCTTCATTACTGAAAACATCCACCACCTCAAAAACCGCTTTCACAAGCCCAAAACCCCATTTCGTCATCGAATAAGGGGGTTTCGACATGCTTGGGTCGGGAAAGGCGTGGAAATGGTTTATCTTTGGTTTTGAAAAAATGATAACAATGAAAAAAGAACCATCAATTATGGTATTCAGATTTTTAATAAAATAACAAATGAAAATGAAGCCCGGAAAAACAACTTTCATCACATGCTGGATTTTGGCCGTTTGCCTACCCATAGGAATTTTTGCCGAAACGCAGAAATTGCATATACCCGAAAAAGCCATAGAGCAGTTGAATAATAGTCCTGATTCAACAAATACAATTCAAGTCCTTGTAACATCAGATCCGCCGGGAGCAGCCATTTTCTTTGACAATACACTCGTTGGGCAAACACCCATAAATGTACGCACAAGCATCGGTACACATACAGTAGTGGTGTGGTACTATGGTTACAAACGCATTTCGAAGACCATAATCGTAGATTCAGAAACTCAAAAAATTGAATTTACACATTTAGTAGCAAACCCAGAGTTGCCTTATCCTTCTGACCGACAAACCCGTTATTTGCAAAATATGTCCACTGAGAATGCTGTAAAACCATTTTTCAGGGAATCGCTAATTGAAGACTATCAAAATCAACAGGCGATGAACGAATACGCACGAAAATCTGAAATTTGTATTCTAACCGGAGTAACAACCGGGCTTATCGCCATTGCCTCTTTCGGGATTGCAAACGATAAATATAATCAGTATAAAAAAAGTATGGACAACAGGGATGAACTCAAAAAGCAGGTACAGACTTGGGATGTAATCTCTATTAGCTCTGCTGCCGTTTGCCTCCTAAGCACTTCACTTTCCATTTACTATTCAAAACTCAGCCACGATTTTATACCCTCCGAAAGTATTGAACTCTCAGTGATCCCTTTGGGAAACGGAGCCGGAGTGGCAATAAGCTATAAAATTCATCAAAAATGAGAAAAATGAGAAATCTTTTACATGCCATAGAAACTCTTATGATTTTAGGATGTTTGCTGCTCATTGCCAATTCGGGTTGCCGGGATTGGGATGTTGAACCCCATTATAATACAGAAAATACATGGCACTTTTTCTACCTTAAAATTAAACCGCTATCTGCTGAATCCGCAGAAATTAGCTGGGATGGTTATTCCCCAAATCCTGATTTTATAATTGATGGTTATAGAATCAACAAAAAGATTGACAATGGAGAAACCATGACTATTGGCACTTTTAATATTGACCAGAAAACATACATAGATACTGCCCTGAATACAATGGAGCATAGTTATACCTACATTATATCGGGATATGCTGATTCTTTAGTTTATGGTTCCATGAGTAAGACCTATAAATTCGCCTGTGGCTTCGATCAATACACCGATCCCCGCGATGGTAACACATACAACACGATGAGCGATGGCTATTATTGCTGGCTTGCCGAAAACCTGAAATACCTCCCCGAAGTATATCCTCCAGAGGATTTGATGAAAGACAGTTCCCAATATTTTGTTTACGGCTATTCCGGTTATGATATTGCAGAAGCTAAAACACATACAAATTACCAAAGTTATAGCGTGCTTTACAGTTCGGCAGCCTCACTCAATGCCTGTCCGGAAACAGATGGCTGGCAGCTTGCAAACCAAGATGAATGGAGAACGCTGATCAATGTTGCCGGTTACGAACTGGAGGCCGGAGGGGCATTAAAAGAAAAGGATACCCTGCACTGGAAATACCCAAACACCGGCGCTACCAACGCGTTTGGTTTCACAGCCATTCCCGGAGGCCAATTAGATAGTACACGGGCCTTTTCAAATATCAGTCAATCAGCATATTTTTGGGGTGTACCATACGGCACTTTCAGCATTTTCTACAACTCACCAAGAATCTTTATTTCTAATGATACAATAAATCAGGCCAACAGTATTCGCTGTATTAGGAAACTTAATTAACAATATTATATTCATAAGAAGGCATTAGGGAAATTCAAAATTTTCCAAATACCATTATACTTTCAGGTAAAAAAAAACACGACCCAAGACTCATCATCTTAGCCTAAGCGCTCAATGCATCAAAAAAGCGGTCTTTGCTGCCATCAGAAAGTGGGGCCGAACAATCGCCCGATAAAAATATGGTTCCCCCGTCTTCGATGCTGTAGCGATCAACGTGATCGATATTGATGATGAAGGACCTGGAAACCCTGACAAATTTATTGGCAGGCAACACGGACTCGAAGTACTTTAAATTCCTGATCGAAGTGATGGCTTCCTGATCAAGGGGAAACACGATGGTAGAGTTGCCGTCCGATCGTAACATTACAATGCTATCAAAGGGGAGGTACTGGAAGCCATTTCTGCGCGGAATTTGCAGGCGCGAAGGTGCATCATTTTTGGTGTATTCATCCAGCAGCGATTTTATGGAATTGATGTCAACCCGGGGAGCCTGCGAAGGTTGTTCTTCGAGCACGCATTTCACGGCATCAATTACTCCATCAGCTTTAAGTGGCTTTACAAGGTATTTGAAAGCACTGAATTTATTGAACGCGGTGAGTATTTTTGTGGGCGTTTCATACACCGAGGTGAACACGATTTTAAAATCGATCTGCTCCAGATTTTTCAGGACATGAAAAGCACCATCCTCGTTTTCGCCAAGCTTAATATCCAAAAATACCAGTTGGGGTTTATTTTTTTGGATGGATTCGATGGACTGCTCCACCGAAGTAGTTACATCAACAACATCCACCCAATCGCTGCAATGGTTTTGCAAAATCGACAGCAGCAACTTCTGCCAAATTATTTCATCCTCTACAATTAGTGTTCTTAGTTTCATCATTTTTTTATTGATTTTACCATCGCAAAAATAGTTTTTCTGGAAAATCTTTCCAACCCAAATCTACTTTTCATCATCGCAAAAAGGGGTTTCGTCAGCTAATAGCATGGTTTGGTCATGATTGCGCCAGAAAACCGTGAATGTTGGTTTATCTTTGAACAACAATATTTCATACACAATGTGCGGATAAATTAAAAATAATAAAAATCATTAGCGATGAAAATAACAGAAGAATTTCTTGAACAGTCAATATTCCCCAAAAGTTTGATTGAAATCACGGACCTTATGGAAGAAGAAGATGGGAAAATAATTTTGGAGGAGATCTTTAGCTTTTCACCAGATGGGCTAAAAAGATTGGTTGATGCGATCTTTAAAACAACAAATAGTATGAGAGCCTGCCAATACCAGCAAGCCAGAATAAACATACTAAGCAGTCACAAATTTGATAGCGGTGGATTAAATGAGCGCATCAAATCAAATTATAAAAATATTAAAAGCTTAATTACCGGGCTCATTCGTACTTCATCAATCATTAAAGAATATGAAATTAAGGAATATCAGGCTAAATGGTCTGATTATGCCGATAAAGATATCAGCAAATATCGCGGCAATGAACACCATCAGAAAATATACAACGAATTCAAGCAAATTAATAAGATGCAGGAACTCATCAATTTCAATGCGTATTTTCAGCAATACATTCTAAACCTAATGTATGATTTTACAGATGACCTGCTGGCACGCATCAAATACACTTTTGAGTTTCTGGAAATAGAATTCCCAATGGTACAGACCCTTTATAAATTCAAGGAAATACATAGTGAGCTCACTGAAAAAATAAAAGAGCTAAAACTTAAATAGCATAAGTCTGGATTTACCTTTAGTGATTAACCAAATCCCAATAAAATAGATAAATTTGTCATTCGGAATTGCATTGAAATATACTGATTGTTTTTTCAAATTTTAAACGTAAACAATGACTTTCAAAGAATTTATTGATTATCAAATTATCCAGGCAGATAATATTTCGCTTACTGTTTACCAGATTTTATTGTTTGTAGTTATCCTGGTTGCAACCTGGCTGGCCTTTACAATCATTCAAAAAATTATAAACAAAAAATTTAAAAGGGTAGAAAGTGGAGGGGGTTCGAGGTATGCGGTTTTTCAAATCCTGAAATATTTTATTTGGGTGATTGTAATCGGCATCGCACTCGAAACAATAGGTGTCAGGTTTAACCTGCTTATCGCGAGTTCGGCGGCACTGCTTGTTGGCCTTGGCTTTGGTTTGCAGCAAATATTCAACGATTACATTTCGGGGCTGCTCATCCTTTTCGAGGGCAACCTTAAAGTGCAGGATGTGGTGCAGATGGAAGACGGAACCATTGGCCGCGTAATGGAAATCAATCTACGCACTTCAAAAATAGAAACCCGTGACGAGTTTTTTATTATCGTCCCAAACCACCGGCTCATCAACAACAACATCATCAACTGGAGCCACATAGAATCGCGCACACGCTTCTCGGTAAATGTTGGCGTTGCTTATGGATCGGACACTGTGCTGGTTGAAAAAACTTTGCTCGAATGTGCCAACGGCCACCCCGACATTGCCGAAACGCCCAAGCCTTTCGTCAGGTTCGTAAACTTTGGGGATTCAGCCCTGGATTTCCAGTTGTATTTTTTTACTGATAAAACCTTCAGGGTAGAGAATATTAAAAGCAGCCTGCGCTTCAGTATTGATGCTGCATTTAGGAAAAACAGTATTCGTATTCCCTTCCCGCAAAGAGATGTGCATTTTTTTAAAGATGGAGAATAATTGTTGAGCGAAGCGAAATCCCGCACGTGCGGGAAATGACAGAAATAGAAAAAAGTTTGAAACTCAGGCATCCTTTCTTAACGTAAATTAATTGCCGTGAATAATGCATCTAAGTGAATCTTTGTGCCCTCAGTGCCTTAGTGGTAACCTTCAGAAATTCACCACTTAGGCACTTAGATCACTTAGAACTACTCCCAAGGGGATGCCAATGGCATAAGCAAAAAAGAATAAAGAGTAATTGAATTGACGACACAATAATTTAGAATAAAAATTACATAACTAATAGATGTTCAATTTATTTGTCAGGTGTTATGAAACTTTTCCTTCAGCATTTTTTCAACTATCCTCAGGTGTTTTTGATTTAAGGTGTAAACCAAAATATCAAAATTTGTCACCTCTTCATTTTGGTTTTTAAGTTTGATAACCGGCGGGTTTTTGTAATTACACCAGGACGAATTCGCGATTTCAAACCTAATCTTTTCTTCTATTTCATCCTTGGGCATTGTTTTTTTTACGGTTAAACTAATGGTAAACTCTTCCATTCCTTCGGGGGTTGTCATTCCCGAAATTAAATCCTGGCTGAGCCTGCTGTATGGAATTTTAATGGTTTGCCCATTATCTGAAGTAATTTCAAGATGTGTGGAATGTACAGATTTTATCTGACCTGACAGCTCACCAATTTTAATATAATCTCCCAGGTTTAAATCGTTTTGCGCCCGGAATATTGCCCCTGCAAAAACATCTCTAAAAACAAACCAAACAAACAAAATTGCTGTTATCAAAAACAAAGCAGCCATAATGTAAGGATAAAAACTCCCATCGATAAATAGTGCTGTGGCTGCCCAAAAAACAAAAACAATCCACGAAATTATTTCAACAAGTGGAAATTTTCGCGCTACACTTTTTAATAAAGGATTACCGGGGCTTCCTTTTTTTAAGGAGAATCCTGCAATTTTTAACACGATAAAAACCGTTAAGCCTGCTAATAAAACTGTTACTATTTTCATTTTAAAAAAAAATTAGCCACTGATGCACGGATAGAATTTAATAATAATTCATACATGCCAGTGGAAGTTAATAACTATGGGTGTGGATCTTTTATTACGCAGGATTAATCAAAAATATGCTCCTGCTTGTTATATGATAAACCACTAAAAAATAACACTATGCAGGAGCAAACCGCAAATATAGAAAAAACCATCAACTCATCTATGGACGAAATTAAGCAAAAGTTGCTGGGGATTTGTAAAAATAGGTATGAAAACGATTTGGATTTTAATTCGGCAACAGTCTTTTCCCACTCGATAGGAAATTGGGGGTGACAGGTGAAATGCTGATGCCCGATGTCAAAGAAGTTGTGTTGTACTCATGCGCCTACAATACGCCCGAAGAAACTTCAAGGTTGTTAGGTAAGTGCAGTTTCATAAAAATCCATCCCACACAAATAAAGCGGCAATAACAAGCACCCACGATTTTACCGAAGCGTTGGGTTCGGAAATCATGGACAACATCCGCCAAAGCGAAACGGCCCCCGCCTCGGAAATAATGATGTGTAGCATCGATGGGGTCAATGTTTTGTTGAACGAGGCAGGAAAGAAGAAAGGGAGACCTACGCAACGCCCGGCTAAAGAAGGTGCGCCACCGTCATCCTACAAAAATGCCATGTGCGGCAGTATCTCTCATTACAACACAAGCGTTGACAACGGCAAGAAAATTCCCATACGGATTAACTCAAAGTACATTGCCAGGATGCCGGAAGACCGTTACCCAACCTTTAAACGTGAGTTTGAAAAGGAGCTATATGTTGCCGTCCCAAGTCCTTCGACGGCCAAATTAGTAATTACCGATGCGCACAAATCAATATCGGGCTATTTAAAAGGGAACCCCGCATTTCGCGGTTACCAAAGGATTATTGATTTTTACCACGCATCGGAACACCTGTCCCATATAGCCGAAGCTATCTACGGGAAATCTTCGGCAGAAGCAAAAACCTGGTACGGCAATTATAGGGATATCCTGAAAAACCACGAAAATGGTGTGTCAAAACTTATACGGTCTGTAGGATATTACCTGGGCAGCCGGACATTTAGCAAATCCAGGAAAAAAGATATCCAAAAGCATTTGGGTTATTTTAAGAAACATAAAATGTTTATGGATTATGCCGCTTATGCGGGAAAAGGTTGGCCGATAGGAAGCGGCGTGATTGAAGCCGCCTGTAAATCCGTGGTTAAACAGCGCATGTGCCGCAGCGGGCAGCGTTGGTCGATAAAAGGAGGACAAGGAATCCTCAACCTGCGCTCCATTGCAAAATCAAATAGGTGGGATGCGTTCTGGGGTGAATTTACGAATAGATATTATGAAAATTTACCTGCATAATATGAGAGCTGCACCCTAAAGTATTAAATGCGTAACCAGTAAATATCTCTAATCCAAATCGTTTTTTGTAAAACCCTATGAATGCTATTCCTAAGTTTGCTGCAAAATTGTGGGTTCTGCCTGTCCATTTCGATAGGGTTCGTTCGTTTTCATAATTTCTATAACCAACTAAGCATTTAGCATCTACATAGTAAGAAAAGTGTTTAAACACAGCATAATAGTATCGCGAATAAACGCCAAAATGTGTTGTCCGTTCCCATTCACCAAACCACGACCTTCCCAATTCTCCACCCACAAATAATCTGTTAGCTACAAATTTACCATAGCGAACTCCATAATATTCAAAAAATCCATCTTCGCTTAGAATGCCGTTGGTTAGTACACTTACAAAATTCTTGTCTTTTGAACAAAAAACAATAGTGCTGTCGCTTTTTAGTTTGATTTTTAATTCCGATAAAACATTTTTTTCATACTTAGTAAACTCTTTATTTACAGAAGATTGTTTTATTTCTATAGGAGGCAATTTATTTTTCTGTCTTTCTTTAGCAGAAGAAAAAAAGTAAACAAAAACCCCTGTGAGATACCTATAATCCAGATTATATTGAGGTTATTGAAATTCTGCATTTAATGCTTCCTTTACTTAATGGTCAAATTTACAAATAATCTCGTTTTAAAAAATCATTGTTCTTGTGAATGTTGCAGTCTTTTCTTCGCCTTGCAGGTAACGTGTTGCAATATGGTGCGTTTTAATGCGCTATGAATGTCATGTTATCAGATATTAGCCTGGTGAATACCGCTTTAAAATTATTCTTTTTTTCATGCTTTTTTTAGCCTGCCAAAGATAAGTAGAACATTGTTCGGAATAAATTCAAATTCACCAAAGTCACCCCGCGAGTTACTCCAATAAACTGAGTCGGTTTTCAAAATACAGCACTTTTGTTTGGCAGTATTCATGGGGTGACTAACATCATATCATCCCGAAAGTTTTCGGAACTCCATTCCTCCATTCAAACCTCTCTCCCCTCTCCCCTCTAACCTCTCCCATCTAACTTCTATCCTCTCCCTTCTCTACTTAAAAATGAGTTCATCGATAATCCGGGCACCGGCTTCGCGGTTGAGGGCGATTTTAATTTTTTCGCGGGCGTAGGTCAGCTCGTTTCGCAGGGCGGCATTGTCAACTTCCACATAAAGCTTGCGGCGGTAAACCCTCAATTGCACCGTGTGCTTCGCTATCATCGGGCCAACCACACCCGGCCATGAATTTACTAATGCAGCTTCGGTAAACTTGCTGTCGAGTTTATAGCTTTTGAGCATTGCCCTTATGGCATCACCCAAACTTGAAACATTCCTGTTGTTATATCCCATTATCGCCGTTAAATTTTGATTTCACTTCTGCTACTTCGCCATTCGAGACCTTGTATATTTTATGGTCGGCATTCACTTTTTCGAGCATAAGTTCCACGCGTTCGCGCTGGGTGTCGGTAATAAAAACCTGCCCAAAATTATCTTCACTCGAAAGTTGTATTAATTGCTCCACGCGGCTGTCGTCCAGCTTATCAAAAATATCATCCAAAAGCAAAATTGGTTTGTAGCCTTTCAGCTTAAGGATATATTCGTATTGCGCCAGCCGCAGCGCTATGATAAATGATTTTTGCTGTCCCTGCGATCCAAACTTTTTAACAGGATGCCCCATAATATTAAAGGTCAAATCATCTTTATGGACCCCGACAGTGGTATATTTCAAAATTTTATCCTTATCGAGCGATGTTGCCAGCAGTTCGTCCATTTTATGATTGTGCAACTGCGATTCGTAGGTGATATCCACAGTTTCTTTTCCTCCCGAGATTGCTTCAAAATAACGATTAAAAACGGGGATATAATCGGTGAGAAATTGTTGGCGTACCGGGAATATCCTGCCAGCAAGATCGGCAAGCTGACTATCCCAGATATCGAGCGATTCGCGGTCGAAATACTTGCGCTCGGCAAAAGCCTTAAGCAAGGCATTGCGTTGCATAAGCACTTTGTTGTAGTTGATGAGGTTATCGAGATAAATCCTGTCGAACTGCGAAATTACACTGTCGATAAAGCGCCTACGCACATCGCTGCCCTCGTTTATCAGGTCGCGGTCGTAAGGCGAAATCATCACCAGCGGATAGAGGCCGATATGATCGGAAAGCCTGTCGTACTCCTTTTTATTCAGCTTGAAACTCTTTTTCTGATTCCGTTTTTGAACGCATTGTATGGTATCTGTTTTTGTTTTGTTCACGTCGTATTTCCCCATTACCGAGAAAAAGGCTTCGCTGTGCATAATGTTTTGCGAGTCGATGGAATTGAAGTAGCTCTTGCAAAATGAAAGGTAATAAATGGCATCGAGGATATTGGTTTTCCCGGCGGCATTATCGCCGATAAAACAATTTACCCGCGAAGAAAATTCAAACTCGGCAGAGGCCAGGTTTTTAAAATTATACAATTGTAATTCCTTCAGGTACATCTTTTTGGTTTTAAACCTTAGTAAGTTTTGAAATTTCATCTGCCACACTTTTCAAAAGCCAGTCGGGTGTGGATGTTGCACCTGTAACTCCAGTTGATTTTTTTCCGGCAAACCAATCCTGATTTAAACCATCGGGCCCTCCAATGTAGTGTGAGTACTGGTTTTTGGCTTTACAAACCGAGAATAAATATTTGCCATTGGAGGAGTACTCGCCACCTACAAAAATGATGATGTCGTTTTTTCTTGCAAAATCTTTTAAATGTTTATCCCTGTTGCTTACCTGTCCGCAGATGGAATTGTTACTGGTAAAGTGGAAGCTTCCGCCGGATTGAAGTGTCCCTTTTCTTTCTTCTATCCTTTGAACAATCGCCTTGTAAACTGATTTATTTTTTGTGGTTTGCGCAAAGAGGCTAACGGGCTTTGAAAAATCAATTTTATCAATATCACCGGATTCCTCGATCAGGATTGCCTGATTGTGGATTTGCCCGTTCAAACCAACAACTTCCGGATGGTTTTTATTACCATAAATCACCACCTGGGTATTGTCAGGTTTTCCTTTTTCGAACGAGCTTTTAATTTTTTGCTGCAACCGCAATACAACCGGGCAGGTAGCATCGATAAGTTGAATATTGTTTTGGGCAGCGATGCGATAGGTTTCGGGCGGTTCGCCGTGGGCACGAATTAAAACTTTGGTATTGTGCAGCGACTTGAATTTATCGTGGTTTATCACCTTTAAACCCATGGTTTTTAGCCTCAGTTCCTCTTGCTCGTTATGGACAATCTGGCCGAGGCAATACAAGATTCCAGAAGTTGAAAGTTCCTCCTCAGCTTTTTGAATAGTGCTTTTTACCCCGCTACAAAATCCGGCTTTATTGTCGATTGAAATGTGCATTAGTTTAATAATTTCGCTTTGCAAAATAAGGCATTTTAAGGGAGGATAGTTAAAAGTTAAAAGTTAAGAGTTAAAAGTTGAAAGTTAAGAGTTAAAAGTTGAAAGTTGAAAGTTAAGAGTCCCGAAAAATAGAAAATCTTTGATTTTCGTAATTTTTCGAGGATGCCCGAGCGAAGCTCGGCATTAAAAGTTGAAAGTTAAGAGTTAAAAGTTGAAAGTTAAGAGTTAAAAGTTGAAAGTTGAAAGTTGAAAGTTGAAAGTTGAAAGTTGAAAGTTAAAAGTTATTGGTTATCCTGGAAATGGTTGGGATCATAAACTATTTTTTCTGACGGAAATGTTATCTTTTCATTTTTGACAATTAATTTAGTGCTTCCTTTT
>Ga0208900_1000775_pt1 | contig 18958 bp, 9 predicted proteins | sample AntAceMetag02UKK_FD_184763 | JGI IMG/M metagenome (GOLD analysis project Ga0208900, IMG submission 184763) | Saline lake microbial communities from Ace Lake, Antarctica - Antarctic Ace Lake Metagenome 02UKK (SPAdes) (version 2) | ecosystem: Environmental > Aquatic > Non-marine Saline and Alkaline... | reverse complement strand
CAGATTGAACCACTTGATGAATGAAAGGGTGGGGGGCTGAAGTTAGAGTTTGGAAGTTTGATTGCCGAATCTGTCCTGTGCATCAATAATAACCCCACAACCTGAAGAAGAACATATCTACAAATAATATGTTTGCCGGATATAAGAGTTTACGATTATGACTTCAAACAATTTTAAAGCAATAGACACAGGAATCCATCCTTAAACTGGCGCATCGCGAATCCATTAAAATGGTTTACATGCCACAGCACGGTCGCATTATGCCATCAGTGCCGGTATTGGGCGAACTGGTGAATAAATTCAGGGAAGTGCTTTTCCCGGGATATTTCGGCAATTCATCCCTTAACAAAAATAATTTTAGATATCATATTGGCGTAAATGTTGACCATACATACCGTTTGCTTTGCGATCAAATATTCAAAGGGCTTTGTTTCCATTAAATGAAGTAGAAAAAAGCAATATTTTTGCCGACTAAATAGAAAATCTATGTCAAAAATCGGGAAGTTCTTTAAAGCTCTAAAACTAATTGCAGGACAGCCTTCACTGCTCAATCATGTAATTAACGATGATGCCGTTTGGCAAAAATATGTTGCCAAAAAATACAGTTTTGGCAACGGACTTCCGGTGGTTGAACTGCGCGATCTGTTCGGGGAATTTAAAGCCGAAGTGCCTGTGCTTGCTTTTCTTGATGGCGGCTCACTACCCACCGATATCGCTTTGCTGATGAATCTTGCAGAAGGTATTGATAATTGTCGCTATTTTGAGATTGGCACCTGGCGGGGCGAAAGCGTGGTTAATGTTGCCCGAAAAGCAAAGCATTGCACTACCTTTAATTTGTCGGATGAGGAAATGCGAAGTATGGGCATGAGCGAAGCCTACATCGGACTTACAGCTTTTTTTTCAAAAGAAATTAAAAATATCACACACATCAGGGGAAATTCACTGAAATATGATTTTAGTTCGTTTAACACGAAATACGACCTTATTTTTATTGATGGCGACCACCATTACGAAATGGTGAAAAACGATACCAAAAAAGTTTTTGGGCATCTTGTCCATGATGATACTGTTGTAGTTTGGCACGATTACGCCACCAACCCCGAAACCACCCGCTTCGAAGTTTTTGCTGGTATCCTCGATGGTTTGAGCCCCGACCTGCATCAGTATTTGTACCATGCCGGAAATACTTTAACGGCCATCTACACCCGAAAAAAATACCCCACCCACAAGCTGCAAAACCCCACGATCCCAAAACATTTTTTTAATGTGAAGCTGGATTGGAAGGATCAATAGAATAGCTGGGTTTCCCACACAAGGTAAAGTAAAGGTTTCTTAGTCACCCAGAGAATAACCCACAGTGGATGGGAAATCTTTAACAATAAACAGCTCTGCTTCGGGGAGTAATTCACCGGGTGACTTTATTTTAGGGTTTCCATCAATCCACAAACCTCTCCCCTCCAACTTCTCCTCTTCTTACCTCTCCTCTCCAACCTCTCCCCTCTAACTTCTAAAATCTAACATCTCCCCTCTACCCTCTCCATTCTTCCAACAAAAACCCTAATTTTGCAGCCAAACCATTCCAGAGATTTTGAATAGCAAAGAAATACTTGCACTATACGCTGATAGTTCGGTAATCAGAAAGGTTGTCGGACTATTGCAGGAAGATCGCACCCACAGGCTTCACCTTACCGGTACCAAAGGTTCCATTTGCTCACTTGTTGCTGCGGCTGCTACCCAAATGCTGAAGGGAAGCCAGGTTTTTGTCCTTCCCGATAAGGAAACCGCGGCTTATTTCCACAACGACCTTGAGAGCTTGTTCAATGAGCGGGAGATGGAGTACAGCAAACGAAAAGTATTGTTTTTTCCTACTTCCTACAAGCGGCCTTACGAAATCGAAAGAACCGATACTTCCAATGTCTTGCTGCGAAGTGAGGTTCTTAACAAACTACATGGACGCAGGCGTGGTTTTGCCGTTGTTACTTATCCTGAAGCTTTAGCTGAAAAAGTGGTGGATAAATACGTGGTTGCAAAAAATACACTCATTATAAAAAAGAGCGATAAGCTTTCGCTTGATTTTATGACCGAGGCCATGCTTGATCTCGAATTTGATCCGGTGGATTTTGTAGCCGAGCCCGGGCAATTTGCAGTTCGTGGTGGGATTATCGACATCTTTTCATTTTCAAGTGATTATCCTTACCGCATCGAATTTTTTGGTGATGACGTGGAATCAATCCGGACTTTTGAGCCGGGAAACCAGTTGTCGCTTACGATGCTCAATACGGTTTCTATCATGCCCGACTTGCAGAAAAGGGAGCACACGAAAAGCAAAATTCCTTTCACTTCATTTGTTCCTGATGATTCGGTTTTTTGGTTTGATGATGCCGCCCAGACCATCGACAGGATGAACCGCGAGTTGGAAAAAGCCATTCATGCCTATAGTACTTTAAATAAAGATCATACCCGGGTAAATCCGGAAGGCTTATTCATTTCTGGGGAAACCTTTTTCAGGGAAGTACTTGGACATTCAACTGTTGAATTTGGTAACCATAAGATGCTGGAAGCGGATGAAGTTTTTAATTTTGACGTTTTGCCACAGCCATCCTTCAATAAAAATTTTGAACTATTTATTTCGGCGCTGCACAGCAATACAAAAGCAGGTTTTGATAACGTGATTTTCGCGGGAAATCCCAAACAGGCTAAGCGCCTGCATGCCATACTAAACGATGCAATAGAAAAAGACAATGCCACCATTCGCGTTGAATTTGAAACCATTGCACTCCCGATTCATGAAGGATTTATTGATAACAATCTGAAAATCGCCTGCTACACCGATCACCAGATTTTTGATCGTTACCACCGGTTTCATTTACGCGAAAGTCACAAAGGCAAGGAAGCCCTGACCCTTAAAGAGATTTATGACCTCCAGCCGGGCGATTTTGTAACACATATCGATCATGGCGTTGGGCGTTTCGATGGGCTTGAAACCATCGACAACCACGGAAAGGAGCAGGAAGCCATAAGGCTGGTTTATGATAACGGCGATTTGCTTTACGTGAGCATACACTCGCTGCATCGCATTGCCAAGTTTGTGGGCAAAGAAGGTATTCCTCCAAAACTCAACAGGCTGGGTACTAATAACTGGACCAGGCTTAAGGAGCGTACCAAGAAAAAAGTAAAAGATATTGCCAAAGATCTCATTAAATTGTACGCTGAACGCAAGACGGCCAATGGCTTTGCTTTTACCCAGGATTCCTATTTACAACACGAGCTGGAAGCTTCTTTTATTTATGAAGATACGCCCGACCAATATAAATCTACACAGGATGCCAAGCTGGATATGGAAAAGGAATACCCCATGGATCGGCTGGTGTGTGGTGATGTGGGTTTTGGAAAAACCGAAGTTGCCATTCGTACCGCCTTCAAAGCTGTTACCGACAGTAAGCAGGTGGCTGTGCTCGTGCCCACCACCATTCTTGCCTTGCAGCATTATAAAACTTTTAAAAAACGCCTCGAAGATTTTCCGGTAAATATCGAATACATCAACCGTTTTAAAACCCGCAAAGAACAAACAAAAATTATTAAGGATTTGCATGATGGAAAACTGGATATCCTTATTGGCACCCACAAGTTAATTTCAAAAGATATTGTTTTTAAGGATTTAGGATTGTTGATTATTGATGAGGAGCAAAAGTTTGGTGTTGCCGTAAAGGAGAAATTAAAGCAACTCAAAATAAACGTTGACACGCTAACACTTACAGCTACCCCGATTCCAAGAACTTTGCAGTTTTCGCTCATGGGAGCCCGCGACATGTCGGTCATCAACACTCCACCCCCCAACCGCATACCGATAAATACCGAATTGTGCGGCTTTAGCGAGGAGGTCATCAGCAATGCCATAAACTATGAAGTTTCGCGCAACGGGCAGGTATTTTTTGTACACAACCGGGTAAAAAATATCAAAGATGTAGCCGACATGATACAAAAGTTTTGCCCGGGAGTTAAAATTGGAATCGGGCATGGGCAAATGGAAGGCCCGAAACTTGAAAAGGTGATGCTCGATTTTATCGAAGGCGAATTTGATGTTTTGGTGGCAACAACCATTGTTGAAAATGGACTGGATATTCCCAATGCCAACACCATCATCATAAACGATGCACAAAATTTTGGACTTAGCGATTTGCATCAGCTCAGGGGCAGGGTAGGGCGTGCCAATAAAAAGGCGTTTTGCTATCTGCTGTCGCCGCCATTATCAACCCTTACGCAGGAGGCCAGGAAACGGCTCAAGGCACTCGAAGAATTCTCAAGCCTGGGAAGTGGTTTCAACATTGCCATGCGTGACCTCGATATACGTGGTGCCGGCAACCTTTTGGGTGGTGAACAAAGTGGTTTTATTTCGGATATTGGCTACGAAATGTATCATAAAATACTGGATGAAGCAATGCTTGAGTTGCGCGAAGAGGAATTTAAAGGTGTGTTTAAAGATCAACCCGAAAAAGATTTTGTGTTGGATTGTCAGATAGAAACTGACATGCAAATTCTCATCCCCAAAGATTATATTTCGGTTACTACCGAAAGGCTGAGTTTGTACAAAGAGCTGGATAATATTGGTAACGAAGAAGGTTTGCTGAGATTTGAAAAACGTTTGACAGATCGTTTTGGAAAGCCACCCGATGAAGTTCACGATTTGTTTAACACGATTAGGCTAAGGTGGATGGCCAAGAAAATTGGATTTGAAAAACTGGCGCTGAAAAACGGACGACTGTTTGGATATTTTGTAGGAGGTGAAGATTCATCTTATTATCAATCCTCAGCATTTACACACATTCTTAATTATATGAAAAACAATCCGGTGGCCTTTAAAATGGATCAAACCAAGAGCAAGCTAAGGCTGATTTTTGATAAGGTAGTAACCGTGAGGCAGGCCATTATGAAAATAAAGCCATTGGTAAAGGTTGAAAGTTAATAGAATGATTTAATATTTATTTTGTGTTGTCTTTCTCTTCTTTTTTTTCCTCACCCTCGTTGATTCCGTTTTTAAATTCCTTTATCCCCTTTCCCACGCCTTTCATAAGTTCCGGGATTTTTTTGCCACCAAAAAGGAGTAGCACAACAACAAGTATTACGAGTATTTCGGGAAGTCCTGGTGCCCAGGCAAATATCATGTTAATGTTCATATCAGCTTTGTTATTTAATTTGCAAAATTAATAAAATAATATACATTAAAGGATGGTATTAATCTCTTTCAGTACTTGATTTTAGGCCGGATGTATAAAAATTTAATTTCTATATGCCTGAAAGTGAATAATCAAATACCAGGATTATCTTAGCAAAGATAACTCATTTATTACTATTCAAATTTGATAAGATGCAGGTTGTTCTAAATATTTATATTTGCCATTTTTATTATTTAATATTATTAAAACTTTAGAATTATGAAAAGGACTATTCTACTTTTATTACTAATCACATTCTCTTTTGTATTTTCCTATGGGCAGGCTAACCGTCGCGTGCTGGTTGAAGAGGGTACAAACGCTTCTTGCGGGCCTTGTGCAGGCCAAAACCCGGCTTTCGATGCCTTACTCGATCAAAATGCTGATATTGTTTCCGTGATTAAATACCATGCTTCATGGCCTGGTTACGATCCCATGTACGAACACAATACGGAAGAGAATTCTGCGAGAATAAGTTTTTATGGCATCAATTCGGTACCGAGAGCCGTTGTTGAAGGCGATTTTAACGGAGCACCCAATGGAGTGACCCAAAGCATGCTTACAAATTATGCTAATGTTCCTTCGCCTTTCGAGGAAATTGATATTTACCATTATTTGTCGCCAAATCAAGATTCTTTGTATGTTTTTATGAGAATACAGGCTGCACAGGATTTTTCAGAGAACTTTATGAAGTTGCATTGTGCCATAGTTGAAAAACATATTCATTTTAACTCTTCACCGGGCAGTAATGGTGAAAAAGACTTTTATGATGTGTTGAAAAAGATGCTTCCTGGTGTAGGTGGAACTGCATTAAAAGCGAATTGGACAGATGGCGAATATAGAGTGCTTGCCCAAACCTGGGAGCTGGAAAATGTGTATGATGTTAATGAACTATCAGTGGTTGGCTTTGTGCAAAATTCAAACTCCAAGGCTGTCCATCAATCAGGGGTTGGTTCCAACCAGCCCTTTGAGGCCTTATTTGATGTAGATGCAACTCCCGCCGGAGTTACCAATCTTACTTCAACAACATGCGTCAGTAGTTTTTCGCCCGAGGTATTAATTGCCAATTTTGGCGCTAACGATCTTACCTCAATAGATATTAATTATAGCGTAAACGGCGGTGATGAGCAAATGTATAGTTGGTCGGGTAATGTTGCCTATTTGAGTTTGAGCAATGTATTGCTTCCGGAAATTGAATATAATTTGATTGAAGAAAATCAACTCAAAGTTTATTTCTCGAACACGAATGGAACCGGTGATGAATATCCTGCGAACGACACCCTTTATTTCAGTTTCGACAGGTCGATCGTAGTTCCTGAAAGCGTGAGTTTGATTATTAAACTGGATAATAGCCCCGAAGAAACCACCTGGGAAATAATTAATGCTGATGATGAAGTTGTTTTTGAAGGAGGCCCTTACACCACCCCAAATGGTTTTATTAGCTTAAACTTAGAGTTTGATGTTACTGATTGTTATAAATTCACCATTCATGATGCAGGCGAAAATGGTATTTCGCTACCCGGATTTTTTAGTCTTTTTAAAGGATCAACACAAATACTAACCGGAAGTAACTTTGGTGCTGAAGCCAGCGAGATGTTCCTCGGTGAATCCCCCGTTGGAACAATTGAACTTGCTATGGATGCTGATGTAAATGTTTACCCAAATCCTGTTTTGGGTAATGGGGTAATTTCATTTTTCCTGCCACAGCAAAGTGAAGTTCATATAGATATTACCAACCAACTGGGGCAAAAAATCAATACCATTTCTAATAAAGTACTTATGGCCGGGAAGCACGATATTCCATTTAGTACCAATGATCTTCCTCAAGGCTTTTACTTCGTAAATGTAAAAATTGGTACGGAAAATAATATTCACAAAATTTCTGTTATGAAGTAAATATCTTTTTATTGGTATAAAATTTTAAACTTCAAATTACCATTATCTGACGGAAGTATGGATTATAACTATTAAAACCATGCTTCCGTTTTTATTTACACATCTAATAACTTGATTATGATATTTCGAATGAATTTAAATTACACCAAATGTTAATACTTTTTAAAAAAATTATCTAAGTTTGTAATCTCATATAATTTAGATAATTAAATACATTTTAACTAAAACAAAACTATGAAAAAAGTTACATTTTTACTGGCCGCTGTTATCTTCATGCTACACTTCGCCAGTGCTCAGCAGGTAGCAAAGGAATTGGTCGTATTCGAAATTTTTACAGGCGTAAACTGTCCGTATTGTCCTGCTGCAGCTAATGGGGCATACGATATGCTTGAAGCTGGCTTTGAAGTAGCAGTTGCTGCTTACCATAACCCTACTTTCAGCATTTCTCAGTTCTATACACCGGAAACCACTGCCCGTACTTCGTATTATGGAGTAAGCGGCTGGCCTACCACAAAAGTTGATGGTATCCTAACCCAGTCTGGTGGTGGAAATGCCGGACAATCAAATTACGGTGCATACGTAAACCTCTACAACCAACGTATTAGCGTAATGAGCGATTTTACTATTGATTTGGATTGGGAAAGTGTGACGGATGATGATTACGAAGTTATGGTTACTGTAGAAAAAGTAGGTACAGGAACATACAATAACCTCAAGTTGATTGTTGATCTGTGCGAATCGGATATTGACTATTCGTGGCAGGGCATGGACAAGCTTAGCTTTGTTACCAGGGATATGATCCCCGACCAGAACGGTACAACACTTGACTTTTCGGGTGGCAATACCATCGAGCTGACTTTGCCGTTCACCATGCCTGCAGGCGTTGTAAGGGACAACTGCGAGTTGATTGCTTTTGTGCAAAACTTTTCTGGAAAGGAAATCTTACAGGGAACAAAGAAAACAATGGCCTTTGCAGAATATGACCTGGATGCGGAACTTGCGCAGATGTCAGGTATTCCTGATGAACTATGCCACGGTGAGATTGCACCTGTAATTAAACTAAAAAATAAAGGTGCTGAAGTCTTAACTTCGGTAAATATTAATTTTGATGTGAATGGTGAGTTAGTTTATACCTATCCCTGGACTGGCGAACTCGAATTTCCGTTGATGGAAACCATCAACATTCCTGCTTTTACATTTAACGCCCTGGCTGAAAACGAGATTTTGTGTTATCTTACCGATCCAAACAGTGGCGCAGATCAAAATCCTGACAACGATCAAATTCTCAAAATTACCGACCCCACGCCAATGTGTACAGATTATGTGGTTTTAATTTTGAAAACAGATGCCAATCCACAACAAACATCGTATGAGTTTTTGGATGCCGCCGGAAACGTATTGAGTGCTGGTGGCCCTTTTACCCAAAGCTACACTTATGTAAAAGATACGGTTTATTACCAAACCCCCGGATGTCATCAATTTTTACTTTATGATGCTGCAGGTGATGGCATTTCAACATTTTATTCGGTTAGAACATGGGTTAATGGCGAAATTACAACCATTAAAAGTGGTGGCTCGTTCGGATACGTTGATGAAACACAGTTTACCGCTGATGTTGATGGTGTGATGGCTGCTTTTGCAAGTGATGTGCAGGCAGGTTGTCCCGAGCTTACTGTTCAGTTTTCGGATATGTCGGTTGGGGCTGTAAACGAATGGAACTGGGAATTTGAAGGTGGCAATCCGGCAACTTCAACCGAGCAGAACCCATCAGTTTTTTATGCCACACCCGGAGATTATGATGTTACATTAAGCGTTTCTGACGGAACAAATAACAATACTTTTGAAAACTTAAACTACATCGCTGTATTTGACCTTCCCGAGGTTGAGTTTGCTGCTGTTGGCGACCAGTGTGTTGGTTGGCCCGGTTTTGAACTTTCAGGCGGTACTCCCGAAGGTGGAACATACTCAGGCTCAGGCATTGAAGGCGGATGGTTCTATCCTGATATGGCTGGCCTCGGAACCCACACCCTTACCTACACTTACGAAGATGGAAATGGATGCGAAAACATAGCCGAACAGGAAGTACTTGTTGATGCTTGTACGGGCATGGGCGAGCTTACCGGGAATCAATCACTTAAAATATATCCAAATCCTGTGATTGGTCAATCGACCATCGAATTTTACAACGCCGAAGATGTTGAGGTAAATATTAGTATTTACAACAGCATTGGAATGCTTGTAAAACAATTCACCCCTGAAACTGGTACTGGAATTCATCAGGTTGCAGTGAATACTCAGGATTTTGAAAATGGAATCTACTTTGTAAGATTCAGTGCAGGTGAAGAAACAATGACTCAAAAAATGACGATAGTAAAATAGATTTGTAATCCTCAATTTTTTTAAAGGCCATCCCGATACTTCGGGATGGCTTTTTTTAAACACAAACATCACTAAAATGAAATCTAAACGCTACGCTTTATCGCTAATTACTTTACTGGTTTTGCTTAATTTCATGGTCAAGGCCGATGAAGGAGACACTATTGTTATTCAAACCATCGATTTTAGTACACCGGTAAATCCCGGATGGAATGCCCCACGGGAAGGTGTTTTCGAGTTTCCTTCGCAGGATGTTACCTATCAAAAGGCATTGATGTATTACACCTTAAAATGCGACAATACTCAATCTCCGGCCTGTGGCGAATGGGATTATTTAACCCATACCTTTTTGTACCAGCATTTGGGTGTTTATGATTCCACGATATATTATCATCCCAACTTTATTTCAAATGGAGTAACACCCGATACGCTTGCTTATATGGAAGATCAGTCGTGGAGCTATTTGCCGTATTGGGAATACATCAATCAAACTACACCCACCAACAGCTATACTTTTGGGGTGGGGGATTTATCCATCAATTTTCCTACAATGCTGGCTGAAGTTGACGGGAAGAGTGTATTTATCTGGACTGCCGCAGAACTTCAGGGGCAATCCATCAGTGCCGGGGATTTTACCGGGCTAATGGTTTATATTAATGATGCAGGTTCTACATTCCAGGATTTTGAGTTGAGGCTGGCTCATACAAATATTACTTTAATGACTGGGGAATCCGTTCCACTTGAGAATTTCACCAGCGTTTTCAAAAGGAAAAATCTTGAAATTTCGGGTTCGGGTGGATATTATTTCCCTTTTTCTTTTCCATTCAACTGGAACGGAAGTTCGAATCTTGCCATCGAAATGAGCTTTGATGCTCATAGCGGAGATGGTTTGCAGCTTGCTGCTGATGATATCGCAGAGGGTATTGCTGCACACTCGTTTAATACAGATCATGTTTTAAGCTTCGAAAATCATGATATGGTGGATGTTCCGGTTGAACCCTTCAATAATATTACCAACGAAATTACCATTACCTGCTGGATTTATGGATCAGACAAACAGCCGCAAAATGACATCTTATTTGAAGCTTTAAACGCTGACGGTAAAAGGGTTTTAAATGTTCACCTGCCATGGAGTGATTCCAAAGTGTATTGGGATGCGGGCTGGGAAGACGGAGGCTACGACCGCATTAGCCGGATGGCTACAGCCGCCGATTTCAAAGGGAAATGGAATTATTGGGCTTTTACAAAGAATCTAAATACAGGCATCATGCGAATTTACCTTAACGGTGAATTTTTCATGATTGGTGGTTCAAAAAATAAACCCATTTCCGGTATCGAAACTTTCCATATCGGTGCCCCTGGAATTGTAAATACCAACGATAATTTTTATGATGGGAAAATTGACGAAATTATGATTTGGAACAAAGAACTTAGCGAACAAGCCATCAAGAGTTGGATGCATAAAAGTGTGGATGAGACCCACCCTAATTTTGAAAATCTTGTGGCCAATTATCGATTTAACGAAGGTTCAGGATTAATTACGTATGACTCAGGCCCCGAAGGGCAGGAATGTCAAATGATTGGCTATCCACAATGGAAAAATCACAATGGAACTGAAAGGTTTTCAGGATTTGATTTTTCATCGCTTCGCCCACAAGTTGTGCTCGAAAAAGGTGATTACGATGCGATGTTATTAAGTTCGGATTTGGTACTCGATACCATCCCCAAAGATGTGATGATGGTAGTGATGTTTGAAGATGAAAACAACCCCACCATACCAACCGACACTCTCTACAAATGGCCTGAGTATTATAATAATTATGTGTATGATGAAAATGGTGTAGCAACAGATTCATCGCTGGTGGCAGCAGATGGCTTTTTATACAGGGTTGATAATCCTTATTATGGCGAACCTTTTGAATTGCTAAACCGCATTGAGTTGGGCAGGTACATTACGCCCTATGGCAACAACCTAAGCCTTGGCAATGGCTGGGCCTGGGTTTACGATGTTACGGATTACGCACCGCTGCTTCATAATTCGGTACACCTTACGGCCGGTAACTTTCAGGAACTTTTAGATATGGATTTTGTTTTGATTGAAGGAACGCCACCACGGGACGTTTTAAGCGTTGAAAATGTTTACCGTGGATCGCACAACTACACCAGCCCCGAAAGTCATAACCTACCTCCCGTTACCCTTTTTGTCCCCGAAGAAGCTAACGGAGCCCGCTTAAAAATAAGATCCACAGGCCATGGCTTTGGGGGCAACCTGAATTGCTCGGAGTTTTGCCCGCGGACTAATAAAATTCTTGTAAATGGTGAAGCAAAATACACACAATATTTGTGGAGGAATACCTGTGGCGAAAACCCACTCTATCCCCAGGGAGGAACCTGGCTCTACGACCGGGCCGAATGGTGTCCCGGTGCGGAAGTAAAATCCTGGAATTTCGAGATCACCGATTGGATAGTTCCCGGAGATTCGGTTTCCGTAGATTACGATTTGCAGGATGGCTACACCTGGAATGGCCAGGGTTCAACACCATATTATTTTATCGAATCACAGTTTATCACTTATGGCGATCCTAACTATGGACTGGATGTTGAAATCAGTGATATCATTGCACCAAACAGCAGGCATGTTTATAATAGGGAAAATCCGGTGTGTTCAACGCCAATTATCAAGGTTAAAAATAACGGGACTCAAGGTATTACGCAGCTTAAAATTGAATATGGGCCGGTAAACCGAGAAATGCTTATTTATGAATGGACTGGGACACTTGGGTTTTTGGAAGACCTTAACATTGAATTGGGTCCAATCGACTGGAGTGGATGGTATTCGGGAGATAACAAGTTTGTTGCAACTATTGTAGAAACAAATATGTTAGCCGACGAAAACTTAAGCAACAACTCACTTACCGTACCTTTTGAAATTACCCCCGAATGGCCAAACATGTTTGTACTTAAATTGAAATCGAACCATGCGCCCAACGAAACAAGCTGGGCGGTAACTGATGATGCGGGAAATGTGCTTTTCGAAAATGATGAGATGATCGCGAATACAGTGTATGAAGATACAATTGATGTTGCCGATGGATGTTTTACTTTGCGGATAAACGATGCGGGTGGCGATGGGCTGCAATACTGGGCCAATATGCCACCAAATGGAAATGGTACCGCCGGCTATGCCCGAATTTTTAACCTGAACGGTCAATTGATCCATACTTTCCAGGCCGATTTTGGGAATTATATTCAACAGTCGTTTTCTGTTGGTATGGCCTTAAATGTGCATGAAAACAGGGATGCCGGGTTTATCGAACTTTATCCAAATCCGGGCAATGGCCTTGTTAAACTATCATTTAAGCTTAATGAAATTCAGGATGTAGAGGTTTCGGTTTTGGATATAATGGGAAATATTGTTTTGCTGAAATCATTACCAAATTGTCTTGATGAGAATACTTCGTTAGATATTAGAAATCAACCTGCCGGGGCATATTATTGCCTGATTAAAACCAGGGAAGGAATTTTTACAAGGAAAATTATAAAAGTGGAATAAGGAAAAATTGATAAAAAGCTGACTGGTTCATTGAATATTGTAATTCAGTTTTTTTCTTTATTACTTAGTGTTCCTTAGTGTTCTTCGTGTCTCAGTGGTGATTTTTAGAAAGTTACCACGAAGGCACTGAGGACACGAAGATTCACTTAGAGCTGCTTTTTTGAACGGTCTTACAGATGACTAAATTTTCACCACCCTCTCAAGGGTTGATCCACCCGGAGTTTTGATATGGATAAAATATATCCCGGAAGGAAGAACGCTGGTGTCCAATTTTTGAATTTGCAGTCCCGGTTGGAGGATTCCCTCATTAATCTCCATAATTACATTTCCCGAAAAATTCATTACTTCGATTTTTACATCACAAGATGTTTTCAAATCAAATTCAAAATATATTTCATTGGTAAAAGGATTGGGGAATAATTTGGCTGTTATATCCTTAGCTAAATTTTGATGACTTTCAATTCCGGTTACGAGGTATTGATTCCTGAAATAATTGAAAACGCCACTGTATTGCCCGAGGGTGAGGTCGGGGTCGCCATCATTGTCCAAATCGGCAAAGGCGGGGGTAGTATTTTGTTCGCCGGAAATGCCATCCAGAATTTCAGGGTTTTGCACCCACTCGCCACCTTCGTTGATGAAACAGTAGATGTTGCCAAAAAGTGAGCCGCACACAATATCCCAATCCTCATCGTAATCGATGTCAACGATGGCAGGAACACAATTGCTTCCAACATCAATTCCGCTAAAATATCCGCTTACAATATTCCAGTCTGGCTCCTGCGCGTTGCCCTGGTTTTCGATGTAATGCAGGTATCCGTTTTCGCTGCCGGCAACAATATCGAGGTCGCCGTCATTGTCAAAATCCACCAGGCAGGGCGATGACCAGCCACCAAGTGCAATGCCCTGGAAAGCGCTACTTACGAATTCAAACCCCGAACCTGTATTCCTGTGGTAAAACAAGTTGCCGCTCAAATCGCCTACAACGGCATCAGTCAGCCCGTCATTATTCACATCATCAATTGCAACGGCACTGTAAATGGAGTGTTTTAATGAGGTAAAGCTCCCGCTATTTTCCTCCCATGCCGGCCCTGATGGCGTTCCTGTATTTTGGTAATATTTGATGTCGCCAAGCTGCGAGCCTGTAAACAGATCAAGGTCACCATCACCATCGTAATCGAAAAAGCACGGATTGCTGGCACCTCCAACATCCATCACGCCGCCAAAAAGTGTCGTGTTTACCAGCCATTCAGGATTGCCGGGTGTTCCGGCTTGCGTAAAGTAGTTGAGCGGACCTGAGGCCGTACCAAAAATCAGGTCAGGTTTGCCTTCGCCGGTGAGGTCGGCAAGGGTGGGGGAGTTCCAGTAGGTTTCGCCGGCAAGGCCTTCAAAATAAGTATCATCTGTTTCCCAAACCGGGCTGTTGGCATCACCTGTATTTTTGTAAAATGTGAAGCCATGCCCATCCCGGCCAACTACCAAATCCTGGTCGTTATCCATATCAACATCACAAAACACCGGGTAGGCATACAAACCCACATCGCCAACTTCGTAACTATTCAATTCGATAAATTCAGCAACTTCATTGTTGCCTGTGTTGATATATATTTTTACCAGGCCACTCTCACTATAACCCACCACCATATCATGGTCGCCGTCGTTATCAATATCGGCAAAGTCAGGAATTGGATTTTGGCCAACACCCAACCCATCGAAAAAACCTGTTACTTTTTCAAATTCAGGAATTTCAGTATTGCCAATGTTAAGGTACAGATTTAATCCGGTAAATCCGCCGGTGATAAAATCCAGATCACCATCCCCATCAATATCGTTGCACACGCCCATTTCTGCATCAAGGTATTCGACCACTGAAAAATAATCAGGCCCCGGTTCAAAGGTCGGATTTGAATTATTTCCTGTATTTTCAAAATAGAGGGGGTGCTCGTCAATACTTCCGATTATCAGGTCGTAATCGCCATCATTATTTAGATCGGCAAGGCGTGGTTGGGAAAAGGGAAGGCTTGGGATTCCGCTCGGGTTAAAAATTGCATCATTTTGTACCCAGGGTTGGGCAAATAAGCCCATCGATATAAAAACCGAAATCACTGTTAAAGTTAGTGTTGTCTTCATAATATTCATTTTTTTTTGGCTTCCGCCGAGTAATATTCGGAGGATTGAAATTGAATTTTCAAAATTACCTTTTTTTGAAAACAAATATTATGAAATTCAGATTAGAATATTGTCGGGTTGTCCACTTTTCATCAATCCAAACTATCCGTTGTTTAAGAAATCATTTAGGATTTGGGGCGATGATATACTGAAAAAAAATGGGGTACAGGAGGTGTTTGATTATCATCGTAAGCCAAAAAATGTGTTTCATTGAGTCCTGCTCGTTTAAATCCGTTAATTTCATTCCTGTCCAAAGCCAGCGGGAAAGCATCCAAATCTTCACCACTATTCCGGCTGCGACATGAAATAATAGCTTCACCACCCTCGCCTGCCAGCTTTGCAATAGCTTCGAGTGCTTGATGGCGGGCAATGCCTGTCAATATTTGGATGGTATTACATTCATAAACCAAGTCAAAACCTTGATGCCATATTTCGGGCAGCTTAAACAAATCAGCAACCAAATAATTGACCTTGCTTCTTGGATATCTTTTCCGACACATGTCGATGGCAGAAGTTGAAATATCGAAAGCTGTTACCTGGTAACCCATTTCCGACATTGCCTCAGCATCATCACCCAACCCGCAGCCAATTATTATTGCATTTGCGCCCTTATGTTTTGGGTGCTTATTCAGCCATTCGATAAGCAATGGATTGGGCTTAAAGTCGGCCCAGTAAATATTGTGGATTTCACCATTTGCCCGGGCATAGAATTCCTCGAACCATCCATTGGGGTTGCCATTTTTGGCGTATGTATTTGCTAAATTCAGTGTTTCAAGTTTTGAGCGTGTCATGTAGAATAGGTTTAATTTAATGATTAACAGAAACAGATGATCCCAATAAATTGTTTAATAAAATATCTTACACGTTTCCATAGCTAAGGTCAGACCTCCTGATCTTTTGTAGTTGGCAATGTTGCATTGACACACTTTGTGTCTTAGTGCCTTCTGCCAAAGGCATCACTATGTGAGTGGCTAATAAAAGAATAGCCACCAAGACACAAAGACTCGAAGTAACACGAAGACTCAAGAAATAAATACAAGGTACAAATTACGACATGTCAAATTATGATAACAATGTTATAACTATTTGATTTTATGTCCATGGGTCAGGAGGTTTGAAGGTAGGGGGCGTTACATTTTTTACCCAATCAAAAATAAATTCTAATTTTGGCCGATGCCAAACCTACCTTGATTTCAAGGGGTTTTTAAAATAAATCTATGAATATTAAGAAAAGTAAACTCCACTTTTTTTCTTTGATAATTATAATGATGGCTTATGGATGTTCACTAAAGTGGACTGAGGCTATCAAGCGTGGCGAAATTGCGGAGTCATCATTTAATGCAACACTTGCTTTTGAAGAAACCTTGGGACTTATAATTGTTCCGGTGGTGATAAATGGAAAGTCATACAGGTTTCTCTTTGATACGGGAGCTCCCTTAAGCATCTCTGACGAAATTTGGCAGGAAAATGATTTCAAGCTTATTACCACAGGCAATATCGTTGACTCTGACAAAAACAGGACTAAGGTAAATTATGTGCAAATCGATACTTTGCTTTTCGGGAATACTCCTTTTGTAAATCAAACCGCCTTTGTTGCTAATTTTGAATTGAACCCAAAAATTAAATGTCTTGATATTGATGGTATTATAGGTTCAAATTTAATGCGTCATTGCAATTGGGAAATTGATTTCATTAAGGGCGAGATTGCTTTTAAAGATGATTCTATTTCTAAATTTATTGCAGATAGTGCTGTGGCTGTCCCATTTCATACAGATATTCAATACAACATTTTGGTTGACCTGAAAGTAGGCGAAGCAGTAATCAGGAATTTAACCTTAGATTATGGTTCCAACGGATCGTTAACCTTGCCCGAAAAAGATTTCCAAACCTTGAAACAAAAAGGTAGTATCGAAACCACTTTTGATATATTTGGCACTGCAAAGTCGGGTTTGTTGGGGGAAGAAATAAAAATTAACAGGGAAATAACTTACGCTGATACGATTACAATGGGAGATTTGGTGGTAGATAATGTTGAAATTAGTTCAGGAAAATCGGGCTTGATTGGCAGTGAAATATTATCCCGGTACCACATTTCCATAGACTGGGATCGTAAACAATTGCTTTTTAGGGCCATCGATACGGTAGAAAAAAGCCATAAAACTTTTGGGTTTTCTTTGGGGTATTCCGATAAAAAAAATATTTATATTCAATCGGTAATTGAGGCATCACCGGCTTTTCGCGCAGGTGTTGAGCCTGGTATGGAAATATTGAAGATGGATTCCCTGGGTTTTACGAATGGTAACAATTTTTGCGATTGCATGGACTACCTCAACAGCGAATCAGATACTCTATCCCTTAAACTCAAAACCCCTGACGGATCGGTTAAAAATGTCTTTCTTGAAAAAAGTATTTTAATCAAAAGCCAATAGGCTGTCAATAAAATTTTGGTATGTTTAGCTTAGGCTGGTTTCGACAATGCTCTACCCACAGCCTAAGCTATATTTATTTCCGCAGGCTCAGCCTGCTTTTTAAACTCAAGTTTCTTTTGGTTTTATTAAACTCAGTTTTCAGCACGCAAAACCTGCAACGAATTAGACCTTTCTTAGCAGACCCTAAGTATTTCAGCCACCAAAAAACCAAGATAGTTTCCGATGGCATAGCCTACAATTCCTACTGTAAGTCCCGAAACTACTACCTCTCGATTTTTTAAAGCTCCTGCAACCACCGGCACAAAGGGCGGACTGCAAATCAAGGCCGTGGAAGTTACAATAACCGTATCGCTATCGATTTTGAAAATTCGGGCAAAAACAACATGCAGCATCAAAGAGCCAAAAACCACCAGGGTAAGGTACGAAAAAAGCGTTGGGGTTTTATCGGTTAGTGCAGTAATATCGACCATCGAGGCTACATCAACACTAAAAATCAGGATCAGGTACATGCCCAGCTCGAAGGTTTTATCTATTTTATTGATAGAAGGCAATACTGATGCGCAAATGCCGAGGGAAGTAATAATTAAAATAACCACCACCATTTGGCTGTTTTCGGGTACAAGCAAAGATGCGCCCCCACCAATGGCGAAAATCAATACCGAAAGCCCCAGCGCTTTCAGCAATGGTAAAAATGTTTTCTTATTTAGGATGCCGGAGTAGGGATTTTGCTCATCCAGATTAAAGGTTTCTTTATGCCCGGTGGCTTGCGAAAATCTGAAAGGCTTGAGGAAAAGCAGGAAAAATCGTTGGCCAACAGTAATGAGAAAAAGAAAATAGATGCCCGATAAAATCATGTCGTAGGTGTGGGTGAGCAGGTAAATATTTTCGTCGATATTGAGCATTATTTTCAAGGCCGCCAGGTTGGGTGTGCCGCCGGTGTAAACGCCAATCAACATTCCCCCGATTTTCCAAAGGTCGGCCATACCATGATTTTTGAAAATGAAAAACCCTGCAAATACCATGATGATTACACTCAACAAACCAAAAAGCATTGAAAGGGCAGTTTTGCCGGCAAGCGAAAACCATTGTTTTATATTGGCCGAAAACAACAACAGTGGAATGGCCAGCGGGATGGTAATCATGGTGATGATGTCCTGGACAGCCTTGCTGCTTTCGGGGATGATGCCCAGGTTTCCGGCAGCAATCCCTACAATGTAGGCCACCACCACTGCCCCAAGTTTACTTATGAACTTGTACTTGTAGTTGAGGAAAAGAATTACCAGCGGTGAGAGTACATAAAAAAGGATGAGAATAATGTTTGCTGCCAT
>Ga0208900_1000773_pt1 | contig 18987 bp, 20 predicted proteins | sample AntAceMetag02UKK_FD_184763 | JGI IMG/M metagenome (GOLD analysis project Ga0208900, IMG submission 184763) | Saline lake microbial communities from Ace Lake, Antarctica - Antarctic Ace Lake Metagenome 02UKK (SPAdes) (version 2) | ecosystem: Environmental > Aquatic > Non-marine Saline and... | reverse complement strand
TTATCCTGCGACTCGATGATCAAATTCTTTTACATTGAGATCTGTCCAAGAGGGTCAGGTCTCAAAAACTTGATCATCGAGTGCAACTAAAAAAATGGAAGATTCTTATTCTGTGCGGCTTGTAATCTCTACAATATGGTATCCAAAGTCGGTTTTTACCGGGCCGTGGGGAGAAATTCAGTGAATACTAAATACCACTTTGTCAAATTCTGGAACCATCTGACCTGGACCAAATTCACCCAATGCCCCCCCTTTGTTTCCAGAAGGACATTTTGAATGCTGTTTGGCAAGATCAGCAAAATCGGCACCATTGTTTATTTCATCGATGAGGTTTTGACACGCTTCTTTTGTTTCTACCAGAATATGGCGGGCACTGGCTTTTGCCATGGAATACTCCTTTTATAAAAAATGGGCAAGAAAACCCCTGAGTCTTCAGCCCAGGGGATGAATTGCCGGATTGTGATGTGCTCTTCAGCCCATGCATTTTTGAAAAGCACGCCATTGAGATTAACACCATAGTTGGTTGTGTAAACTTGATTCTACGGTGCTTTTTTTGTGTTCTTTTGATTCATAAAAAACTTTGTTACGATATCATAATACGGTTTGAATTACCACTTATATCCCCTGGAACGTGAGAGTGCTATAAAATCTGCCATAAGATGGGTGGTTTCTATTAAAAGTAGATCTTCTTTTTCCTGATCCTTTTTTTCCTCGTCTTTTTCTTCCTGTTCTGATTGCTTTTTTAATTCGGCAACAGAATCAATGGAGGCAAGCCCCTTTGCCGTGCGGTAACGATTTTCCATGTCCAGTTCCTGTTTATCCAGCAGCTCCGTTTGATTTTTCCGATTTGCTTCATTGAGAGATAGCTGCTTGATATTAAACATATCCGTGTTTCGTTTGAATTTTTCATTGAGGTAATTAAAGTCAGGGTGATTGGCAATGCGTTGGTAATGTTTTTTTTGCAAAAGGGGTAAAATGGGGGCCAAGTCCCGGAAGGCCTGGAACTTTGCCTTGGGGGATTGATCCCAGGGCAGGGCATTGTCCAGGGCACTTTCTCCAATTTCATTGCTGTTGTAGCGGGGGGGATATTCTATGTCCGGGAGCACCCCGTGGCTCTGGGTACTTTCTCCGGATACCCGGTAAAATTTTGCACTGGTCAGTTTGAGCTGCCCCGATCCAAGGGACTGCATGGCCTGGACGGTTCCCTTTCCAAAGGTCTGGGTCCCCACAACGATTCCCCGGTGATAATCTTTGATGGCCCCGGCAAATATTTCCGATGCCGACGCACTCATGCGGTTGATCATCACCACCAGGGGGCCTTTATATTGTATTTCAGGGTCGGTATCATCCAGTTGGGACATGTCACCGTTTCGGGATCTGATCTGTACGGTGGGACCTTCTTTAATAAATAGGCCGGTTAGATCATTGACCTCCTGGAGCGAGCCGCCCCCATTATCTCTTAAATCCATGACCAGGCCGTCAATGTTCTCTCTTTTCAACTCTTCAATTAATTTGAGTACATCACGGGTGGTGCTTCGATAGTCGTCTTTACCTTCCTGGTACGCCTTAAAATCAAGGTAAAAGGTGGGCAGTTCAATGATACCTATTTTGTAGGAAGCATTGCCCTGGGTAATGGTTTTAATCTTTTTCCGGGCCGCCTGTTCTTCCAGCTTTACCTCATCTCGTTTGATGACAATTGTTTCTGCGTGCTGGTCCCCTTTTTTGTCCCCGGGAATGATTTCCAGGCGAACAATGGTATTTCTGGGACCCCGGATGAGTTTCACCACCTCATCAATTCGCCATCCCACGGTGTCTTGTAGTTCTCCTTTGAGCCCCTGGCCCACCCCCATGATTTTATCTCCGGGTTTGAGTTTACCTGATTTTTCCGCAGGGCCTGCGGTGATGAGTCTCACCACCTTGGTATATTCATCCTCGGTTTGAAGCACGGCCCCAATGCCCTCCAGAGAGAGACTCATCTGAATATCAAAGTCTTCTGAAGCCCGGGGGGGGAAATATTGGGTGTGGGGATCAAAGCTCATGGTCACAGCGTTCATATAACTGGAAAAGACATCTTTTTCATCTATTTGTGCCAGACGGGTCTGCCTGTTGTGATACCTTTTTTCAAGGAGTGTGGTGATTTCATCCGGGGCAATACCGTCAAGCTTTTGGGTCAGAATATCATTCTTGAGTTCCTGGTACCAGAGGGTTTTAAGCGCAGCCATGGTTTTCGGCCAGGGATCATTTTCCCGATCCAGGGAGATGAACTCTGTTCGTGTGAAGTCAAAGCGTTGTGCCCATCCCGGAATGAGGCTTTTAATGTATTGGAGGCGCTGCATGGAACGTTGCAGATAGACATTGAAAATCACATATCCCGGGTTAAGATTTCCCCGTTCCAGGGAGTTGTCCAACCAGTATTTGACCTGTTCAAACTCATTGATATCTTTTGCGGTAAAAAGATTCTTGGCCGGATCTATGTTGGACAAATATTTGTCCAGTATATTGGCAGACAGAAGATCATCCAGCTTTTTTCCGGAATAGTGGTATCTTTCAAGGGATTTGACAATGGCCATGCCGGTGTAAGCGTCATCCCGACTGTAGTGCAACTGGGGAAGGGGGGCTTGTGTGTCATGCAGGGCCTGTTCCGGGGAAGGGGGCAGGGGTTGGGTCGGATGGGCCGAAGGTACCAAAACCAGGGAGAAAAGGACCAGGGTGATGGCGTGGACAATGTGTTTTTTTAAACTATTATGACAAGGTATCATGGATATACTCTTTTTGTGAATTTAAAATTTCAGCAGTGGTATGGTGCCGTAAATATTCGGGTTGGTAATGTAAATGTTTCAAGCTGTTCGGGTTCCAATTGTCCGCAGTGTCTGGCAAGGTAAATAGATCAAATTTAGCCTTCAATTTGTATTTTGTATAAGAAAATAAAACTTCCGGGCAACCTCAGCAGAGCCCCCCCCGATGGGTAATAGGAACCGGCCAATTGGGCCGTCTACGGTTCCGGGCCGGGCCCATTGCCCGTCGGGGGGGGGCGGCATGATATCATTTTCAATATTCGTTGTGTCCACTAGGACATGTGGGTTTTATATGAAAGAGTAGCCGTGTCTAACATTCTTTCATGCTTCGTTGTGGGCAGGTCGGGGCCAGAATACGGTCTGCCCGTGGCAGTTTATTCCGGAGTTTGGGAGAGATGATCCCTGGGAAATTCAAGGCTGATTCTGCCAACTTTTCCGATTCTCAATTCCCGGATGAGCACTTCAGATGCCTTTTGCCAGTTCAAAATGCCCCCTTTTTTTAAAAATCCCCGGCGGGTGCCAATGGCTTCAATGAGGTCATTGGCGGTGGAGGGAAGGGGATCTTCCAACTGGTATCGTTCCTGGAGCTGTGCCCCATATCGTTCCAGCAGGTATGCTGCCGTGAAATGGGCCACATCGGCATAATCCATGGCCGTGTCTGATATGGCACCGCTGGCAGCCAGGCGGTAGGCACCTGCCTGATTTTCCAGGATGGGCCAGAGGATACCCGGGGTATCATAGATATCAATTTTATTTTTCAGCCCGGCCCGTTGTTTTTGACGGGTGATGGCTGGCGTATTTCCGGTTTTGGCAATTTTTTTTCCGGCCAGGGAATTGATGATGGTGGATTTACCGGTATTGGGGATGCCCACCACCATGATTCTTGCCTTGCGGGCCTTGTTCCGGGTGATGGTTTTCACGGCATCATCCACGGTTTTCCAAGTTTGTGTTTTATCCGTGCCGTTGATGGCAACGCATTTTCCGTCAAACTGCTCATTGAAATATGCCAGCCACTGGCGGGTGGCTTCGGGGTCGGCCAGGTCTTTTTTGTTTAAAACCTTTACCCGGGGGGTGGTGTTGCATATTTTATCCAACAGGGGGTTGGCGCTGGATATGGGCAATCTGGCATCCAGTATTTCCATAACCACATCCACACTTGGAATCGTCTGTCTGAGAAATTCTCTTGTCTCCAGCATGTGGCCGGGGAACCATTGTATTGCCATGGTCAATTGCCTTTTCTTTTTTTGTTTTTCAGTGCGTTTATTTCTTTTTCCAGACGTTGAATCTGTTCGGTTTTGCTTTCTTTTACAGGATTATCCAGAGGGGTTGCTTCTGGTTGAGACGACAGATCCAGGGGAGGAGGCTGCCGTTTTTCAGGCCGGGGGGGATGGTGGGGCAGGGCTTTTTGGGGATGTATGGACAGGGGCACAGATGCCAGCCTTTCCCTGTCATGGGTCATTTCACGTTTTTCTGCTCTTTGCTGGGCCATATACATATAAGTGAATGCCGCAGCCCCCACGGTGCTGCCAAGGAATCCTCCCACCGCAATGGAGAAAAACATGTTTAAAGCAGTGGCACCCCAAAAATAGCCATGGAGACCACCCAGGAAAATTCCAGCACAAAATAATATAACGGGTAAGGTGTACATGGAGGGCAATCTATCATATAAAGAGGTAGCAATAAATAGAAAAACAGGGCTTGGTTCTAAATTCGGCCAATGGGTGGATGGAATGGGACTTGTCGGATTGATTTTCATGTTGTCTGCATGAACCTTGGTCATGGCGCTGATAACGCACGCCTGGCCCCGTGGTACCATCCATTTGCCCGGAACCGAAATAACAACCAACAGACTTATCACCCTCTATTCGCTTATTTTTTTATAACTTATTGAATTTGTTAATACCAAAAAGTTGACCATTGAAAAACTAAGGTGTTATTTCATATTAATTACAGGCTGTTATAAAAATGAACGAAACGTGGGTTATCAATCCCCATTTTTACAATATGATTCATTTGATGAAAATAGGAGAACGCTTATTTATGAAATCCATGGGAATACTCATCACGTCCATTGGTGTGTTATTTATTTTTCTGGGGGGAGGTGTCTTTTGTCACGTCAATGCCGCACAGTCTCCAGTTTTAATTCAATCGGCGCTTCCTGATCTTGTTGCCACCACAAGGTTGATCGGGCCGATTCTGGTGGCTGGAGAGCCGGTTCCCATAGATAGGCAAAAAATCAGGGAGGGCCTTGAAAAAGAACTGTTGTTGTCCCTGTGGAACCGTGCCCAGGTGTTGTTGTGGATGAAACGCTCCTCGCGGATTTTTCCGCCCATTGAAGCGATGTTAAAAAAACGAGGGCTTCCCGATGATTTAAAATATGTGGCGGTGGTGGAAAGTGCCCTGAGACCCCATGCCGGTTCCAGCAAAGGTGCCGTGGGGTACTGGCAGTTTATTAGATCCACGGCCCTGATGTATGGGTTGGAGGTGAATAGCTGTGTTGATGAACGGCGCAATCTGTTGCGATCCACCCGGGCCGCCTGTGCATATTTAAAAAAACTTCATGGGCAGTTTGGAAGTTGGGCCCTTGCCTTGGCTGCCTATAACATGGGAGAAAATGGCCTTGCCGCAGCCATTAAATTACAGGGTGTTAAAGATTATTATGGCCTTTACCTGTTCCAGGAGACCCAGCGCTATATGCTGAAAATCGCTGTGGTGAAGATGATCATGGAAAAGCCTGAAAGATATGGATTTGTCCTGAAAAAGACAGATTATTACCCTCTGGAATCCCATGACAATGTCCGGTTTACCTCAACGGGGAGGTTGAGTTTGAAACTAGTGGCAAAAGCCGCCCACACTGTTTTTAAAGAGATCAAATACTTGAACCCTGAACTCAGGGGAAGTTTTCTTTGTAAAAAAACTTACAATTTAATCGTTCCTCGGGGCATGGGTAAGGGGTTTAATAAACGATTGCAGGCTCTTACTTCCAAGAGGCTACCTAAAAATAAAAAAAATAGAAGAACCCATGTGGTTAAAAAGGGAGAAAATTTAACCATTATTGCCCGAAAATACAATATTCCTGTGTTGACCTTGCTCAAGTGGAATAAATTGACGTTTAAGAGTTATATCCATCCGGGGGATGTCCTGGTAGTGGGGGGCGATAAAAAGAAATAATCGAAAAGAGAAAAGAAGTTATATAACCGCCACGGGCGGACCATATTCTGACCTTGGTCCGCCCACAATTAAGCATGAAAATCCGTCAGGTTTGCGGGGACTTTCTTATAGAACAGCCATGGCTGACATGTCCTCCGATGACAGCTCAGGCTGGCAAGGGACGGCTGGCCGTCATTGGCCGTCATTTAAAATTACGAATCACCCCTTTTCCGTGGACACACATTGCTGGAGTTCCTGGGCTGTCAAGGGCTGGGTGCCAACCTTGCCCACCACCACGCCTGCGGCTCCATTGGCCAAAGTAGCCGCCTCTTCAAAGGACAGTCCCAGGGACAGGCCTGCCGTAAAAATGGCAATGGCAGTGTCTCCTGCCCCGGACACATCATAGACCTCCCGGGCCTGGGTGGGAATTAAAAAGGGGGGTGTCGCCGTGCCAGCCAGGCACATTCCTTTGGGACCCCGGGTTACCAAAAGGCGCTTAAGGGAGAACTCATGGCATATTTCTTGTGCGGTTTGGGCAAGGTCTGCATCACTGTCCACGGGTCTGTTGCCTGCGATGAGTTGCAACTCTGAGGTGTTGGGGGTAATACAAGTGGCTCCCTGGTAGCGGCACCAGTCCGTGCCCTTGGGATCAATCACCACCGGTATATTCCGAGTGTTACACAATTGAATAACCTTTTCCGTTATCCCGGGACTTTGGAGCAATCCCTTTCCATAATCCGATAAAATAACACTGTTGACCTTGGGCAGGAGGGTGTCTATGTTGCCCAGGAATTTTTCCATGGACGGTCCCTCCAGCAGAGAGATCTCTTCCTCATCAATGCGCAGCAATTGCTGTTTTAGTGCAATGATCCGGGTTTTGGTGATGGTCAAAAAAGTGTCATCAACAAAAAGATGGTGACCGATCTTATGATGATCCAGCAATTCCATGATTTTTTTACCTGCTTTATCTGTTCCGCACCGTCCCATGACACTGGTACGGCATCCCACGGCATTGAGATTACGGGCAACATTGCCAGCCCCGCCCACGGTGTGGGTTTTGTTTTGCACATGGACAATGGGGACAGGGGCCTCCGGTGAGATTCTGCCCACCTTTCCCCAGATGTATTGGTCCAGCATGATGTCGCCGATGACGAGGATGTGAATATTTGACAGATCTTGTAAGTTGAATTTCATGGAAAGACTTTCATCTGTTTTGGGGGTTAAAAAGGGCTGAATAGGGCATATCCTGGGTTATTGGGTGAGATCGGTTTCTGAAATTTTGCCCGGTTCCGGAACAGAGATGACCAGGGGAACGGTTTTTTTTGTTTCAGGGGGGGATTCTTTTTGGGGCTTAGAAGAGATTGTTTTTGTTCTGGCAGGCTTGCTGGCATTGCCCAAGGCCTTGTTTACACTCTTTTCAAGTTGTGTCAGGCGGGTGTTAAGTTTGTCAGTTTCGGTGGTCAAGGTTTTCTGATTGATCTTCAATTTTAATTGGCTCTTGAGGCTTTCCACTTCCTTTTGACTGACAGTTTGTTGTAACTTTTTGTTAAACGCTGCCTTTGTATGGCTGAGGTCTTCCCCAAGGGTTTTCATGGTCATTTCATAGGAGGCAAGGTTTAGATCCAGGCTCTCCATCCGGGCAAGATCCTTTTTTAAAGAAGTTTCAAAGGCCGTTAATGTCTGGTTAAAACGGGTTTCAACGGCTACCAGTGTTTCATTGGATTGGGTCTCAATATTTTCCATGCGCTGGGAGATGCGCTCCTCAAAGGCCTGGGCATTGTTCGTGAGTCGATCCCCTGTTTGATTGATAATGGCCAGATTTTCTTTGTTGGTCCGGTCTATGATATGAATGGCCCCTTGGTACTGATCTGTATTGTGGGCCATGTCTGTTTTCAGGCTTTCCAATGAGGCAAGGGTTTCCTCCCGGTTGGCCTTGAGCACGGAAAGTTCTTCGATCTGGGCTGTAATGGCAGGCAATTGCTGATCCAGGGAAAATTTTAACTTGGCAATTTCCACATTGATGGCGTTTGTTTTCATTTCCATATCCTGGGTGATCAGCTCAATTTCACTCTTTCCGGAATCCTTGGCATCCACCACCCGGTGGGTGATATCCATGTAGACATATACGAGAATCGCACCAATGAGGCAGGGAAGAATAAAGGAGATAATGGTGATTCTGTTTCCCAGTTTCTCAATTTTCAGTTCATTGAGTTCCTTTTTATAAAAGGACGCAGAAAGGGAAGGTGCAGCGTCTTCCCTGGAAATTTTTAATGTCTCCATAATGTGCCTATTCCCACTCAATGGTTCCAGGGGGTTTTGAAGTAATATCAAACACCACCCGATTGACCCCGTCCACCTCATTGATGATTCGGTTGGACATTTTTGCAAGTAGTTCATGGGGCAGTCTTGCCCAGTCAGCGGTCATGGCATCAACGCTGTTCACTGCCCGGATGGCAATACAGCTATCATAGGTTCTTTTGTCCCCCATGACCCCGACGCTTTTAATGGGAAGCAGCACGGCAAAAGATTGCCACAACTTTCGGTAAAGACCGGCCGCCCGGATCTCTTCCATAATCAGGGCATCGGCTTCTTTCAAAATATTCAGGCGTTTTTCTGACACCGCACCCATGATGCGGATGGCAAGCCCAGGCCCGGGAAAGGGTTGTCGCCACACCAGATCTTCATTAAGGCCAAGTTCCAATCCCAGTTGCCGCACCTCATCCTTAAAGAGAAGCTGAAGGGGTTCAATGAGTTTTAATTTCATTTTTTCAGGAAGCCCTCCCACATTGTGGTGGGATTTAATGATGGATGTGGGGCCCCCAAAGGCGGATTTTGATTCAATGATATCTGGATACAATGTGCCCTGACCTAAAAAGTCAGCCCCCTCTATCTTTTTGGATTCGGCATCAAACACCTCAATAAAGAGTCTGCCGATCTCCTTTCTTTTAACTTCAGGGTCGGTGACACCTTCCAGGGCGTCCAGGAATATTTTCTGGGCATCCACAAATTTGATGTTCAGATCCAGATGGGTGGTGAGGCTTTTCTGGAGATCCTCTTTTTCATTTTTTCGTAAAAGCCCGTTGTCCACAAAAATACAATGAAGATTTTTCCCAATGGCCTTGTGGATCAAAAGAGCAGCAACAGAAGAGTCCACGCCGCCGGAAAGTCCCATGATCACCTTTTTATCCTGGACAGCATCTTTAATTTCCTGGATGGCCGTGTTGGCAAAGGATTCCATGTTCCAATTTTTTTCACAATGACAGATATCAACTATAAAATTCCGGATCATCTCCTTTCCCTGGTGGGTGTGTTCAACTTCAGGGTGGAATTGTAATCCATAAAAATTGTTTTTGGGGTCGGCAATGGCCGCAATGGGGGTGTTTTGGGTTGATGCGGTGATACTGAAGGTGTCGGGCAGGATTTCCGTGGAATCCCCATGGCTCATCCAGCATTGCAGGGAGGAGTCCATGCCTGAAAACAGGGACTGGGAGTCTGAAATGTTCAGTGTGGCAAAGCCATACTCCCGTTTTGAAGAACGGCCTATTTTGCCCCCCAGGGTGTGAACCATGAACTGCATGCCATAGCAGATGCCCAGGATGGGGATGCCCAGCTTGAATATTTCAGCATCAATGGTGGGGCTGTTTTCTTCATAAATGCTGGAGGGGCCGCCTGAAAGTATGATGCCTTCGGGGTTTAATGCTTTTATTTTGTCAATGTCAAGTCCTGCGGGTTCAACCTGGCAATATACCTCGTGCTCCCGGACTCTTCTGGCAATGAGTTGATTGAACTGCGAGCCGAAGTCAATAATAAGTATCATATTAAATTATATCCCTGAAATTAGTATATCATTGTTTTTCTGCTGAGTGCGTATACTGAAATCCAACAATTGGATATGCGCCAGTTGAATTTGCATAATGGCCCTATTTTTCATATAAAATCAATAAAAAATCAAGTTGTTTTTATCATGGCATTGCCTATTCAAGGGGAATGTGTTTTATTAGAACCTTTTAGCGATGTAGCTTTTATATGAAAGTCTCGGTAAACCAAGAGAGACTTTCAAGCTTTGTTGTGGGCAGGCCGGGTCCAGAATACGGTCTGCCCGTGGCAGTTATTTAGAAGATCAAAGTTTTATTTGAAAAAATTACAGACAGGAGAATAAAATAATGCATGACGCAAGTGATTTGAGAAAGGGGCTTAAGTTCCAGATTGATGGGGATCCATATATCATCGTGGATTTTCAGTTTAAAAAACCGGGAAAGGGGCAGGCCCTTTACAAATGCAAACTTAAAAATATGATCACCGGCTCCCAGTTTGAAAAAACATTTCGATCTGGGGATAAGTTTGAAGAGGCCACCCTGGAAGAAAAAGAGATGGAGTATCTTTACGCAGAGCCCGGCAGCTACTGCTTCATGGACACCACCACCTATGGACAGGATTTTCTTGGCGTTGATCAGGTGGAGGATGTGATTGATATTTTAAAGGAAAACACCGTGTGTACGGTGTTATTTTTTAATGATAAAGCCATTGGATTGACCCTGCCCAATTTCATCAACCTGAGGGTGAAAAAATCAGATCCTTGGGCCAAGGGGGACACGGCAACGGGGGACACCAAACCTGCCACCCTGGAAACGGGATTTGAGATCCAGGTGCCTCCCTTTGTGGAAGAAGGGCAGTTAATTAAAATTGACACCCGGACCAAGGAGTATGTGGAGCGGGTGAACGAATAGCAGGGGCACTTTCCGGGGGGCTGCCCCCCATCCCTGTTTAAGAAATCAAGACCTATGTATGATTTGTCAAACAGATAATGTTCACAATAGATTTGCCGGGGTAATTCAAAACCTGGCTGTATGATTTTTACCTGTGATCAGTGAAATGGAATACTCAAGGCCAATGGTGGCACAAAACAGGTTGACCTGGGCCTTGATGCCTTTGTATAAAATAATATCAGGGTAAATTTCCACTTTGTGCAGGCTTTCGTTAAATCCCTTTTCTATATATTTTAAAAATGCCTCTTTTAAGGTCCAGCCTCTGAAAATTTTCATGGGATCATCTCCCATGTATTTCCTCTCTGCCTCTGTAAAGGCAAGTTTCATGAATCCTGCATCCGGTGCTGACCCGATCTCTTCCAGGTCCAGGCCCATGGTCCGGTTTCCATTCTGGCATAGGGCCACCGCAGCATAGTCACCAGAGTGGGTGATGGAGATATGGATTTTCGGATACCGGGGCAGAAAGGGAGCGCCCTGCTCCCGGTATGCGATGGTTATGTCCCATGCCTTTGTCCCTTCCGGTGCAGTGCCAAACACCATATCCTTTACCAGGCTTCTTCCTGCCATCCATTCAATTTGTTTTTTCAAACTCTTAAATTGGTTAACCGCCTCCAGTTCTTCCGGGGAAAGAAAGGGAAGAATAAAATCTCCAGGGGTAAATTCGGTGGCCCGTCGGGTGGTAAACCCATGGAACCGACCGGGGTCATGGAGGGTTTTCATGAAGGCAGAAAATTTTCTGACCTGAACAATGATACCCGGGTCCGGGAACCAGTGGATGTTATCATCGGGTTTTAATGTCAGCATGGCGCTTTTCCTTGGAAGGGGTGGTTACCCTGCCTGGTGTTGCTTGATTTTTTCGTGGGCACCCCGTATCAACTCCTCGGTGGTTTCCCAGGAAATACACTCGTCTGTGACAGAAACCCCATAGGAAAGATCTTCCGGGGCACATTTCATGCTTTGACTTCCCTGGCACAGATTGCTTTCCAGCATAAATCCTTTGATGGCATGGCCGGTGTCAGTGTCCATGAGTATCTGATTGATCACATCCTTCCACACAATGGCCTGGCGTTCATATTTTTTGTTTGAGTTGGCATGGGAACAGTCCACAATGATGGCCTGGATGAGCTTTTTCTGTTTCAGGGTTTCCACGGCTTCCCGGATGCTCACGGAATCATAGTTGGGCCGCTTGCCCCCCCTTAAGACAATGTGGGAATAGGGATTGCCCTTGGTGTTCACAATACTCACCAGGCCATGCTCATTAATACCAAGAAAACTCTGGGGGGCGCCAGCGGCAATCATAGAGTTGATGGCCGTGTTCAAGGCACCGTCGGTGCAGTTTTTAAATCCCACGGGCATGGAAAGTCCGCTGGACATCTCACGGTGGGTCTGGGACTCTGTGGTTCTGGCACCAATGGCAGTCCAGCACACCAGCCCTGCGATGTACTGGGGAATAATGGGGTCCAGCATTTCCGTGGCCGTTGGCATGCCCATGGCGGTGATGCTCAGCAGCAGTTTCCTGGCCCGGCGTAACCCCTCCATCAAATCCCGGGAGTCGTCCATATAAGGATCATTGATAAGTCCTTTCCAGCCAATGGATGTGCGGGGTTTTTCAAAGTACACCCGCATGATTACAGCAAAGGTGTCTTTGACTTCTTCCCTGAGTTTGCATAATTTTTCAGCATATTCCAGGGCAGCGGTTTCATCATGGACAGAGCAGGGGCCAGTGATGACAAGGTGTCTTTTATCCTGGCCAGACAAAATTTGCTTGATCTCTTCCCGGCCCTCCAGGACTGTTTTTGCTGAGTCAGGGCCCAGGGGATATGCATCTTTGAATTCATCTGGTGTGCTAAGGGGTTGGAAACTTTCTACGTTAACATCATAGGTGCGTTGCATGTTTTCATTCTCCTGTGGTGGGTTGAAAACATGAAAAATAAGAATCAGGATTTTTTCCTGCGGTGGAAACAAAAAAAGCCGCAGGGTTCTGGCCTGCGGCTTTTCATGTTTTAATTATGTATCAATCAAATCAGAACAACCCAGGCAGCCTCCTAAAATAGAAGTTATTAAAATAATAAAAGTTGCCTGTAAAATTCTGATTCATTTTTATCTCCGTTTATTATCCTAATTCTTATACAGATCCTTGGGAGGGCTGTCAAATCTTTTTTGCATGAATGATCAAAAGAAGAAAGATTTGATTTGCTGTCCTCGATAACAAATGAAAGTGACCTCATGGTTTAAAAAAATATTTTTATACATATTGTTATATGTCCATGATCAGCTTCATTCCCTCATATACTTGTTTGAGCCTTTCTTTTGACAGGGTACCGATTTTTTCCTTGATACTGCATTTATCCACGGTTTTTATCTGCGTCATATTGATAACCGATGGCTTTGGTAGATTTGCCTCTCCTTTACCCAATCTGACATTGCCGGGCAATTCACCGAATTTCAGGGTCGAGGTTATGGCTGCGACAATCACCGTGTTTATTTTGCTGTCATTGAGCAGGTCGCTCTGCAGCACAAGACCAGGGCGTTTTCCCATAGGTTCAGAGCCCTTTGCCGGTGAAAAATTCACCCAGTAGACAGACCCTTTCCGGATTACCATTCCTGTCCCTCTTCAGACGCACCATCGTTAAACCACTGGGTCCAGTTCAGCTGTTCCTGCTGAATGGTTTTATCGGAAAAAATCCGGTCATAGGCTTCTCGAATCTGTTTTTGTTTTTTAGCTGCAATGGTTTCCTTCAGGAGAAGGGATATGTACCTGCTTCTGGAAAGGCCTTTTTCTTTGCTGATTTCGTCGATGGTAGCGACTAAATTTATGGGTATGGTGATAGCTATCTTTTGAGTATGCATTTATTACACCCCTTTTTTATATTCTTTATTTAAGAATACTTTATTGTCTGCATTTGTCAAGTTCCTATAGTTAAAGATACAGGACCAACTCGTTTAAACTGTAATGACTCCAAGCACTTTCATGATTCCAAGTAAGTCGGTGCGCGGCAGATTCATGAAGTTTTCCTTCCTTAATAGCCTTCCGAAAAATATCTTTAATTCCGGTTCCCAAGGCAAAGTCATTTTGGAGGATGTCGGTGTGGCTGCATCTATTTGAAATGGTAAAGGTTGGGGGAAGGCCCGGGGGCATTTTCAGGGCAAGAATGATCAGAGCCTTTGTTGGAAAGGGCATCGGAGGGTGTATTGGGAAAAAGATCGGGGACAAGGGATAAAATTTTTTGTTCCATGGATGGAGACATCAGATGGGCCTCCATGCAGGTGGCATACAGATTCCGGGCTTGAAAATCACATCGATGGGTTTTAAGAAAACGGTGCACCAGCAGGGGAAGTATGGATGCATTGTCTTTTTGGGCTCGGGCAATAAGGGTCAGCACACGCGCGCAGTCAGGGTCATTGGGGAGAAAAAAAGTTTCTTTTTTTAACCATTGAACGGCAATTTCGGTTTCATGGGGGCATATTTTTAAAAAATGTTTTGTGGCATTGATGAACAGTGGGGTGGCCCTGTCATGGGTCAGGGAAAAGCGGGCCATGGCCCCGGTGAGTTTTTCCACGGTTTTTTTCTTTCTCCAGGGTAACAAAAATGCGTTGTTATAGATTTTCAGCCCTTTCATTAATTGGGCTTCGCATTGTTTCACCTGTCCGGTTTGTTCCCATTTTTGAGCCTTTTGTATAGAGGTTTTTATCAATTGCCGGGCCATGAAAGTCATGCCGGTGCCTGCCATTATAAAAACAAGGCATATGATGATTCCATATATCACCGGTGGGGAGGCCTGGGGCATTGTGTTAATGAGGGGGGGGATCATGACAAATGACAGGGGAATGCCCAAGAGTGCTGTTATCCAGATCCTGATCGCCAGATGTTTAAAGAGAAAATGCATTATGGGGTATCTCCACAGAGGGCCTGGCCGGGTTTCAAGGGGATGGTAAAGGTGGATGTGCTTCCTGTCCCGGGGGGGCATCCCGTACGGGCATCCACGGTTTTAAATGAGATGGTGTCGGGGATGCTGAAGGGTCTTGCAGGGTCGTCCTTCAGGGCCTCAGACATAAACGCCGTCCACATGGAAATTGCCATGGTGTCACCGGTGGTATTGCTGGGGGTGTTTATTTTTTGGGGGGTGTCATACCCGATCCACACAGAGGTGGAAAGCCCAGGCGTAAATCCGGTGAACCAGGCATCACACCCATCAGGGGCTGTCCCTGTTTTTCCCGCTGCCGGACGGGAAAATCCCTGCTGTCTGACCTTTTTTGCCATGCCCTTGTCCACAACAGACTGCATCATATCCACCACCTGAAATGTCGTGGCTGCATCTAATACTTTTTTTCCCTGGACCAGGTGTTCGTAAATCACATGTCCCAGGGCATCTTCCACTCGCCAGATAAAAAAAGGATCATGGTGAACGCCCCCCGAGGCAAAGGTGGCATAGGCCCCGGCCATCTCCTTGGGGCTGACTTGTGCCGCTGCCATTCCCCTGGAATCTACCGATTCCAGGGGGCTTGAAATGCCACAGATACGGGCAATGTCCATGACGCTTTTCACACTGATTTTTTCCATCAACTGGTCAGTGATGGTGTCCACCGACAGGGTCAAGGCCTGTTTTAAAATCATGTTGCCATGGGGGACTCCGGTGCGGTTTTCAGAGGACAAGATTTGACCATCTTTAAGGAGGGCAGTGATGTGTTGGCTGGTCATCACCGTTCCGCCATGGACGTTTTGCTGCTTCATGGCCGCATAATAAATAAAGGGCATGAAGCCAGACCCCACCCGACGTTTGCTGGAAATGGCCCGGTTAAATTCTGATCCGTAGTAATTCCTTCCGCCCATAAGGGCTTTTACAGCCCCGGAACCGGTATCAATGGCCACCAGAGCCACCTGGGGAATGGGTTTGTCGTTTTTGTTTATTCCCAGGGCGACGTCCAGTTTATCCATGCTCTTTTTCACCGTTGTCCGTGCGGCCCGCTGCATGGCAGTATTTAATGTGGTGGTGACCCTGATACCCCCATGGAATACCACATCTTTCCCATACTCTTGGATCAGCTGGCCAATGAGGGTGTCCAGAAAATAGCTGCCGGTTCTGGCATCGGCATGTCGGGCCGCCAGTGTGGGTTTTTCCTGGAGTAATTGGTCTGCCTTTTTCCGGGTCAGATATCCTGTGGCCACCATGCGGTGGATCACCATCTCGCGTCGTTTAAGGGCACGATCATAGTGACGGTAGGGGTTGTATCTGCTGGGGGATTGGGGAAGTCCTGCCAGAAGGGCAGCTTCCCCCAGAGTCAGATCTGCGGCGGGTTTGCCAAAAAAAACTTGGGCAGCCCGTTCCACTCCCTGGGCCCCGGCACCAAAGGCAATTTGGTTGACATAGGCGTGGAGGATTTCCTCTTTGGAAAAGGTGTATTCTATCTGCAGGGCCACCAGAAGTTCCTTTAATTTTCGCAGATAGGTCTGTTTGAAACTGAAAAAAAGATTTTTGGCCAGTTGCTGGGTGATGGTGGAGGCCCCCTGTATTTTACCCGGCTGCACCAGAGTAATATAGAGGGCCTTTAAGGTGCGGAGTTTGCTCAGCCCGCTATGTTCCATGAAGCGGTGATCTTCCACCGCCAGAATGGCATTGATAAAATGGGGGGAAATGCGGGAAAGGGGCACCGGTTCTTTTCTGCCAAGAGTGATGAGTTTTTCTCCGGTGGCGGCGTAAATTTGTGTTTTGGGTGTTTCAATGATGCGGGCCAGGGGATGGGGCAGTCTGGGAAGTTGTTCTGCACCGTAAAATATAAAAAAAAACAGGAGCAGCATGGCACAGCCCCCTGCCGTGAGCCCCATATAAAAAAAGGTAGAGATCCATTTTATGAGATGGGCCATTGTTTTCATCGCTCTCTTCCAGTGAGCCGTTGGGTCAGTTGCTTAACAGCCCAGCTTCGCCCTTTCGTGAAAATAACCATGTTGCCCCGGGATCCATGGACTTCAAACCCCATTTGTACATATGCCGTGGTCTGGTCCGGCCAGATGCCCACCCGTGATATCTTTCCCCGGTCAGGTAAAAGGCGTTCCGGACGGATGATCAATTCAGAAAGGGTTTCCGGGGGAAGGGTCAGGGTGGCTTTGAAAAATTGATTCGCCGGATATATGGTGCCAGCGAAATCGTGAATATCCTCAAGGATTCCTTTGAAAATACTGTTGTCCTGGTCAAGGTTTGCCACCGTTGCCCGGCTCAGGGAAATTTGTCTAATAACCCGGTTTTCCGGAGTCAGAAAATAGATATCCAGGCCGTGAGATTTGCCTTCGCAGAAGATTTTATCCATGTCCGTGCCATTAAAAAGCCAGACCAGTTCCAGGTGGGGGATCAGTTCAGTCGCCGTGGGTTCGGGCAGGGCAAGATAGAGTTGTTTAAAATGAGTTTTGCTGATGTGTGTCCACTGGCCCGGTAAAATACCCGATGCAAGCTGGATAAAGGAGGATGCTTCCCTTGCATACCGAGTGGCCTCTTTGCGGCTGTCGGTTATTGTTTTGAGATAGGATTGAGCGGTGGTCGTGCGGTATTCGGTCTCCCACACCGTGCCGATTTCCGGTCTTTTATCGTTGCTGGATGCAAGATAGGCTCCCACAAGGTGTTCACACCAGCTCATCTGCCACTCCGATACCGCAGTGATCACCAGAATGATAGCCATGAGCAGGTGCAAGGGCGACAGCCTTTCCCTGAACCATATCTTTATATGTGTGGATTCATGCCAGTGTATCATGGCTGTTGTGTATGCACAAAACAGGGCGGTTTTGCAAGAAATTTTTTTCTTGACAGTTCAAAGGGACTGGTGATATGCAATATACGGTAACAATGTTTCTTTTTTTGTCAACAATGTGTGTGGTTCCTTCAAATGTTGACATTTTGTAGCAAATAAAAATCTTCATTCATAGGCTTTAAAGGATATATGCCATTAAATGACGGCTAAAAAAAAGATAAAACAGGATAAAACATCGTTACCTACATTGCGGCCCGAGGTCAACAAACGTCTGGAAAAGGCCGTAATGGATGTTTTTTCCAATTCCGATTTTCACAGGGCAAATATCCGGGATGTGGCAAAGGCGGCCGGAGTGAGCTTCACGACCATATACAAGCATTTCGGCAGCAAAGAACAGCTGGTGTTTACCTATGTGGATATTTGGCTGGGCAGGCTCACCAATCGAATTATAGATCATCTTCAGGGAATTGAAGACCTTAAGGAAAAACTGCGTAAAGTCCTCTGGGTCCAGTTGGATTACTATGAACGGCACCCCTACCTGGGCCGCATGCTCTTCATGACCCTTCCCATGGGCACATGGATGGCTGATAAAACATTTGAACAAAATAAAATGATCCACCTCTATCTGGAAGTTTTGAAAAAAGGGCAGGAACAGGGCATTCTCAATCCCCGGGTCCGCTCTGGGATTCTGCTGGACATCATGCTGGGATTGGTGCAGCGCTCTTTTTTCATGTGGATCCAGCGGGGATGCAAGGAAAGTCTGGCCGCCCAAAGCAATGTCTTGTTTGATATGATTTGGCGAGCCATTTCCATGCCCGGCAAAGAATGAACAAGAGATGTCGCTGTGGCGTTGTATATGTTTTAAATAACTGATATTCAGTTTGTAATGAAGTTTAAGTGTTTGGTTTTCACCTAAAAATGAAGGAGAAACATGAAAGTACTTAAAATTGATCATCTCGGTATTGCCGTCAAAAGCATTGAGCAAGGCAAAAATTTTTGGACGGATGTTCTTGGCATGGAGTTTGCCGGTACTGAAACTGTTGAAGCACAAAAGGTTACCACCGCGTTTTTACCCGTGGGGGAAAGTGAGGTTGAGCTTCTGGAATCCACGGCCCCGGATGGCCCTGTGGCCAAATACATAGATAAAAAAGGCGAGGGCATCCAGCATGTTGCCTTCCGGGTGGAAAACATTGAAACAGCCCTGGAAGAATTAAAAGCCAAGGGGATTCGACTCATTGATGAAAAACCGCGCAGGGGCGCTGGTGGTGCACAGATTGCCTTTTTGCATCCGAAAGATACATCGGGGGTTCTGGTGGAGCTGTGCCAGCGGGATTAAAATCTGAAGACCCTGGCTTTTATGGTCGAACTGGATGGATACATACGCATCATCATCTTCTAAAAGGAAAGGTATTGCACATGTCACAAGTACCGGATGTAAATAGCTGGAAGGCTCTGGCTGAAAAGGAACTCAGGGGAAAACCCCTTGAATCATTGAATACCCAGACCCCGGAAGGGATTGAGATCAAACCGCTTTACAC
>Ga0208900_1000772_pt1 | contig 18999 bp, 19 predicted proteins | sample AntAceMetag02UKK_FD_184763 | JGI IMG/M metagenome (GOLD analysis project Ga0208900, IMG submission 184763) | Saline lake microbial communities from Ace Lake, Antarctica - Antarctic Ace Lake Metagenome 02UKK (SPAdes) (version 2) | ecosystem: Environmental > Aquatic > Non-marine Saline and... | reverse complement strand
CCTCTGTTAAGGCGATGAATATTTTGTAAAACATGTTCCGGGGTTTTCTGTTTTTGGGCCATCCTGTTGATCCAGCAAAAGGGGGTTAATTCAGCGTGGACTTCCAGGTTGAACTCAAAAAGGCTTGAGGCTGTCACAAGAAATTCATACCATTGGGTGCCTTCCAGCAGAAGCATTTTGGCATTCTTGCCTTGACCAATGGGAAGGAGTCTGTTGATGTCGTAAAATTTTACAGCATCTCCAAACCGATCACCAAAATTCCTGGCTATTTTTAGGATATCCGTTTTTAGGTTCAACGTGTTGGGAGAATATTGAACAAAAGTATTAATCCCTGCATTAATACAGTTTTCAAGCCCGGTAAGAGCATCTTTGAATGCCCCATCCCGCCCGGCTATTTTATCATGAATTTTTTCTTCTGAGGAATGAAAGGAGATGCCGACTTCCTGTAGCCCTTTTTCTTTAAGCAATTGGCAATAATCAACCTCTTTAAAAAAACTGCCATTGCTCACAGCCCTCTGGAAAATGTCATATTTCTTTCCGGTTTCAAGAAGATCTTTGATGATGGGAGAAGCAAAAGGTTCCCCGCCGAGATATAGAATCTCCTTTGTGCCGGTTTGACCGATCAGTGAGACAATTTTGAGCAGTTCTTCTTTATTCGGTTTGTCTTTTCTGTAGGATTTGTCGTCAGGATTGTAGCAGTAGATACATTTATTATTGCAGAAATTGGTAACATCAAGCATTATATTGACCGGGCTGTCCGGGATGTTAAATAATTTCCCAGGGTAGAAGTTTCCGGTAAATATATGTGAAAGTTTCATATGTTGAGCCCGTTAGAGTAGATTTTTATATAGTGCTATATTCCTATCAATAAATTTTTTATAAAGCAGTTCTTTGTATTCGCTTAAATTTGTTTCAGTGGTTACATATTTAAACTCAAAGTCAAAAAGAGAGATTTCATCCAGTTCCAACAACAGGGCCTCAAAGTTTCTGGACATTTCTTCTGCTTTTGTCTTTTTTTTGGTGATATTGTTCACGATGCAGGGGGTATTGCAAAAAATTGCTTCCCATATAATATTTGAAAAATCCTCAACGCCGCCAGGGTTTTCCCAGCACCAGACAAACTTGCAGGAACGATATATTTCCGGCATTTTTTCAGGGTGGACAAAATCAACAATTTTTATGTTCTCTTCAATTTGGTTCTCTTTTATCTGTTTTTTTATATCACTCTTATATTTGCCGCCAATGATGAAAAGTGCCTTCAGGTTTTTTCTTTTAATTGTTTTCAGGAGCAGTTCCAACCCCTTATATCGCCAGTGATAGTTTATTTTTCCTGCAAAAAGGATATCAAAGAGTTTGCAAGTGTTGGCTGTACCCGGCTGTACGGCAGGTTTAAATGTTTCAGGGCAGGGTACATATCTTTGGAGACAATGAACTTTTTCAGGAGTGTTACATATGTTGGTAACAATTGCCTTTGAAGACAGGTTGGTTACTATGACGGCGGCCTGGTTGAAATACATGTCCATGATGTCTATATAGTTGCCTGTTTTATGAAACTTGGCAATATCGCTGCCGGCGTGCCGGATGAGCAAAGGCTTTTTTATCAGTTTTGAAATCAGGAGAGCATCTTTGCAAAAAGGCCATAGATAGTTTGTTTCAACCAGGTCCGGATTAAAGGTCTTTGCTGTTTCCAATGCGGCATGGGTGATCTGATCATCAATCAGGCTGGTTTCCGGTATATGCCAGGGTGCATCGCCCTTTTCAATGATAGTTATATCTTTGGAATCCGAAGATATATCCTTTGTTGAATAATCAGGTTCATTTAGAGTTACAATTTTATATTCAAACCCAATGGCTTTCAAGCGTTTAAGCAGCCAATAGGTCTTTGAAGATATCCCGCCCTGCATGGGCGGGTATTTGCCGATCAGCAAAATTTTCATAAATTATTCTTTTTAATAATGCTGTTTGCTTTGCACCATCCAAAAAATAACCAGGCAGATCCTTCTTCAATATAGTGGGTTGGGAATAATCCGTTTTCCAGCTGGTTCTTTTTGATCCACTGAATTCCTTTTTTAAGTGATGATACTATCTTTTCTTCTTTGATTAAAAGGTATGAAATAGCCAGAGCCGCCATACTGATTCCGGTTATAAAGCAGTCACTGGGGGCCGGATGATCTCTCCAAGGCCCCCAGCTGCCATCCGGCCTTTGCTCAGCAATTAAATACGCAAGAGTTGCTGTAAATAATTCATCCGATAAATTTATTTTGTTATGGAATTTATAATAAACAAGCAGGTACCAGGCTGCTTTATAGTTAAGATTGATCGGGGCGTTTAGGTCCTTTTCCCATTCTTTTTCCAACCACAGTACGGATTCAGCATTGGGAAAGAGGTCCGTTAGAAAATATAGAATTTGGGCGGTAATAGGAATACAGGATTTATCCCTTTTACAGAATCCCCAGCCATTTTCCACACATTTTTCATCATAAAGCCATCTGCGGTTTTTTTGAATCTGTGCATCAAGTTCATTGATCTCTGAAATTAAAAAAAGCGCCCAGGCTGTGTCCTCACAATCAATCCAGCCACCATCGCTTTTTTGTTCGCTAACTATTCTTTGGGTTAATTTGTTTTTTTCGGTTATCTCTACGTGGCAGTCCTTTAAAAGAGATGCCACCAGTGTAATCCTTCTTAAAGGCAAGCCCCGGTGTAAAAAATCGGATATTGTATGGTTCAGTGCACATTTAAGTGTTTGAAACTCTGTATTATCGGCATCCATGGCAGGACGAGCATTGCCGACATGCTACTTTGGGTTGTTTGTTTTTGATGGCATCAAACATGAATGTCATCTGGGTTTCAAGCTTATATTCAGGTTTTATGTATTCTTTTTTTAAAGGCTTTGTATGTATCTTTTTTTTCATTGAGTGCCCCTTTGTTTGTTTGTATGTCCAATAGAACAGCAAAATTGTATTTTTGTCAATGATAATTGCGGTTAATTGGCCGGTCCTTGATTCGGTATCAGACCGGTTTAGTATTAAATTTTAATCGACTGCACAGATCATCTCATTTTCCTGTAAAAATTTTAAAAAACCTTCAATATCTTTTGAACACGTTTCTCTGTCTGTGTCATAATGCGCTGATATAGATGCAATAATAGAATCTTTATCTATTTTTTTTTCAAGAAGGGTGGCGATTTCATAGCTCATGGCATTCAGTCTGGCGTGCTTTCCTGATTTTATGCAAAAAAGGTAATAATTGTCAGATGCTTTTTCATGTCTCAACCTGACGGATTCTGATAGTTTAAGCAGATGCATATTTATTCCTTCCAGCATTGAGGATCAGATTCAAGATAATCACCAGTCTGGGCATAGGCAAAAGCCCTGCAACCCCGGCAAATAGGTATAAATTCACATTCCTTGCATTTACCTTTTAAATTATTCGGATTGCGTAATTCCCATAATAAGGGATGGGTATACCAGATATCATAGACAGTTGTTTTTAGAAGATTTCCTAATTTTAACGGCAACCGTCTGCACGGATAAACATCTCCATTCGGCATAATGGTCAATGCATTATTTCCCGCTGAGCACATGGCTCCAATATGTTCATCCTGTGAATTTATCAAACAAAATAAGGTTCTGTATAACAACATCCTCGGTTTTAAGGAGTTATTAAAATAATTATAGCATTCTTCATAAACACGTTTCAGTTCGTTGGGGGGCAGAACCCATTTTTGAAGCTCATTACTTTGTCCTTCCGGAATAAATCGATCGAGAACAAAGGCTTCAACGCCCAATTCCCCTAAAAGCTCTGCTAAAGGAATGATATCCTGCTGATTGTGTGTTCCAATTGTCATCATGATACAAACGGTTAGCTTTTTGTCTATGAGCTGTTTGATTTTATCGATGGTTAAATCAAAATGGCCTTCCCCTCTTACCTGGTCATTTGTTTCTTTCAACCCTTCCAGGGAAAGCTGGATTCTTCTAAGCTTTTTATATTTGGTCAGTTGAACAATCGTATTATCATTAATTAAAGTCCCATTGGTCAGAATATCTACCTGGTGAACCTCATCTCTTTTTTCAAACAGGTTTAAAATTTCAAAAACTGCGTCTTCTCTTAGAAAAGGTTCCCCCCCTGTGATACTAAAAGAACCAATTTTACCCCATTGTTGAATCGCATCACATAGGGTAGAACCAATATCCAATAGCTGCGGTATCTCAAGGCCATGCTGTTGATATTCATCATGGTAACAATGCTTACATCTCAGGTTACACTTATCAGTAATATGCCACTGAAAATAAAACTCTGATTCATAATTCAATTCTTTTAGTTGGTGTCCATCATTCATTTAAGTATCTTCTTCAGAAAGTTTTAAATATAGTTTGTTAAATCAGTTTATTTATAATAATTTCACTGCCAGGTCAATCTTTCAGGATGAAGATTGGAAACACATTGAAATTATAGATGTTTTTAGATGCAGAGAATTCATTATTGAATAATAAAAGAAAAATAGCCTTTTTAATTCCATACTATGAAGGCAGAAATCACCACCACTTCCTGGGTATTGGGTATCTTTCACAAACGCTGTTGACCAATGGTTATGATACATTAATTGTGGATGAAGATGCTATCTACTACCTGATGGAAAGAAAAAAGGCTGACAACATCCTTGATTCTTCTCGCCAGTTTATTGTTAAGAAACTTTCCGAGTATGAGCCGGATGCTATATGTGTTTCCATTAACACTGCAAATTATCCGAACAGTTTAAGGCTTTTGCGTTTTATCAGGAAACGATTCCCAAATGTGAGTGTAATTGTAGGCGGTCCCCATATTACTAGTTCCTGGAAAACATTTAAAAAATACCACCAGAACCTTTTTGATATAGCGGTCATTGGTGAAGGGGAAAACACCTTGCTCGAAGTTTGTGACAAGCTTTCCAACGAACTGGCGTTGGACAACATAAGCGGTGTTATGCTTTCAACATCAAACAACAATAATGTAGTAGCAAGGCATTTGATAAATAAACTTGATGATTTGCCGTTTCCCGATCGAGACGGGTTTTATAAGTTATTTTCAGGCAAAGACTATCAAATCATTAAAGAAAATTATCAAGATGTCTTCTACTCATATTTGCCGGGGTTCAGGGGGAAAAAATACGCTCGGATAGTAGGTTCCAGAGGATGCGCTTTTGCTTGCGCTTTTTGTTCTCCAAGTCTTTTGTGGAAAAACAATCATACCGGTAGGCCAGTCAGAAGGCTCAGAGATCCAAAAAGAGTAGTAGATGAAATTGAATATTTATATCATCAAAACTATGAGGCTTTTTATTTTGACGACCCGACATTTCCATTTAAAAGCGAACCTGGGTTTTACAAGGATATGATTTCTGAATTAAAAAAACGAAAAATTCAGATAACCTGGTCTGCACCAACCCGTTCAGATGAGCTTTCGGAAAAAATTCTCCAGGAATTATATGATTCAGGGTTCACATATACCTATTTCGGTTTGGAGACAGATCAGAAAGAAAAGTTAATAGATATGGATAAATACTTTGATATTGAACATAGCCTGAATGTTATTAAATGGTGTGATCAAATTGGGGTACATTGTGACGTGTCTTATCAAGTTGGCCTTCCAGGAGATAATTTGGGATCAATTATTAAAAGTATTCAGTGGCTTGAAAAACATGGCCTTCAAAAAAAAAGTTTTTTCTCAATTGCTGCGATTTGGCCCGAAACACCATTGGCACAAAAATATGGAATAACTTCTGACGATTTTGAGCCTGAAATTGATAAAAAAAGATTTGAAGAGAGAGGGCTGTATTTTTTTGAACCTGGGAATCCACAAATCGAACGGTATTATTCAAATTGTTCCGGGAATTTTCATTTCATTGATGAAGAGACTGCTATTCAAGTCAAGTACTATTTGATGGATGCCGGATTTATAAAACGGTTTGATTGAGTTTGAGAGGGCTTTGTTTTAACGGTTTTGACTGTTCGCCGCTGCAGTGGCACGTGAGCTGGATTTGCCCGATATTTAAAGGGGGTCGTGAGACAGTTTGGTCCCTATCTTTCGTGGGCGCAGGCTACTTGGTTATATGATCTGGTATGATTTGGTTGAGGCGATCTGGTCCCTCTTTTTATAGGATTGGCGAGAGGACCGAATTGGACCAACCAATGGTGTTCCAGTTGTTTCGCCAAGACCCGATCCCGTCCCGAACACGGAAGGCCTGATTATATGTTTTGGTCTTTAGCGTCGATGGTGGCTATAAGATTGGCAATTTGGGAGAGTAGAACGCCGCCAGATTATTCTTCAAAAAGCCCTGATCATGACATTCATGATCAGGGCTTTTTGCGTTTGGGGATCTGTGCAACCCTTGCCGAATATTTTTTTGGATTTCCGGTCGGTTAGATCCATTCAGAGCATGATGCCAAGGTAGATTCGCTGGAATGGTTTTCGTTTGGGTTTGATTCCAATGAGTGCTTCCATGGTCCTCCCCCCTCTTTTTTTAAAGATTAGAAATCTTTAGTGACCCTGTATTGTTTAGTCGGTCAATCAACCGACTAAACAATATAAAAAGTTTTAACACGGAATATCAAGACTTTTTCTTGGAATTACAGCAGAACAGTTTTATCACAAATAGTTTATAAATATGGTATAAGAACATCAATTTGAATTCATAATATGTGAGGAAGAATCATGTTAAAAAAAGAAATTCAGGATGGTATTGTGATTGCCCAATTAAGCGACAAAAAGACCAATGCCATTACCCTGGAAACACTCAAACAGATCAAAGAAATCGTTACCCAGGTAAATGAAAAAGATGACCTGAAGGGGATTATTTTAACAGGGGAGGGCCGCTTTTTTTCAAGTGGATTCAGTCTGCCCATGTTTATGAAATTTGAAACACCCGAGGAGGTTATTTCATTTTTTACGGAGCAAGAAGAGATTCTCATGGGTTTTTTCACCTGCAAAAAACCCGTGGTGTGCGCCATAAACGGTCATTGTGCTGCCATGGGGATGATACTGGCCATGGCTTCGGACTATCGGATTGTCAAAAACCACCCCAAAATTAAGCTGGGAATGAGCGAGATCAAGATCGGGCTGGGTCTTTCCATTGCCCAGTCCGGCGTCATGCGGTTTGGACTTGACAGCGATAAACGATTCAGGGATGTCATGTATTTTGGTGATATGGTGGATGTGACAAGGGCCCGGGAAATGCAAATCGTGGATGAGGTGGTTGAAGAAGAAAACCTTATCCCCCGGGCAAAACAAATCATTTCCCTGTGGATTGATACCCCCAATCGACCCTTTATCCAAATTAAAAAGTCGCTTAAAGCAGATGCGGCGGGACAGATTAAACGATCGCTTAAAGAAGAAAACTGGCAGGATACCATGGTCAGGACGCTTTTGAGCAAGGATGTAAAAGCCACCCTGGCATTCGTCCAGGCGAGCATGGAACCTAAAAAATAGACCCGGCCGATTGTAAGATACCGGTTAACCCCCGCTGCCCATTGTATTTTTTTGAGAGCGATGGGCAGCGCTTTGCCTGCTAAAGGTCGGAGAGCCCCAGAAATTTAGAGCGGATCCGTTTTAAGTGTTTGAGTAAATGCGCTTTACGGGCTTTGCCCACCTGTTCGGGTGTATTGTTGTGCAAAAGATCAACCAGGTTGGCTAAATCTTCCTTAATGGCCATGACTTCCTGGTTCCACCCTTTGTTGTCCATCTTGATCATATTAAAATACCATAGCCGGAAGGTCAGAGAATAGAGCCGATCTGACATTTCAATTAAAAAGGGGTTGCCGGCCGCTTCATAAAAAAGATGCTTGATCTCCATGTCCAGGGCTGCGAGTGTGCGGGGGTCTTTGTTATCCAATTGCTGTTCACAAGAGATTAAACACGCATCCAGCCGATTAAAATGTAGTTTTGTAAACCGCTCTGCCGCCATGGTTCCAATGACAGCCTCCAGCTCCAGTCGTGCCTGGAATACGTTGGTAATGGTGTTCAGTTCCAGTTCCATGACCTGGATCCCTGTGCGGGGCAAGATTTTGACCAGGTGTTCCCATTCAAGGCGGGACAGCACCGTACGAAGGGGGGTACGGCTTACGCTGAATTCTTTTGCCAGGATCTGTTCCTTGAGTATCTGGCCGGGGTCATATTCAAGATAGAGGATTCGTTCTCGCAGGGTGTTGTATATTTTTGTGTTCATAATTAAAGATGCAACGATGTCTTAAATTAGGGGTAAGTTAAAATATTCTCTTTGGTATACCTTAATAATACATGGGGGATTTTTTTGCAAGGCGTACTGCCAAAACAATGTATGAGAATTAAACGGACTGAATTTTTTATGTTGACAATGAAAATTTTTTTGGTATACCATAAAAACATCATAAAAATTATTTGCATAATCGGGAGGGAAAATGGAAGAAACAAATATTAGTCATGGTCTTTGGGTGGCCACTGCTACGGGAAAACCGAAATTGACCGCCCTTGACAGAGAACACAAAACAGAGGTGGCCATTATCGGAGGCGGATACACCGGGCTCTCGGCTGCTCTGCACCTGTCCTTGGCAGGAAACTCCTCCATCCTGCTTGAGGCCAATGATGTGGGTTTTGGCGGGGCAGGCCGGAATGTGGGGCTTGTCAACGCAGGCCTCTGGCTCATGCCCGAAGATGTGATTTCCCTTGTGGGGCCAGAACATGGACAGGCTCTGATTGACGGCCTGGGCGTTTCTCCGGACCTGGTTTACGGGCTCATTGAACGTTACAAGATCCAGTGTGAAGCCTGGCGGCACGGCACCCTTCACTGTGCGGATTCAAAGGCCGGGTATCGGGCACTTCAACAGCGGGAAAAACAATGGAAGGAACAAGGGGCGCCGGTCAGGCTTTTGGAGCGGGATGAAGCCTCTGAAAAATTGGGAACCAAGGCATATCGGGGTGCCTTGCTGGACGAACGGGCCGGCACCATTCAGCCCCTGGCCTATGCCTACGGACTGGCCAGGGCAGCTCTTGCGGAAGGGGCAACCCTGTACAATCAATCCCCGGTCATCTCCCTGGAGAAAGAAGGGGAATACTGGCGGCTGACAACACCCAATGGATCCGTTCTTGCCAAATCCGTCATCATTGCGGTCCAGGGATATCCGGAAGCGGCCTTTAAAGACCAGATTCAAAATCTCGTGCCCTTTAATTATTTTCAATTCGCCACCCCCCCCCTGGACAAAGAGGTGTTAAAAACGGTTCTTCCCGGAAAAAATGGCGCCTGGGACACCAATTTAATTCTCTCGTCCTATCGTCTGGATGCCATGGGGCGTTTGATTGTCGGCAGTGTTGGAAATATTGAAAACATTGCCATGGGGATCAACAAGGCCTGGGCCGCTAGAAGCATTAAAAAAGTATTCCCCCAGATCGGGGAGGTGGAATTCACACACAGCAGTTATGGCAGAATCGCCATGACCCCAAATCATATTCCTCGCTTCCATGTCATGGGCGAAAACCTGGTCATGGTCACTTGCTTCAATGGCAGGGGAATCGGTCCGGGTACGATGTTTGGAAAGCTGCTGGCACACTACATGATGGGAGGGTCCGCCAAGGATATTCCTTTGCCGGTATTACCGATAACCCCTGTTGCCATGCGGTTTTTACGGGGCCTTTTTTACGAGGCCGGTTCCCGCCTGTACCATTTGGTACAGCGCCGAATTTGAGGTATCCCGCCTTGTTCGATCGATTTGGACAAGGCGTTTAGCCGGTAAACTTTTTATTTGATCAGATAAATATCCACCTTGGTTTTCAGGCCCTTTATCAGGACGGGTTGGGGATGTTCCATAAGAACGTTTCGGGTTTGGTTTTCAGTTAGAAAGCGTTTTGTCTCTGCAGAAAGAATGATGCGGGCATCCATTTCCCGGGTCAGGGATTGGAGACGGGAAGCCAGGTTGACCGCATCTCCCAGCAATAGGTAGGACAACCGGTCCGGGCTTCCGATATTGGCGGCCAAAACCTGGCCGGTGTGGATGCCGATGCCATGGGATAAAGGCAGTCTTCCTTGTTGGACAAACTGGTTGTTTAAATCTTTGAGTCGTTTTTCCATATCAAGGGCCGCAAAAAATGCATTGGATGGGTGATCCTTGCACGAGACAGGTGCACCGAAAACCGCATAGATTTCGTCTCCAAGGAATTGGAGAATCAGACCTGATTTTGATTTTATCGCCGCACTCATCTCTTTGAAATAGTCGTTTAAAATCTGAACCATCTCCTTGGGATCATTGGCTTCAGTCATGGGCGTAAAGTCTCTCAGGTCTGCAAACAAGACGGTGACGTTTTTGAATTCTCCGTCCAGGGGGATTCGTCCGGATATGATTTCATCCCGGATCTCGGGGGCAACGTATTTTCCAAATGCATCCCGTAGCAGCTCTTTTTCAGCCAGGCTTTGGATCATTTGGTTGGTGGCATCCCCTAGAACTCCCACCTCATCATTGGAGACCACATTTACCCGGGTCTGGTAGTTGCCTTGTTCGATTTCCTTCATGGTCTCCAGCATGCCATTGATGGGGTCGGCAATGGATCGGCTGACGAGGCGATTCAATACCCCTGACCCCAGAAAAAAAAGGATAAAAACCACTAGGGAAAAAATTAAAACGCCCTGACCATAGGTTTTGGCTGAAACCGTCTCAGCGTTCACCTGTAAATAGAGAACAAAGAGGGTCAGGACAATGTTGGCAAGGGGAATCAGGCTTGTTATGCGGTAAAATGCACGGAGGCGTTTTAAAATGGAAAGCTTGGCAGTTCCCTCCAAAAGGGAAAGTTTTCCTTTGGGGAAAAAAAGGGGAATCAAACCTTTTCTTGCATGGGACTCAACCCCGAAAAAGATGATGGCAGAGGAAACAAATCCCACCATGGTGGAACGTATGGAAAAGGTGACTGCAGTGGTTAGGTCGATTTGTTTGATGGCAAAGGTGCCACCGAAAATACACAAGGGGATAAAAATCCAGAATAAAATATTCAAGGGGACCATGATAAAGGGCAGATTGATCAGCCGTTGTTTTGCCTTTAGTTCAAGGGGCGGCGGCAGGTACTGGTGTTGATTTTTTAGAGACAGGCATTTGGATATGGGGGCGAGAATACGTTTTAAAACCACCAGGAAAGGGACGCAGGCAAAAGTAGCCAGCAGGCAGAGAATGGCAAACCGGTAAGCAACCACATGGATCCAAAGGATGTCCCCTCCTTGGCGGATGGCCTGGAGCCGGACAAGAACAAATTCAAGGGGGGTGGCCAGGTTCAGGATCGCAACGACCAGGATACCCACGATGGTGGCTACCACCCCGATCAAATAAAATTTTGAAAGCAAGGCTTTGTGGGACGATATCATGGGATTTTGACCTTCCTATCGAACCGGTACCACTTCAAGCCAGTATCCGTCGGGATCATTGATAAAATAAATGCCCATTTTCTTGTTTTCGTAGCAGATACAATCCATTTGTTTATGAAGGGCATATGCGGCATCAAAATTCTGGGTTTTAAAAGCGATGTGAAATTCTTCATCCCCCAGATTATAGGGGATTTCCTGGGATTTGAGCCAGGTGAGCTCCAGCTTGCCAGCAGTAGTGCCGTCGTCCAGGAACACAATAATATAGCTCCCATCCTTTGCTGTTTTCCGGCGTTCTTCTTTCAGGCCAAGCGCTTGTTCGTAAAAGGCCAGGCTTCGTTCCAGGTCCAGTACGTTGATATTAAAATGGTCAATGGTAAATTTCATTTTTTTTCCTTCCTAACGGTTATGGTTATCGCTTAATCATCCCAGACCCAAGGCTTTGGGTCAAGGTAAAAATATGGAGATAACTGCTGTCTGCTTTTTTTTGTGATTAATAGTTTTTAATTTGTGATTCCCCTGGTATAGTGGCTGGCATGGAAAAGCGTGTCTGTTTAAATTTTCAGCAGCCAGAATCATGTATACCAGAAGAATATCTTGTTGATGATAACAACCTTTAATTTTACTGCCAGCAGATGGATACGGTTCTGGTTAATTTTTTTTTGTCTCCAGACAGCCTTTCCCTTCCTGTCAGAGGGATACAGCCAGTCTCAATACCAGAGATTTCAGGATAGACTCATTGATCATCGTTCCCGCCTGAACCCTAAATTCAAAAAGAAGATACGTCAAAAGACCCAATATATTATTGTCCATACTTCGGAATTGGGCCTGGATGCAACCCTGCGGGTGGTATCCGGGGGAAAACAATTTCAAAGCGGATATAAAACACCCGGGGGGCATGCCCATTATGTGATTGCAAGAAACGGGCGTACCTACCGGATCTTGGATAAACGATACCGAGCAGACCATGCAGGCCGCTCCATGTGGAAGGGCCGGACAGATATCAGTGATGTATCACTGGGTATTGAGTTGGTTGGATATCACACGGCCCCCATCACAAAAAGCCAATACCGGTCTTTGGGAATGCTGATTCGAATTTTAGAAAAGGTTTTCGGTCTCAAAGATCAAGATGTGCTGACCCATAGCCAGGTGGCCTATGGAAAACCCAATCCCTGGTTTAAGAAAAACCACAGGGGCCGCAAACGGTGTGCCAAAAATTTTAATCGTGCTAAGGCCGGTCTGGGCAAGGGCTGGAGATATGATCCGGATGTCAGGGCAGGAAGGCTGATGGCAGATCCCACATTGGTAGGCGTATTTTATGCGCCTTCCTTTAAAGTCCCCATCCCTTTGGCAGCCCCCCGGGAATTCGGGTCCAATATTATATCCGCCACCAATTCTGCCTGGGCGATTGCCGGGGGGGATTACGATGAAAATACAACGGTCTATTTTCTTCCCAACGGCCGGACCCTTCCCGGCGATAGGATTTACAAAACCATCGGCTGGGCCCATTTGCCTTTGAACACAAAGGTGATTCTCAACCAGGATGTCGAACCGGCTGTTATCCAGATTCAGGCCCAGACTCCGGTTAAGATCATTTCCAGTAACATGACGGCCTGGTCCCATGCAGGGGCGGCATATCAGGAGGATACCACTCTATATTTTTTGCCTTCCGGCCGGGTTTATCCCGGTTCGAAAATCTTAGACTGGGATGATTTGCCCCTGAAGACCCGAATGCTGGTGGGGTATAAAGGGCCTTTTTCCATTACCCGTACCCAAACTGCCTATAAAATTGCCGGGCAAAAATATAAAGCACCTGAAACCATTTATTATTGGCCGGGAATCCTTACAACCGGGGACAAAATAATCGATTTTAAAGACCTGCCTAAGGGAGTACAGATTTATTTGCCCCTAATCCTAAAATAGGCCTAACTCTAAAATATGGCTTAATAAAACCAGGATTTCCCAGGAAGGGTCACCACAACATAAATTGTCACCAAAAATTCCACAAGGGGATCAATAGGCATAAAAAAGATTCTGGACCTGTTGAAAGCTTCGCTCCTTTAAAAGGGCCAGCATGAGCAGGATTCTTGCCTTGGCCGGGTTGAGTTCGTCGGAAACGATAAACTGATTGGCATCATCATCCACTTCCATGTTTCTGCCTACGGTTCCCGTGGGAACCCGGGATGAGCGAACAATGAAGATTCCGCGGCCTGCCATCCGGGCTGCTTTTTGCAGGGTGGCTTTGTTCATGTTTCCATTTCCGTGACCGGCAATGACAATCCCAACAGCGCCGTTTGCCACGGAGCAATCAATGAGATCCGGGGGCATGTCTGCACAGGCGTACATGATATCCACCCGGGGAAGGGAGGTGATCTTCCCAAGGGAGAATTCGCTGAGGTGGGTGTGTTTTCGAAAAGGGCCTCGGAAATATTGAATGGCCCCGTAAATTACGGTGCCCATGAGCCCGTTTACCGGTGACAAAAAGGTTTCCACTGAGGTGGTATTGGTCTTGGTCAGGGAATGGGCGCCATGGATCCTGTCATTCATGACCACCATCACTCCCCGTTCGATGGCATCGGGGTCGGCTGCTACGGCCACGGCATTGTAAAGATTTAAGGGGCCATCGGCACTCAGGGCTGTGAAGGGCCGCATGGCACCGGTCATGACAACGGGCTTGCTGCTGTTTACGGTCAGGTTTAAGAAAAAGGCAGTTTCCTCCATGGTATCGGTGCCATGGGTAACCACAACCCCATCTGTTTTTTGGGTTGCCAGAAGTTCATTGATTCTGCAGGCCAAATTGATCATGATCTCAAAGGACATGTCCTGGGATCCTACATTTGAAATTTGCTCGCCTTCTATTCGGGCCAGTTTTCCAAGATCGGGCACTGCCTGGATCATACCCTGGATATCAATTTTTCCCGAGGTATATCCGGGCTGGGTGGGGGAGGGGGCAGACCCTGCAATGGTGCCGCCGGTGGCCAGGATAGTGATATGGGGTAGATTTTTCATCAGTCGTGTATTAATTCTCCCTCAAGTAGTTGGGCTACAAAAACAAAGATTAAATGTCGAACCAGCCCCGGAAGCGCCGTGTCAGTTCTTCGTTATCTGGATCGTTCAAGGAGTCGGCAAACACGCCAAGGCGGATGGTATTGTAATTAAACATTCTATTAATATCCAAATAAAGGTATTGAACAGACCATCGTTCCATGGGTTTATTCAGCTTAACAGATTCTCTATCTTTCCACCATGGCCTATTTAGTGCTATAATAATTATTTTAGCAAATTTTCTGTATGTCAGGCGGTAAACTGCAAGCTTTTTTTTAAAAAAATGACCACACCCCATACGGATACCCATACAACAGGAGCCCCTTTATAGTGATCCCCCAAAAATTAGAACTTTTGTCTCCGGCAAAAAATAAGGAATTTGGTATGGCTGCCATCAGCCATGGGGCAGATGCCGTATACATCGGTGCGGACCGGTTCGGCGCACGGTCCGCGGCCGGTAACCCGGTTTCTGAGATTGAAGAACTGGCATCCTATGCCCATCTTTACAAGGCAAAGGTTTATATTGCCTTGAACACCATCCTTTTTGACAATGAGCTGGCAGATGCCGGAAAATTGATAGACCGTTTGTGGAATGCCGGGGCAGATGCATTAATTATCCAGGACATGGGGCTATTGGAAATGGATTTGCCCCCCATCCCCCTTTTTGCCAGTACCCAGGCGAACAACCAGACCCTCGCCCGTGTTCAGTTCCTTGAGGCTTCCGGGTTTGAACGGGTGATCCTTGCCAGGGAACTTGGAATTCGCCAGATAGAAGAAATTTCCCAGTCCACCACTGTGGCCCTGGAGGCTTTTGTGCATGGGGCGCTTTGCGCTGGTTACAGCGGCCAGTGTTATTTCAGTGCTGTCATTGGCAACAGAAGTGCCAACCGGGGTGAGTGCGGTCAACCCTGCCGTCTGCCCTGGAATTTGATATCTGAAGCAGGCCAGGGCTTTGAAACAGACCAGGGGGGTGAAACTCGGGTATTGGAACGAGAACGGCATTTTCTTTCCCTAAAGGATATGAATCGGTCGGATCACCTTGGCCGATTGGCTGCCGTCGGAATTACCTCGTTTAAAATAGAGGGACGCTTGAAAGATCTTGCCTATGTGAAAAATATTACGGCGTTTTATCGGCAAAAACTGGATTCTTTGATGACAACCGGATTTGTCTATGGACCAGCTTCTTCGGCGCGGACCACCTTTTCCTTTGTGCCCGATCCTTTAAAAACCTTTAACCGGGGTGAAACCGATTATTTTCTTTTTGGACGAAAGGGGAAAATCCATTCCTTTGACACGCCCAAATCCCTGGGGGAGAAAATTGGCCAGGTGGATCATATTGATACGGGGTATTTGACCCTGAAAATATCCCATGATATTCAAAATGGAGACGGCCTTTGCTACATGGACCAAGGGGGACGCCTCCAGGGATTTCAGGTTAATTCAACAAACCAGGGTAAAATATATCCCTCGGGTCGCCTGAATCTTAAAAAATCTCCCCTTTTCCCCGGGGCGCTCATTTATAGAAACCACGATCACCTCTTTTTGAAAAAACTGGGGGGTGCTTCTGCCCAAAGGCGAATCGGTCTTGATCTGTCCTTTCACGAAACCCCGGAAGGGTTTGTACTGAAAGGACAGGATGAAGATGAAAACCGGGTCGAGGTAAGGCTTGATATGGAGAAAATTTTTGCCCAAAACGAACCGGCTGCCCTTGCAACCTTGAATAAACAGCTTGGCAAGCTGGGGGCTTCAATCTTTTATCTTCGTCAGTTTACCCTCTATTCGAAACTGTATTTTATACCCACCCGTGACCTGAATCAGATCAGGCGAGCCCTTTTGGAGCGGATGACCCTTCAACGGGCAAAGGCCTATGACCGGGTGGCTGCAATTCCAAGACCCTTGCCAGCCCTCTATCCTGAAACCCAGGTGGATTTTACGGCCAATGTTTCCAATGAAAAAGCAATTCAATTTTACCGAAAACGGGGGGTCACCAGGGTTGATGCTGCATTTGAAGTTTCACCGCCCGGGCCGGGGACCGTTGTGATGACCCTTCGCCATTGTATCCGCCAGGGTTTAGGGGCGTGTCCTAGGGAAATAAAAACACCCACCGGGGTATGGGATGCCCCCCTTTTTCTTGAAAATAAAAAGGGCCGTTTTCAACTTGTTTTTGATTGTAAACGCTGCCAGATGAAAATTTTGACCCTGTGAAAATCCATGTCCTTATTTTTTTGTATATCTGCTGTAATGTTATTTTTATTCAATTAAGGTGAATGAATGGTTAATTTAAATATTGTATTGTTAGAGCCTGAGATCCCCCAGAATACCGGAAATATTGGCAGGACTTGTAATGCCATGGGCGCAGTGCTGCATTTGGTGGAGCCCCTGGGGTTTTCTATAGAAGATAAGTATTTAAAGCGTGCCGGAATGGATTATTGGAAAGCGCTTAATGTGAAATATTATAGGGATTATGGAGATTTTCTTGCCAAGAATCCCCGGGGGCAGAAAGTATTTATTTCAAAAAAAGCGAGTCACAGGTGTGATCAGTTTTGTTACCAAGAAAAGGTTTACCTGGTTTTTGGTAAGGAGTCCGTGGGGTTACCCGAAGAGCTGCTGTTGGAAAATCAGGAACTTTGCGTGAGAATACCCATGTCTGAGAAGACCAGATCCTTAAACCTGGCCAATACCGTAGCGATATTAAGCTATGAGGTCATGCGGCAACACGCCTTTGCCGGGCTTAAAACTGCAGGGTGTTTTCCGCCCAGCAGGCCCAACGGGTGAGGGCGACACCGGCGGCAGACCCAATGGCCAGCATGCTGCCGCCGGTACCAGCGGTGAGGGTCACAAGAAGCCACTGGCCCTGGGACATGTTCGGGTCCATGGTTAGAACGGCAAACATCACCGGGATGTTGTCCACGATAGCCGACAGCACCCCGACCAGGCAGTTGGCCCAGGTGGCGCCGAGATCGGTGTACATGAATTTGGATACAAGTGACAGGTAGCCGAACTGGGCCAGCCCGCCAACGCAGAGGATAACGCCGTAGAAGAAGAGAAGCGTATCCCACTCGGCCCCCTCTCCCTTAAGGTGGGTATAGTGGACGTGGTCCCTAAACTTATGGCCAGAAAGCTCCTGGAACCCGCTCTTTGCCTGGCCAGAAAAGTGCGTCTTGTCTGTCACGAAGGAAAGGAGAAGGACCTTTTAGCAGAGCTGGCATTGCACAACTTGGATCTGGTCCTGGCCGACGGTCCCATTTGGTCCGGCCTCAGCATCAAGGCTTACAACCATTTCCTGGGGGAATGCGGGATCACTTTTTTTGCCGTGAAAGGGCTTGCAAAGCACCTGTCAAAAAATTTCCCCGCCTCTCTGGACAACACTCCCATGGTTATGCCCTTGGCCATGACCATGCTCAGATGCGCCCTGGATCAGTGGTTTGAAACGCTTTCCATCACGCCTGTAGTGGTGGTGGCGGAATTTGAGGACAACGCGCTTTTAACGGTGTTCGGACAAGCAGGTGACGGCGTGTTTGTGGCACCGACCATCATCGAGTCCGAGGTAAAAACCCAGTACCAGGTGGAAATCATTGGAAGATGTGACATCATCAAGGAGCGATTCTACGCCATCTCTGTGGAGCGGATACTCAAGCTCCCTGCAGTGGTCGCCATAACGGATATCGCCCGCCATTCTGTCTTTCCTCCTGGGCGGGATTCCTGATTAAAAAATAAGTGTTGATCTGGTAAATATGCCCGGGTCTGAAAGGGGCGTGGCATGCTTTATGCTGTAATAAATTTCAGGCGTTTATAAGTTCCACCGGGAATAATCTTTTAACCCAATATTAAGAGAGGGAAAGATGAAAAAAGTATTGATTGCGTACACGAGTAGAGCCGGAACCACTGATAAAATGGCGAATTATTTGGCTGAGGGTGTTAGAATGGCTGGAAATGAAACCAAAGTAGTCAAAATCTCATCGATAAAAAAAGAGACAGATTTGTCCGGATATGACGGGTACCTTTTTGGATGTCCCACCTACCATAAAGACATGACCGGCGGAATGAAACAATTCCTTTTTTTAGCCGCCAGCGCCAATTTAACCGGAAAAATGGGCGGGGCTTTTGGATCACACACCCATAGCGGCGAAGCCGCTCCCATGATTTTTGACACCATGCAGCATGTATTTAAAATGGATGTGACAGATCTTGGACCCTTAAATTTGACAGAAGGGATGATGGGAACAGATGAAGGGACTAAGGCCTGTCAACAATATGCCAAGGCGCTGTGCGATAAATTTTAGGGGTGGATGTTCTTAAAGACAAAATTGTCTCAAAAATAAAATCTACAGTTTTGTGAATAAATATTCCCCGGTTGCGGTGATTGCGGCATGCATCCGGGGGATAATTTTTTTTGGGGGAGTAATTGGGTTTGCCTGGTATGGGATTTGTGCTATGCTGATAATAGTCATTGTCTTGCATTCATAGCGCCCTAATTATATTCTTGAAGTGAAATGGAATTCTTTAAAGTAACCCTAAACAATAAGAAGGAGACAGATCATGGTAAGTTGGATATGTGACAAATGCGGTTACAACCTGGAGGCAGAGACACCACCGGAAAAATGTCC
>Ga0208900_1000766_pt1 | contig 19146 bp, 5 predicted proteins | sample AntAceMetag02UKK_FD_184763 | JGI IMG/M metagenome (GOLD analysis project Ga0208900, IMG submission 184763) | Saline lake microbial communities from Ace Lake, Antarctica - Antarctic Ace Lake Metagenome 02UKK (SPAdes) (version 2) | ecosystem: Environmental > Aquatic > Non-marine Saline and Alkaline... | reverse complement strand
CAGAATATGGGCAGGTACTATTGCAGGTGTGGCATATAATGGTAATATTAAAGAGCCTTCAGTTACAGCAAAACCCACCTTTATTTCAATTACCGAAAAAGGCATTCCCATTACCGATCGTTCCAAAAACCGCTTCGATAATCTCACCTATTTGGGCTTTAGTTTTGTAAGTCCTCAATATCCAACAAATGGAATTACCTACCAGGTGAAAATGTCAGGAAAAAAAAATGATTGGAAACTGCTTGTAGGCCGCAACGAAATTTATTATTCCGACCTTCAGGTTGGTGAGTATCAATTGATGGTTAAGGCTCGCCAACAAGGCAATAGCCTGTGGAGTGAACCACTGGTTTATAATTTTAAAATTTACACCGTTTGGTATCAAAGCTGGATTACATGGGTGGTATTTGCAATCGTGTTTTTCTTTGCTGTTTTTCAAATGACCAAATGGAGAAACAGACGGCTTGAGAGAGAAAGGACAAAACTGAATAAGCTGGTTAGCAAAAGAACTATTGAGCTTGAAAAAACAGCAAAAGAAATTGAAGCCACCAACAAGGAATTAACGGTAGCCAAAAACCTGGCAGAACTGTCGGCAAAGGCAAAGGCTGATTTTTTGTCAACCATGTCGCACGAAATTCGCACACCATTAAATGGTGTATTGGGAATGATCAACATTTTACAACTCGAAAAACCAAGAGAAGATCAGTTGGATAAAATCAACACCATGAAATTTTCGGCCGAGAATCTTTTAACCCTTATAAGCGATATTCTCGATTTTACAAAAATTGATGAAGGAAAATTACACCTCGAAAATATAGAATTTAACCTGCCTGAATTGGTTCGAAATGTTAAAGCCGGTTTTGAACACGCTGCCACTTTAAAAAAAATACAGCTATTGGTTGAAATAAGTGATACCATCCCGGAATATGTGTTTGGCGACCCAGGCAGATTAACCCAGGTGCTTACAAACCTTATGGGGAACGCCATAAAATTTACCGAAAAGGGCGAAGTTAAACTTGTTGTTGATTCGCTTGATTTGAAAAATAAAAATGCTGAAATTAGTTTTGCAACCATCGATTCGGGAATTGGCATATCACACAAGCAACTCGAACATATTTTCGACTCGTTTAGCCAGGCAAATTCTGATACAACACGAAAATACGGCGGGAGCGGTTTGGGGTTAGCCATCACAAAAAAGCTACTCGATGTTATGGGGAGCAATATCCGGGTAAATAGCAAACCCGGCTCAGGTTCGGAGTTTTCATTTAAACTGACTTTTAAAACTATTGAACGAAAAAAAGTTGAAAAGAAAGAAAAATCCATACAGCGGGAAAAACCAAAATCATTAAAAGGATTAAAGATACTATTGGTTGAGGATAATTTAATTAATACCAGGATAGCAAAACAAATTCTTGAAAAATGGGAAATTGACGTTGATGTTGCTCAGGATGGACAAATAGCCATCGATAAATTTAGGCCAGGAAAATATGACTTGATATTAATGGATTTGCACATGCCAAATGTTGATGGCTTCGAGGCCACGAGAACCATCCGACAAAAAGACAAAAAAATTCCAATCGTTGCCCTGACTGCTGCCGTTAAAATCCAGGATAAAGACACGGTACTCGAAGCTGGGATGAACGAATTTGTATCGAAGCCTTTTAAACCCAACGAGCTCCACAAGCTAATTTCAAAATTAGCTTTGGGCGATTTTGAGTCGGAAGAACAAAAAGGACTACGCCCCGATTTTGAAAGCCTAAAAGGATATCGCGTATTATTGGTTGAAGATAATGATATAAATATAAAAATTGCTACACAGTTTCTTGAAAAATGGGATCTTGAATATGATGTGGCGAAAGATGGTCAAATCGCCATTGATATGTTCGAGAAGGATAAATACCATTTAATACTCATGGACCTCCACCTGCCAAATGTTGATGGCTATCAAGCTACAAGCGCCATTAGGGAAAAGGATCAAAACATTCCCATTGTTGCACTCACAGCCGCTGCTATGGTTCAGGAAAAAGAAAAAGTGCTTTCATCGGGCATGAACGATTACGTTACAAAACCCTTTAAACCACGCGATCTTTACAATAAGATTACAAGGGCTCTGCTTAATGCTACAATGAACGAGAGCTAAATAGTGTTCGTCTTTTCAGTATATTTTCCCGCAGATTTCGCTGATTAGCGCTGAAAAAATCTGCGTTAATCAGCGAAATCTGCGGGAGGCTTTTTTTATTGAAAAATAGCGGCCTCTGATAAACTTACCGATTTGAAAATTGATAATTTCAGCCCCATCATCGATGATTCGTAAAAATGTTTTAATTTAGCCGCCCTCGAATAGAATAAATTAATAAATTTTAAAACCTTTATTATCAGGATTTAACATCATTCATACAACAATTTTCATTTAATCATACCACATAATTTTAATTCTCAATTAACATGAAAAAACTCTTACTACTAATTTTCTTTGCTTGTGCTTTTGCAACTACTTTTGCGCAAGGTTGGCGTTCCGGCGAAATGGAGGTCAAAGTTCAGATTACTTCAAAAGCTGATGCACTCGAACTTTATGGTTTAAAACTAAATGGGGACATTTATCTTAAGCATGCTATTATTTACCTTACCCCCACCGAGCTTGAAATGCTTAAAGGCACAAATTTGAACTATGAGATTACAATCCCGGACTTGAACGAACATTACAAAAATTTTTGGGATACCAGGGCGCAGTACCACTCCTACCAGGAAATCATCAACCTGGCTGATAGTTTGGTACAACACTTCCCCGATATTTGCACAAAGACCATTTTTGGTACTTCTCTTGGTGGCCGGCAGCTTACTGCACTTAAAATCAGCGACAACTCTGCCACCGACGAAAATGAAGCCGAGGTGATGTTTGATGGTGGTATTCACGGCAACGAAATTGGTGCTGCCGAAAATGTTATTCGCTTTGCCCGCGACCTATGCGTAAATTATGGTACAGACCCGGATATTACAAATTTGGTTGATAACCGCGAAATTTGGCTTTATCTAATGGTTAACCCTGATGGCCGTGTAAATAATGTACGTACCAACCAAGCCGGCGTGGATTTGAACCGCGATTGGGGCTACATGTGGAATGGTGAAGGCAGTAGCACAGGTGCTTTTTCGCAGCCCGAATCCAAAGCCTTGCGTGCTTGTTCGTACAGCAACCAATTTGTTGTACATACAACTTACCACAGTGGAACTGAATACATTTCGTGCCCCTGGAGTTATAGAGGTGACACGCCATACGACATGGATCATATTTTACAATTGGCCGGACTTTATGCCGATGTTTCGGGATATAGTAACATGGAATTCGGTCAGGGCTTCAACGGTATGTATTCGATCAATGGAAGTACCAAAGATAGCAACTACGGCATTATGGGATCCATTAGCTGGTCTATGGAAATTTCGTACGACAAAGAACCCCCGGCATCACAAATTATGATGTTTTACAACTACAACAGGCCATCGATGTTAGCAATGATCGAATATTCAGGTTATGGATTGGAAGGTCTTGTAACGGATGCCACCAACGGTGATCCAATCGCTGCTCATGTTTTTGTAAATGATTTTCTTCCCACATTTACCGATCCCGAAGTTGGCGATTATCATAAATATGTATTGGCCGGTACCTACGATATTTTAGTTAAAGCTAGTGGTTATCAGGATAAATTGATTACCGGAATCACCGTAGGATCAATGACCTCAACAGTTACCAATATCGAACTCGATCCGTTGAGCCACCAGAGTATTTATAAAGTGATTAGTTCGCAAATTCCCGATAACAATCCCAGCGATGAAGGTCATACCTGGAATGTTTACGGGCAGCCCGACAACCTTTTTTATTCGATTGGTAAAAATGGTTGGATTGTTCTGGATATGCAGGAAATAATTTTTGACGGCTCAGGGCCGGATATCATGGTTTTTGAAGGTGATGCCAGTGCCGAAGGATATTCTTTATATGCCGGCGAAACTATGGATGGTCCCTGGTATGCGATGGGAGAAGGTAGTGGAACTTCCGAATTTGATTTTGAAAACTGCAACGTATCCGAAGCCAGGTATTTTAAAATTCAGGATGATGGTGATGGCTCTGCAAGTGGCAATGATGCAGGTTTCGATCTGGATGCTATGCAGGCCCTAAGCTCAGTAAACGGCCCATATCTCATCATGGAGGGTTACACTGTGAACGATGCCAACGGCAACAACAACGGCCTTTTAGATCCGGGCGAAACTGCTGATTTTATTGTTGCCCTGAAAAATGTAGGCACGCTGGATGCACTTGCCATTACAGGCACATTTACTACCGCCGATCAATACATTACCATCATCACCACAACAGCACAAACCTTTGGCGATATTGCCATTAACCAGACTGCTACCGCCACTTTTACGGTTTCAGCCGAAGACAATGCCCCTGCCGGTTATACTTCCACTATCAATTTCAACTTTGAAGGTACCAATGTTGACCCCATTACAAAGTACATACAGATTCCTTTCCCCGATTACTGTTATCCTTTGGCCAACTGTTCGTATGGCGACGGGTTTACAGGTTTCATGCTCGGGGACATCAACAACATGAACAACGGCTGTAGTACTAATGGCCTTGGCGATTTTACCGATATGACCACCGATCTTGAAGCAGGACAATCTTATGAAATTAGCTGGCAATCCGGATACAGTGACCAGGATGCCAGCCTGTGGATTGATTTGAATATGGATAAAATATTTGGCGATGACGAAAGGTTGATTACGGATTTCAACCTCGTCAGTTCGGGAACAACCTATACCACCAATATTGATATTCCCGAAGGAGTGATGCCCGGCGAAAAAAGAATGCGGATTCGCGCAAATTGGCAAAATTCATCTATGGATCCCTGTGCTAGTTTCTCTTATGGCGAAACCGAAGACTACACTGTAAACATCACCGGCGATATTCTGGTTGCTGCTTTCACCTCCGATGAATACGAAGTTTGTCATGGAACAGGAGTACATTTTTATGATAACTCACTGGGGAATATTACAAGCTGGGCATGGGAATTTTCTGGTGGAACACCTGCAACATCAAGCGATGAAAATCCGGTGATTACCTATAACGCTCCCGGAATTTGGGGCGTTACGCTTACCGTTGGCGATGGAACAAACCAAAGTACCGAAGCTATAATGGAGTATATGATTGTGCATGATGACCCTGCCGTACCCGATGCTCCGGCAGGATTGGAAGAAATGTGCCAGGACAGCCCCGATTGCGAATATTTTACCAACCCCGGAAGTTGCACCGACTGGTATTGGGAAATAACCCCAACCACAGCCGGAACAATGATCCAAAACGGCCCTTCAATTACTGTTGACTGGATCGATGATTTTGCCGGTGAAGTGCAAATTATGGTGGCCGGAATAAATATCTGCGGGCAAAGTGAGATGTCGGAACCGATGGATGTCATGATTCTGCCAATGCCAGATGCCGCCGGGGAAATTTATGGGTCGGATATCGTGTGCCAATATACAACTCATGTATTTTCAATACCACTTATTGAGTATGCCGAACAATACGAATGGATTATTGATCCTGCTGAAGCAGGTAACATTTATATTGATTATAACAATTGTACTATTAGTTTTTCTAATTATTATGGCCCTGCCACTCTCAAAGTGCGCGGAGCAAACGAGTGTGGGGAAGGACTTTGGTCAGCGGATTTTGAAATAACAGTTGAGGTTTGTCCGGGTATTTCCGAGCAGAGTACGCCTGATGTCCAAATTTTGCCCAATCCAAACCAGGGGCAATTTAACATTCAGCTTAATAACACTAAAGATGATGACCTCACCATGCAAATATTTTCTGCGATAGGCGAAAAAGTTTATCAATCAGAAATTAAAAAGGGGAATAGCAATATCACTCAGGTCTCCATTCAGGATATGGCTACCGGAATTTATTATCTTAAAATTTCAGGACATTCAACACTAATCACCAAAAAAATAATTGTCAATCAGTAAACCTTTTACTATAATTTGCACCTATTCAGGTAAGGCCAATTTTATAATTTTGGCCTTACCTTTTTATTTATAATAACTACAAAATTAAAACTAACAATGAAGAAACTTTTACTTGCTTTTCTTACCATTACTTTTTCAATTTCTCTATTTGCTCAGGAAAAAGTTATTGTCAGGTTCGATAATCCTGATCAGGAAATTATCAAAGAATTTACACGTTCCAACGTTGATGTGGCTGCCTACAAACCGGGTGAGTTTCTGGATATTGTAATTCCTGAAGCAGATTATGATAAAATGATAGCTGCGGGTTATAATGTTAGTATTGTAAATTCGACCGCACAAATGGCTGCCAACCTGGGTAATGTTGATGATATTAGTGGTTATCGTACCTACTATGAAGCGCTGGCAGAGTTACAGCAAATTGCTACTGACTATCCCTCAATTTGTAAACTCATTGATATCGGCGACAGCCGGGGGAAAGAATATTACGAATCAGGCTATGGAAATTATGGCGAATACCAACACGATATTTGGGCTATGAAAGTTTCGGATAACGTGGAAGTAAATGAAGATGAACCTGCGATATATTATTTTGGTGCCCACCATGCCCGCGAACCGTTAAGCACCGAAGTAGCTTTTAAAGTACTGAATCACATCATCGACAATTATGGCATCGACCCAAACATCACAGAAAATGTAAACACAAAGGAAATTTGGTTTGTGCCTATTGTTAACCCCGATGGCCACGAAGTAGTACTTGATCAGATTAATACCGACTGGCGCAAAAACATCCGCGATAACGATGGCAATGGTAGCTTTACAAACGGCTCCTGGGATTATCCCGATGGCGTTGACCCCAACCGTAATTATGGATGGCAATGGGGAACCAGTGGTACAAGTAACGACCCCAGTGATATAACCTATTGTGGCCCTACACCATTTTCGGAACCCGAACTCCAGGCCATCCGCGACCTGATGATTGCCGAACATTTTGTAGCGGGAATTTCTTACCACACCTACAGCGAACTCGTACTTTGGCCTTTCGGTTACTCCAGCTCGGCCACTGCTCCCGATATTGATGCGCTTGCACAACTTGGAACCGATATGGGCATGGCAATACCCGGGCTTTCCGGTGGCCACTACACCCCGCAGGTTGCCTGGGAACTTTACCCTTGTTCGGGTGTTACCGATGATTATGCCTATGGACAGCACGGGATATTTTCATATACCATCGAGCTGGCTACAGAATTTATCCCCCCCGCCAGCCAGGTTTACCAGGTATGCGATGATAACCTGGATGCGGCGATGATTATGCTAAACCGCCCCAATCAGTCCATCCTTATGGGTCATGTTACCAATGCCGCAAACGGAGATGCCGTAGTTGCAGAAATTTTTATAGAAGGAATCGACAACAATGGCGCACTGAGAATGCCCTACATGAGCAGCGAAGATTTTGGTGCCTATTACAGGTTGCTGACCGATGGTACTTACTCGGTTACCGTTACTGCTTTTGGGTATATTTCTCAAACTTTTAATAATGTGGTTATTACTGATGATGGCCAAACCATTTTAGATGTCCAGCTCCAGCCATCACAAATTATCTCGGTTTCGGGAACAATTACAGATGCTGAATCAGGCCTCCCTATTGAGGGTGCTTCTATTCAGGTGCTAAATACCCCCGTTGATCCTGTGCAATCCAACGAAAATGGCGAATATCAAATTCAAGAAATTTTTGAAAATACCTATACTTTTAAAGTTTATGCCCAGGATTATGCTACCTTAATCCAGGTGGTAACCATCGACCCTGCAAATAATGTGGTGGATTTTGAACTGATGGAAAGCTTTGCCATAAGCTTTGAAACCGGCAACTTTGAAGATGGTTGGGATTTTTCAGGTAGTGCCGACTGGGTAATCGACAACGGCGAAGCCTGGGACGGCAGCAGTTCGGCAAAGTCGGGAAGCATTGGCGATGAGTCAACCACCGAAATGTTTTTTACCCTCGAAGATGGATTAGCAGGGCAGATTTCATTTTATAGAAAAGTGTCCTCCGAATCAGGTTATGATTACCTGCAATTTTATATCGACAATCAAATGCAGGACGAATGGGCCGGCGAGCAGGACTGGCAGGAGTTTATTTTTGATGTAAGCGCCGGCACACATACCTTTAAATGGGTTTATGAAAAAGATTATTCGGTGAGCGGCGGCGATGACTGTGGCTGGATCGACTTTGTTACTTTCCCCCCGGCGGCCACCTTAAATTCAAATGCCGGCCCCAATGCCGAAATATGTGCAAACCTTACCCATCAGTGCCAGGGAAGTGCCGCATTTTATGAAACGCTCGAATGGACAACCCCGGGCGATGGCGCATTTTCAGATATTACAATCCTCGATCCTGTTTATACCCCTGGAACTAACGATATCCAAAATGGTGAAGTTATTCTTACCCTCACTGCTTATGATGGCAATGGTAACGAAAATAGTGATGATCTTACCCTCGCCATTAACCCTATGCCTGCTGTCGGAACTGATGTTTCAGGCTTGGATCAGGTGTGTGCCGGAAGTATTGAGAACTACACCTGCCCGGAAATTGAAAATGCCGAAGATTGTGAATGGATATTATTACCCGAAGAAGCTGGTGTAGTAGAAACAATTTCTCAAAACGAAATTAAAGTAAACTGGGCTGAGGGATATTTTGCTGAGGGCACCATTAAAGTTCGTGGAATAAACGATTGTGGCTTTGGTGAATTTTCGCAGGACTTTGTGGTTTCGGTTGAAGATTGTACCGGAATAAATGAATATAATAATCAGGGTTTTGCAATTTATCCTAACCCGGCCAAAAATGAAATCTCAATCAGCTTCTTAAAAATGACCCCGGATCAATCCAATATCACCATCTACAATTTATTGGGAAAAGTAGTTTTGGAAATGAACAGTTTAGATGCAAACGGGTTAAATATAATCAATGTTTCCAATCTTCCGGAAGGATTGTATTTCGTAGGTGTAACTATCGAAAATAAGAAACAATTACAAAAATTGATAATTAACAGATAAAAATATTTCTTCAATAAACATTTTTAATCAAACCAACTCATGAAAAAAGCTACAACATTATTTTTAACTTTAACACTACTACTCCTTGTTTCGGCATCCTACGCCCAGGACAAAAAACCGGAAACCAGGAAGCAACTCTACGAAAATGGGGTTTATAACCCATACCAGGTATTAGACACCCGTGTTGATAACATGAGGTACTGGCGCAAAGCTGCCGAGCTTGGCCTCACGCCTATTGAACCGCAACATACTGTTCCGATGGGAACATGGAAAGGAAGTAAAATAGCTGTAAAAAGCGTTTGGCGCGATGACTCACCCGATGTTCCGGTAACTACTGAAAACTCCACACAAAGTGAAAACTCGATATTTGTTGACCCTACCGATCCCGATCATGTTTTACAGTCGAACAACTCTACCGCAAATCCGGTAGGTGGTTCACTCTATGGTGCCAACTATTTCTTTTCCTATGATTTCGGGCAAATTTGGGGTGGTTCGGTAAATGGTGCCGGTGGTGCAAACTCCGGCGATCCGGCAACAGCCATAAGCCTCACCGGGCGGCAATATGTGGGTTTTATCCATAGCAATGGCGGACAGGGCATCTCCTATTCAGAAGATGGCACAAACTGGACTTCGGTACTTTGTGGAACCCCTCCGGGGGGATGGGATATTCTTGACAAAAACCATCTGTGGATCGACAACAGTCCTTCCAGCCCTTATGAAGGTAACGTTTACTGTGCATGGACAGGCTTTGGTAATGCTAATGCTAACGAAATCGAATTCGTTTATTCAAGCGATGACGGTTTAAGTTATTCATCCCACGATAACATCAGTTCGGCTGTGAATGCGGGTAGCCATAACCAGGGCGTGAATATTACAACCGGCCCTGACGGACAAGTGTATGCCTTATGGGCAATTTATGATGGCTTCCCAACCGATGAAACAGCCATTGGATTTGCCCGATCACTTGATGGGGGCGCTACCTTTGAACCTGCCGAAAGGATCATTACCAATATCCGTGGTATCCGAAGCAGCACAACCTCGAAAAACCACCGTGTAAACTCCTTCCCATCTGCCACCTGCGACATCAGTGGCGATGGAACCATTTACGTGGTTTGGACAAACATTGGCGTTCCCGGAGTAAACACCGGCAGCGACATCGATGTTTATATGATTAAGTCGAGCGATCAGGGAGATACATGGTCAGTTCCTTCCAGGGTTAATCAGAATGAATCAGGTTTAGGTAACGAAAGCTATTTCCCCTGGATTACCTGCGACCCTGAAACCGGTGCTTTAAGCGTGGTATTTTACGATGACCGTAACGTGGGTGGCATTAAATGCGAAGTATTCTGTGCCAACTCATTTGATGGCGGCGAAAGCTGGGAAGATTTTAGGGTTAGTGATGTTGATTTTACGCCTTCACCCATTGCTGGTTTGGCCGGTGATTACATGGGCGACTACCTTGGAATTTCGGCCCGTGGTGGAAGGGTTTATCCTGTGTGGACCGACAACCGCTTAGGCCACGCCATGACTTATACTTCTCCTTACGAAACCAACAGCCTGGCACGTCCTGCTGAACTCATGGCAGCCGTTACTTTCGAAACAGGACAGGTTGACCTCGAGTGGATTTTTGAACCCATTGCTACTTTCCAATACTTTATTGTGTATCGCGATGGATTTGAAATTGGAACTACCACCGACCTTACTTTCGTAGATGACTTGCCCGATTACGGCATTTTTAAATACAAGGTTACCGCCATGCACGATGAAGGCGAATCCTCAGGCCCATCGGCCAGCATTCAATGGGGCGATGCCCACATTGCGGTAGATCCTGCCGCAATTATCGAAAACATCGACCTGATGAGCACTTCCACACGCTCGATAACCGTGGAAAATATCGGTCAACTGAATTTGATTTATGAAGTTTCATCTTCAACAGAACCCGTTGATGGAACAGATGAATATTGCATTCCTTCTACAAACTGCTCTTTTGGCGATGGAATTACTTCTTTTGCCATGGGTGATATTAGCAACCTGAGTAGTGGCTGTAGCAGCAACGGATACGGTGATTTCACGGATATGAGTACCGAAATTCAACTTGGTAATACTTATCAAGTAAGCCTTGAAACCGGTTACAGCGATCAGTATGTTACCATTTGGATTGATGCCGATAAGGATGAAGAATTTGAAGTTGAAGAAAAAATCCTCGATGGCTTTCATTTAGCTAACTCGAATGAACTATACCTCACTGATGTAACCATTCCTGAAAACTTGCAGAGTGGCGAAGCCCGAATGAGGGTGATGGCTGAATGGCAGAATGTTCCCGACGATCCATGTGAGGATATTACTTATGGTGAAGTTGAAGATTATACTGTAAATATTTCAGGATGGATGTACGTTGACCGTTTCATCGATACCATTAACCCCGGGAACACCAATACCTTTGAAGTAACGTTCGTTTCTGATGATCTCGAGTCCGGTGTTTATTATGGGAATATTAAGCTGGAATCCAACGACCCGGATGCCCCGGAAGTAAACGTTCCGGTTACCCTGAATGTAGGCGATGGTTTCCCGCTTGGTATTGCAGTTTATGCGGATCCATCTACTATTTGCCTTGGCGAAAGTAGTATGCTCGAAGCTGACCCTTCAGGTGGCACAGGACTTTACACTTATTCATGGACTTCCGACCCTGAAGGCTTCACATCTACCGAAGCAAATCCAACAGTTACTCCCGAAGAATCTACCATATACATGGTTGAAGTTAATGATGGTGAAACCATAATACAGGGTAGTGTTAATGTTGTTGTTAATGATGTTCCCGAGCAAGCCTCAACTCCCCAGGGAGAAGCATCAATGTGCTGGGGTATAATCGAAACAGTTTACCAAACTGCTGGTGCTAGCGGTGCTGTAAATTACAACTGGATGATAGAACCCGAAACCGCCGGAACAATTAGTGGCAATGGGCTTACAGGTACTGTTACCTGGAATGAAGACTACACAGGAAATGCAACCATCATGGTGGAAGGAGTAAACGATTGTGGAGCAGGCGAAGTTTCAGATAGTTTTGAGCTAATGATTCATAATCTTCCCGAAGTTGATCTTGGCGCTGACATGACCGTTTGCGCTAACGAAATTATCACTCTTGATGCTGGTAATCCCGGGGCAAGCTATATGTGGTCAACAGGCGAAACTACCCAAACCATTGTAGTTGACACAACCGGTGTTGGCATTGGAATGCTTGAAGTTTCGGTAGAAGTTACCGATGTATATACCTGTACTAACCTTGATGACATTGTGATTGAATTTGACGATTGTACAGGAATATCAGAGCTTTCTCAAAAATGGTCCGTAGAAGTATTCCCAAATCCTTCAAACGGCGCATTCAGTGTTGAAATATATTCGCTAAATAGCGAGCCTGTAAGTTTGGTTGTTTTTAGCACTTTAGGAAAAGAAGTGTTTATACAAGAAAACATTTCAATCCAGTCTTCGAAAAAAATCGAGTTTGATTTGAGTAATAATCCTGAAGGGATTTATCTACTCAATATAAAGGGAAATGGCATAAATATGATGCGCAAGATCATCATACAAGAATAAGCCGGGTAAGGCTGTAGATAAGTTAACATTGAGCCACTTCGTGTAAATTATTTTTACATGAAGTGGCTTTTTTTGTATTTGGTGTATTATTACTTTGCACTATTCATCAATAATCGGAAATATTTTCATTTTTCATTTTAATAAATTTTAACACAAAATTAGGCATTGGAAGACAATTGAATTAACTTTGCCCTGTTTTAGGCTGGCTGGGACTTATTATAAATCAACAAACTAATTATATTATGAAAGATTATTATATACTTTTTTTATCGTTTTTATCTATTTTTCTTTTTGCCTTTCAGGCAAAGCCACAATCGGTTGAGTTAAATATTGAAGATTTGAGTAGTGATATTACTTACTCAGAATTAGTTGAACGTGGATTTATTAAAACCGAATTTGATAATCCAATTCCACCTGGATGGGAGTTTACTAATACCGGTGCAGTACATATCGTTTCTATCAAACCATCAGCAAATCCATTTTTTTGTGAAACACCAGTTGAACCTGGTGACTTTTTTGGATTATTTTATCTAGATGAAAACGGGGAGGAAAAATGTGGTGGTTGCGTTGAATGGACTGGCACGGAAGCTGTGGCATTAATGGGATATGGGGATGATTCATTTACACCCAATAAAGATGGTTTTGCCTCGGGCGAACCATTTATTTGGTATGCATATTTGTACTCCCGGAATAATAAAATTTTACCAGTTGTTCCAACCTATGATCAATCATACTATTCTGACAATAAATATCATGGGTCTTCTAGTTTCCCGGGACTCTCCATTATTGATGAGAAACTAGAGGTTGTTTACCCCAACGATATAGTTATTCCAAAAGGATGGAGCGGAATGTCGAGCTTCACAACAACAAGCTTGTTTCCACCCATCATTTACAACGTGTTAAATCCTATTTCCAACGATTTGATCATTATCCAGGACATGACAAAAGTGTATTGGCCTGGAACCATGAATAACATGTTTCTCTGGACAAATGGTAAAGGCTATAAAATTAAGATGGATGAGGAGGCTATTTTGCCTATGAAAGGATGCCCGGTTGACAGCCGCTCAGTAAGTTTGGAAACTACCTGGAACATCCTTCCCGTATTAAGTGAATGTAATGTTTTGGCTTCAACGCTGTTTTCGCCAATACTTAGTAAAATTATTGTGGTGAAAGAAATAGCAGGCAACAAGGTATTTTGGCCCGACATGGGTATTGAAACACTCCAGGTGCTTGAACCCGGAAAAGCATATTTTATGGCTGTTTCGCAAAATACAGATCTAGCTTATGGGGATTGCCTTGGGCTAAAAAGCGAAATCGTTCCAATGGAAACTGAGGTGGTAAATATCACACCCTGGAATACCCCGGCAGAAACAGGTTTTACCCATACCATCGCGTTATCATCGGAAGCTTTTTCTGAATTACAGGAAGGTGATTTTATTGGGGCTTTCACCCAAAATGGTTTTTGCGCGGGCTTAGTTCAAATAAACGATCTCCAAAAAAACATGCCACTCACCGTTTATGGTGATGATATTACTACAACTGAAAATGATGGTATTTCGGAAGGCGGGCAAATTACCTTCAAATTATTTAAAACCAGCAGTGATGAAGAAGCACATATCCATGCGGAATTTGATGCCAACTACGCGTCTTCTGATGGGAATTTTTACGACAATGGACTTTCTGTTGTAAACAATTTTAAATTGTCATCTACCGGGATTTCCACGGCAAACAATGATGTAAATTTTTACCCAAATCCAACAAACGGAATGGTTGAAGTAAGCGTTGAAAACGAAGGCAAATACCACATTAGCATCCAAACCTTAAATGGTCAGGTAATTGCACAACAGAACATTTCAGGAAACACTCAATTCAACCTGTCATATTGTAGCAAAGGAATCTATTTGGTGATTATTGAAAATGATAGCTCACGAAGAATTGAGAAATTGATCATCAAATAATATCATTTAAATAAGTTTTTTTTCGATAGGTTCGGTGTCGCACCAAAATAATAAGAGCCCCTGGGAAACCCCCCGGGGCTTTTTATTTATATTTATAATATTTTGACCATTGATTTAGATAAAGTTGGACTATATTTGTTGGAAATTCATTTAAGGCCCGGCAGAAATTTTGCCTTTCAACAAAACAAGGTGCTATGAAAAACTTTATCCAATTTTTGTTTACAACAGCCAGCATATTATCGCTGTTATTATTTTTTTCGATACACCCAATCGTAGCCCAAAACCAAATAAACAAAGTTTCAGCTAAAGAGGACTCTGTTGAAAAGCCTCAACGATTTAATCATACTATTTCCGGACATGCTGATTTTTATCCCGGCCCGGTACCTTTTGAAGGATTGAAAATTTCGTTTTCGAATGTTGGTGAAACTATTGTAGGCGCTGATGGAACTTACACTATGGAGGTACCAAGGTATTGGAGCGGCACGGCAACTCCTTATGTGTGTTCAGGTGGTGGCTATCTTTTTGAACCTTCATTCATTACTTATAAAAATGTTGTTTTTGACAAAACCAACCAAAATTATTCAGGCGAAGCCACCACAAATTACACCATTTCCGGTAGGTTTATCAATCAGGCCACCGGGGAGCCGCTTGCCAATACTGAAATCAAATTTAATTTATCAGGTGGAGATGAAACAGGACAAATTACCATTACCACCAACGAAACGGGAGAATATAGTTTTGACAGATTACCGTGCTGGAGTAATACACTCGATCCATTTTTACAGGGACTATACTATTTCGAGCCCAAAACCAGGTCTTATGATGAAATCTCCGCAAACCATTCAGATCAGGATTATGAGGTTATCTATTATGATTATCCCATCCCAGGCGATTGGGAAACCATCAATACCGGGGCTTTTGCATTTATTGCAGTTGATGTTAATTCAAATCCTGATATCTGTGATATCCCTATAAATATTGGCGATTTAATTGGTGTTTTTTACACCGATAATAACGGACAACTAAAATGCGGCGGCTTTGGCCGATGGCAGGACGAAACCAACGTTTTTATTTCGGCACAGGGTAATGACAATACAACTTCAAATAAGGATGGTTTTAACTATGGCGAGGAATATACCTGGAAAATACATTCCTATGGTGAGGAAATTGGTTATCCGGCCAACGTTGAAATGAGTATTGGAAATAACTTCTGGTCAAGTTTCGGGCTTTCTAAAGTTGGCCAGGTTGATGCCTACCATGAGTATTATTTACAAATACCGCAAGGCTGGAGTGGACTATCAAGTTTTGCAGAGCCCGGAATTTACCCTGCCTATATTACTGCGATCTTGAACCCCATAATTGATGATTTGGTAATTATTCAGACTATGGAAAAAATGTACTATCCGGCTGCAGGAATCAATAACATTGTGGTATGGAATTATGGAAAAGGGTATAAAATAAAGGTAGATAATAATGTGGCATTGCCCATGGATGGTTGCCCAAAAGCAAATACTACAATCAACCTTAGCCCCACCTGGAATCTTATGCCGGTACTCTCGAAATGTGATGTTTTTACAGAAGACCTTTTTGCTCAAATAGCAGATAAAATAATACTGGTGAAAGAAATTGGTGGCACAGGCATCTATTGGCCTGAAATGCAAGTTCAATCGCTGGATGTAATAAAATCAGGCAGCGCATATTTGGTGGCTGTTTCAGGTTCGTGTACTTTAACTTATGAACCCTGTACGCCAGGAAAGAAGAATTTATTGCGGGAAAATACTATTCCACCAAACCTAAGCCCCTGGCCAACACCCCATAAAACAGGATCCACCCACGCTTTTCTCCTTAAACAAGAGGCTCTTTCTGTTTTCGAAGCAGGCGATTACTTTGGGGCATTTACCCAGGACGGTATTTGCGCGGGCTTAACGCAGATTGAAGACCCGGATGCAAATGCTGTGATTTCTGTTTTTGGCGATGATGTTTTTACCAACGAAAAAGAGGGCCTGGAAGGTAATGAACAAATAATATTTAAAGTTTTTAAAACCAGTTCCGGAGAAATAACCACTGTTCATGCAAGTTTTGATGGTAATTATCAAGCCAACGATAAATTTGTTGATAACGGAATTTCAGTAATTTCCGGCATCCAATTAGCGCCATCAAATATTAACGCACCAAATCCACACATCCGGTTTTATCCAAATCCTTGTTCAGGATACGTAAATTTAGATATTGATCCCAACCTAATTATTAATGTTACCATTCAAAACATTAAAGGGCAAGTTTTGATGGTGCAGCAATTTTCAGGAAACACACAGATTGATTTATCTAATATGAATCCGGGTCTTTACATCCTGAAAATGGAAGGAGATAATTTTAGTTTTATCGAAAAACTGATTTTAAAATAACAATCAAACATTTACAAATTTGATATTTACATTTATTAAATATAGTTGTGGCTTACCAGAGTAAAACTTATTTTAATTTTGCCGAAACCGACTATAATATTTTTTCAAATCAAATACCTTAAATTCTTATTATGAAATGTTCATTAATTCTTTCGATAATCAGATTGTTTTTTTTAGGATTATTGTTGGCTTTGCCTGCAATTCAGGTTTTTAGTAATTCGGGCGAAACTTCAAAAACTGAAAAAATCATTGCCTTTAATCCTGAGCCCCTTAGGGTAAATTACACCATTTCGGGCCTTGTCAATTTATCACCCTCATCCATGCCTTTCGAAGGGCTAACTATTTCCTTTTCGGGAGTTGGGGATGTAATAACTGACGAAGATGGCTATTATGAAATGTTAGTACCGGGTGGCTGGAGTGGAACAGCACTACCACAATCATGCGGTGAGGGTTTTTATGATTTTGATCCTCCCCAAATATCTTATGCCAATGTTTCGGCTAATGCTACCAATCAAAACTATACTGCCGAAGCAAACACAACATTCACCATTTCAGGAACAATTACCGATAAAAATACCGGGGCACCTTTGGCTAACAAACAGGTAACTTTTAGCAAATCATCAGGAGGGCCACCATGGAGTATTGTTGTGCAAACCAATGTTCTTGGCGAATATAGCTTTGAGCAGTTGCCCTGCTGGAACAATACGTTAAACCCGGGTGTTGAAGATTATTATTACCTGGAGCCTTTTACCCGTGATTATCTTGATCTGTCTTCCAACATGCCCGACCAGGATTATACATTTATCAATTATGAAAAACCGCTACCACCAAACTGGAATTACACGCAAACCGGGCAAGCACACATCATTGCCATCCAAAATACATCTTTCCCAAATATTTGCGGAACACCAATTGAACTTGGTGATTTGATTGGTGTATTTTATTACGATTTTGACAATGTACTGCAATGTGGGGGCTATGGCCGCTGGCAGGACGAAAGTAACGTGGCCCTGATTGCACAGGGAGATGATAACCTTACACCAAACATAAAGGATGGCTTTGGAAGTTTTGAAATTATGAATTGGAGGATATATTCCTACGCTAACGAAACAGAATATTCGGCCACCCCAACATATCAATCGGGGGGATTTTTAAACAGCAATAATAAATTTTCTTCAGGTGGTTTATCCATCGTTACAGCAATTAATGCCTATTATCCTAATGTAATTACACTGCCGCAGGGCTGGAGCGGGCTATCAAGCTACACCAAACCAAATGTGCAGTTGCTCATTACCAATGTGATGGCCCCCATCATGAACGAACTGGTAATTATTCAGGATATGGAAAAAGTGTTTTACCCGGCGGGCTCCATCAACAACATGCTTATTTGGACTTACAATAAAGGCTACAAAATTAAAGTAACAGAGGAGGTTGACCTGCCCATGACCGGCTGCCAGCAGGCCAATACCACGATTAACCTTGCTACAACATGGAATATTTTGCCGGTGATGAGCCAATGCGAAGTTGATCCCGTGGAGCTTTTCAGCCAGGTAATCAATAAAATTAAAATTGTAAAAGAAATTGCCGGCACAGGTGTTTACTGGCCCGAAATGGGTATTCAATCCTTAAATACGCTTCAACCCGGGCGGGCATATTATGTTGCCGTAAACCAAAGCACCTCGGTAACTTATGCCCCCTGCGAAAACACTAAACAATCCATCACTTCTACTCAAAATGCTGAAGAAACTTTTGCACCGTGGGGCACTCCCGTAATTACGGGGTCAAGCCACACCATCGCATTTTCGGATGATGCCCTTGTAAATATTGAACCCGGAGATTTTATTGGCGCTTTTTCGCAGGACGATATTTGTTATGGCTCCTCCAAAATGAAGGATAAAAACCAGAATATGGCCCTAACTATTTATGGTGATGATTTATCCACTCCGGAAAAAGATGGATTAAACGATGGTGAAATAATATCTTTTAAAATATTGAATTCCACAACCAATGAAGAAGTATTTGCACAGGCAGACTATAGCGGTAATTATCCTTCATCGGATGGCCGCTTTGCCGACAATGGTTTATCTGTAATTAATAATCTGAATTTGGGTTCAGAAGGACTAACCACA
>Ga0208900_1000765_pt1 | contig 19148 bp, 16 predicted proteins | sample AntAceMetag02UKK_FD_184763 | JGI IMG/M metagenome (GOLD analysis project Ga0208900, IMG submission 184763) | Saline lake microbial communities from Ace Lake, Antarctica - Antarctic Ace Lake Metagenome 02UKK (SPAdes) (version 2) | ecosystem: Environmental > Aquatic > Non-marine Saline and... | reverse complement strand
ATGACCATCTGGTGACAGCAAAAGCTTTGATTGCTGAGCCCTGGGAAAAACAAACCCTTGCCCAGATTGAACGAGATTATAAGGGTTATGTTGCCACAAGGGATCGGGTGATTGAGTTGTACAAGGCCGGGTATCGGAAAGAGGGGTTTGTCCTGCATCAGGAGATCAGGGAATCTTTCTTTCATATCCTGGAACTTTGTGACCAGTTCAAGTCATTCCATAAAAGGCAGATACAAGAAGCCGTAGACATCAGCCAGCGAGAAGCAAACAGGGTGCGGTATATGGCATTGATGGGAGTTGTGGCGGTTATTATCTTAAGCCTGCTGGTCAATTTTATCTTTGCCCGTCATATCATGGGTCCCATCCATGAACTGGTGCTCCAGGCAAATTTTGACGGCAGTTCCGGTGATTCAATGGATGAGGTGGTCGCCTTAAAGCAAAGTGTGCTAGGGCTCATAGAGGATTCGGAACTTACCCATCGGGCATTAAAACAAAGTCAGACATCCTTGATGCAGTCTGAAAAAATGGCGTTGATAGGACAGCTGGCTGCGGGAACCGCCCACAGTATACGCAATCCTTTAACTTCTGTAAAAATGAGACTTTTTTCCTTGGAGCGCACCTGTTCGTTTTCAGAATCTCAACAAGAAGATTTTAATGTCATCTCAGGTGAGATCGTGCAGATTAACAAAATTGTTGAAAATTTTCTGGAATTTGCCCGGCCCCCAAAACTCATTGTCAAAAAAATGAGTCCGTCCGTTGTGATCGACAGTGCCGTTCATCTGCTGGCACAAAGGCTTTCTTCCTATCGTGTGGAGACAAAAATCCTCCGGGACGGCCCCCTTCCTGAAACCCTGCTGGACCCGGAGCAGCTCAAAGAGGTGATCGTAAACATCATGATCAATGCCTGTGAAGCCATGAAAAAAGGCGGTCATATTGTTATTTTGGAACAAGAAGCCTATGTTGAACCTTTGAAACGTGTGGATGTGATCCGGATAACTGATGAGGGTGAAGGGTTTCCCCAAAGTATAAAAAATCAGATGTTTGATCCCTTTTTTACCACCAAAGAAGAGGGAACCGGTTTGGGCCTAAATATTGCCTTTAATATCATACACGAGCATGGCGGATGGCTGGATGTTACCAGTGAAGAGGGAAAAGGGGCCTCTTTTGTGATTACCCTTCCTATAAAGGACGCATAAAAGGACGCATAAAATGAATCGTATTTTAGTCATAGATGACGATGATCAGCTCCGAATAAGTTTTTGTAAACTTCTAAAGGAAGAAAAATATGGGGTTGTTGGCGCCGCTTCCGGAGAGGCGGGGATTGAAATTGTTCAAAATGAAGATTTGGATCTGGTGATTTTGGATATGCGGTTGCCCGGCATGAACGGAATAGAAACCTTCAAGCAGATTAAACAGATGGATTCAAAACTCCCGGTGATTATCGTAACCGCTTTTGGAACCACAGATATTGCCATTGAAGCCACTAAAATTGGGGCCTATGATTATGTGCTTAAGCCCTTTGAAGTGCTGGAAATGCTAAGCCTGATCAAGCAGGCCATAGAAGCCGGATATTGTATGAGATCTCCGGTTGAAGTGGATGTAGCCCCCGGAAGATTTTCCGGAGATGCCATCATTGGTCAAAGCAAAGGCATGCAGACTGTGTATAAAGCCATTGGCCGGGTATCCCAAACCGATGCAACGGTGTTGATCCGGGGAGAATCCGGGACCGGAAAAGAATTGGTGGCCAGAGCCGTTTATCAACACGGTCTTCGTTCGGACAAATCATTTTTAATCATCAATTGTGTGGCCATACCGGAAAATCTGCTTGAAAGCGAATTGTTCGGGTATGAAAAAGGCGCTTTCACCGGGGCTGCCCAACGGCATATCGGCAAGGTGGAACAGGCCAATGGCGGCACGGTGTTTTTAGATGAAATCGGGGACATGCCCCTTAATATCCAGGCGAAGATTTTAAGGCTGCTCCAGGAAAAAAATATTGAAAGACTGGGGGGGGAAGAGACCATTCCCGTGGATGTCCGGATTATAGCCGCCACCAATAAAAATTTGGAACAGGCAATTTTGGAAGAAAAGTTCAGGGAAGATTTATATTTCCGTCTGAAAGTGGTGACCATCGAGCTGCCGCGCCTCAAAGATCGGCCGGAAGATATCAATGGTTTGATCGCCTATTTTATGATTAAATTTTCCAATGAATTAAGAATGGATAACCCAGGTGTTCAAAAAGAAGCGTTAACCATTCTTAATCAGTATACCTGGCCTGGAAATATAAGGGAATTGTCAAATCTGATTCAAAAAATGCTGATCTTCAATAGAGGGGCTCCCATTTCTGCCATTGACGTGGAACCGATATTTAATAAAAAAGAAATCAGGGATTTACCGGCAAAGAGCGGGTTAACAGCGGTTCAGGAGTGGGTCCAGCAATCTCTGGCCCAAAAACCGGGCTATAGTTTTGATGATTTTATTGATACCTTGTCGGGTATTGTGGTGGCAGAAGTATTGAAAAAAACCAATGGTAATCGTTCTCAGGCCGCTAAATTACTGGGGGTTTCCAGGCCGACTCTCCATGCCAAAATTGATAAATATAAGATTAAACTGAAAACTGAAGTTTCTGGTTAGGAGAGAAGCATATACGCCCATGATTTGGCGTATATGCTTTTTTAAATATCTACTAGGGTTTTATCCTGATGGAGGGATATAATCCCTCAAGCTCTCCTTTAGGGTACGGCTGAATAATATTAAACGAGATGTTTTGGTCGTCCTGGGCATGTCCCCGGTTTTCATCATTATGAAACAGGGCGCCATTTGCCAATAAAATATGCTCAAGTCTTTTTTTAAACCCTTCAATAAAAACAGATCCCAGGCCTGAAAACTTCATTCTTCCGATTTTCAGGGTATCGCGTATCTCCGCCAGGTCATCCAGGGATATCGAGTTGTCTTCAATATCTTTTTCAGACCGGATAAACCCCCAGATCAGATGCTCTTCGGGGATGGTGATCGGGACATCGGGATCAATGATGGTATGGGGCATGACAATACACCCTTCCCCTATTTTAATAGGGGCGGCGGGTTTGCCATTTAAAAATGAATTAAATCCCACAAAGGTTGAATGGCCAATATCCGAATGGATAATTTTTCCGCCGTGGGCGGTGATGCAATTGCCGGATAGATGTGAATTGATAATATAGGTATTTTCCTGGGCATTGGACCCGTCTCCCATGATGGCATTCTCTAAAAAAGCCCGTTGGGCGACCAGGACATTTTCACCGATCTGAATTTTACCCTGAACTACTGCATACCGGTTAACGGCAGAGGTCGGCGGTGCTTTTATGGAGTCAAGATTCATCACATCAAACAATTTCTCATAGTCTTGTTCTCGTTCTTTCACAAAATCATAGATAATTCCCCGGGGTTGTTGATAAGAATTGACCCCCACATAATTATCCAGGATTTCTTTTTTAAATTTATATTTAAATTCAAAATTTTGGTTTCGGATCCAAACGGTTCCCGGATCCACCTTCCGATGGAACAGTTCTCCTGCCTGAACATAGGAAAATTCACCGATAATACACGAATGCAGGTTCATCATATCCACGGTGGCAAAGGGACCTAAAAAACAGCCCTGAAGATCTGATCCGTGAATATTCACATAATGGGCGGATATGGTATTATGAATACTGAATTCTTCGGGACTCTCAATGTTATGGGAGTTGCTGTGAACCAATGTTTTATACAAAAGGCTGTCCCTGATGGTGATCCGCTCATCTTCAACAAGGGGCACATCCTTTCGATAGCGGACCGTATCTCCCTTGCGTTTTAATTCATCTCCCCGGATATCACTTTTGTAGATGGCGGATCTGCCCACATAACATTGTCCCAGAAAATAAGAGCCGGCAATGTTGGAGTTTCGAAAATGGAAAAAAATGGGATGCTGGGAGGTGATGCCGTAAAATGCATAGAATTTGAGCATCTTATCATAATCAAGGGAATTTTTTACAAAATCTTCTGTATCAAAACCAAATTCTTCTAAATTAACATTTACCCGCCGGATAATCCTGTCATTTAATTCTTTTAGTTGTTTCATGTTTTAAATATCCTATTTTAAATATATATAGTTTAAGTTTCTATTTAAAAAAAGTTAACAATGCATGAAGATTGGTAAGGGGATGGGGAGGACAGCCGGGTATAAACAGGTCCACCGGTAAAATTGTGTCCAACCCTTCCGTAATTTCAGGGCTTCCCACAAAGGGGCCACCGGTCAGGGTGCAACTGCCCACCGCAATCACTACTTTTGGTTCGGGAATGGCTTCGTAGGTCTTCAATAAAGCGGTTCGCATATTTCTGGAGACCGGTCCTGTCACCACAATCCCGTCTGAATGACGGGGAGAGGCCACAAAATTAATCCCGAACCGGGCCAGATCAAAGAACGGGGTGGCCAATACGTTTAAATCGGCCTCACAGGCATTACACCCCCCTGCAGATACCTGGCGCAGCTGCAAAGATTTGCCGAATAAGCCTTTAAAATGCTGTTTTGAATGCTCTGCCAGGGCCGGCAGATACCCATCGGTGATCAGGTGATCTTTTTGGGCGGTTGCAATTTCAAAATCCCCGGTAAAGCGAACAAAGCGTCCTTGTGAAATCTGTTCACAGGTGCCGCAGAAAATACAGCGCCCCATATCAATTTTTTTTGCACTGGTGTCAATGGCTTCCTGGGGGCAGGCGGCGGCGCAGGCTTGGATGACCTCCGGGGGAGCATCCTTTTGAACAATGGGTCTGCCGCGATAGCGGGAAAACACAGCCGGTTTTTCCTGGGGATAGTTGCAGGTTCTGTACCCTTGTTCAAATCTATTTTTAAGTGTGGTGAACATTATAATACTCTCTTTATTCTGTTTTGTATCTTTATTCTGTTTTGTCTCAAAGGTCAAATCCGCAATAGGAAAGATTGAAACTTTTATTATTTAAAGGAAAATCCGATATTCCTGTATCCCTTAAAGACATTGCAAGGCCGTTCCAGTTGTGAAAAGACGGGTCCTTGACCTTGTAGCGAAGTATTTTTCCGTTTTTGTCGGTAATCATGGCATGGGATACTTCGCCCCGCCAGGCTTCATTTATCGTTACCACGAAAGAGGAGGGCGGCAATGGGTTGAGCGTGTTATCCACACAAGCGGTTTCCACCGGCAGTGCAATTAAGGATTCAATGATATGGATGGATTGAAGCACTTCATCATATCTTACTTTTGCACGTGAATAGACATCACCGGCTGTTTTTTTATTTTCAGGAATGTTCAAATGCAAATAGTGTTCCGTGGGAAAACAGCGCCGAACGTCATAGGGAATGCCGGAAGCACGACCTGCAGGGCCTACCAGACCCAATTGTTCTGCATCGTAATTGCTTACCGCACCGCAGTCTTCAAACCGGGCCCGAACAGTGGAAGCGGAAAAAAGAAGATCTAGAACATGTTTTACCTGGGGTTTTAATTCTTTTAGCCTATTGTCAAGGGTTTTGCGAACATCATCATTCAGATCGAAACGAACCCCTCCGGGGCGGACCAGGCCTTTGCCAAACCGGTTGCCGCAGATCAGCAGCATCAGATTTAAAAAATCCCCCCGGATCCGTCCAAAATAGTTGGCTGGCGGTAAAAAAGCCACGTCCCCGCTCAAGGCCCCAAGATCCCCGATGTGATTGGCCAGCCGTTCCAGTTCAAGGGCGATGGTTCGAATGATGTGGGCGCCTTTATCCGGTTGAACCTGTGTCAGTGATTCAATTGCCTGGGCCATGCAAAGGCAATGGCCTATGGTGGTGTCCCCGGCAATGTTTTCCGCCAGGATGGGCAGCCGTTTGGCCGCCACATCATGAAACATATTTTCCACGGCCCGGTGCTGGTATCCCAGCTGTATCTCCAGGTGAAGCACCCGTTCTCCGATACAATTGAACCGGAAGTGGCCGGGTTCTATGACACCGGCATGAACTGGTCCTACGGCCACTTCATGGATTTCATCACCCGCCACCTGGTAATAGTCGTAATTGCCCGGAATATCCTGGGTATAATCATTGCCAAACACATCTGGCCGATTTCGATAGTTGGGGTGGTATCGGACCATCTTCAGCCAGGGGTGACCTTGGGGCCGAATACCGAATTGCTCTGCAATTTCTCTTTCAAACATGTGAAAGGGTTCACTTGTTTTACTGAAAGCTGGATAAGTATCCGGTGCATAGCAGGTGGCTACCATGAGTTTGTCGGTTCGTAAAACAGCTATGAGTTTAATATCTTCCTCATTCTCATAGGCAAAGAATTGAACTACCTTGCCCCCTGCTTTAATGATATCCAGACAAGTGTTCCGGATATTATTAAAAGAAAGATGGGGGATACGTTCTAAGTCTAATGTCTCACCATTTAAAACGTTTAAAAAAGCGTTTTTCATCTAAGTCCTCCGCCAACGGCAGTCACAGCATCAACAATGGTTTGATATACGGTATCGGGCATATAAAAGCAGAATATCAAAGAGGTTAATAACAGAATATATTGGGGCCATACCATGCTGGCCTTTTCTTTTAATTGAATCGTTCCATCAAAATCATCAAAGGAGATTTTCATTACCTGATGGGCAAATCCGGCAAATATGACACACAGGGCTGCGATAAAAATACCGATGGTTACATAGCGGCCGGATCGGAACGCCCCCACAATAATAAACAATTCACCAATGAAAATACCAAAGGGGGGAAACCCGGATATGCCGGCAAAACCACTGAAAAATGCGATAAATGTTTTTGGCATCCGGCTGACCATGTCTCCGGTATTGCTAATCAGCCGGTTCCCATATCCCAGCAAGATATTTCCCGATGATAGAAATAAGGAAGATTTTATCAGGCTATGGTGAATCATGCAGATGATGGCGCCATAGGCCGCTATCCCGCCAATGCCGGTTCCAACTGCGATGATCCCCATGTTCTCGATACTGGAATAGGCCAGCATTCTTTTATATTCGTTTTGTTTAAGAATAAAGGTGGCTGCTGCCAGAATGGACATCAACCCGAACACAATCAAAATTGTGCTTGAAAAATCATTGAGCCCGGCCGCATACATGATTTTATTGGTTTTAAAGATTCCTAGATAGGCACAATTTAAAAGGACACCTGACAACAGGGCCGATGCCGGACTCGGGGCTTCACTGTGGGCATCGGGAAGCCAGGTGTGCATGGGGGCAAGTCCCATCTTGGTTCCATACCCCACCAGTATGAAAACAAATCCGGCTTTTAGCCACAAAGGATCCAGAGATTTGGCAACTTGTGTGAGCGCAGAAAAAGAAAGGGGGGCGTCCACATGTCCGATGTCCATGGCCAGGGTAACAAAGACCGATCCCAACAATGCCATGGCAATCCCAACAGAACAAATGAGAACATATTTCCAGGTGGCTTCAAGGGACGCGCCTGATCTGTGGGTATAGATAAGGGGGGCACTGGCAAGGGTAGTGGCTTCTATGGCGATCCACATGATCATGATATGATCCGACAGGGTGACCATGGTCATGGTGGATAAAAATAGGAGCATGAATCCTGTGAAAATATTTTCTGCATGGATTTTGATCTCTTTGAGATAGCTGATGGTGTAGATGGAAATCAGGAAAAACAACAGGGAAATAACCAATAGGGATAATAACCCTTCGGGGGTCACTGCAAAATAATCGCTAAAATAAGCAACGGGTCTGTTCTTCCACAGGAGAAGAGATAACAAAAGATGGATGGCCCCCGTTATGACCAGAAGGGGGCGACCGATCTCTTTGGGAACAAAAAACGCAATGAGACCTGTTATAAAAGGGACTATAAAAATGATTTCAACCATTAAATGATACCTATTCCTTTAAAGTTCTGAGAAGTGCTGTATCAACATCATCAAACGTTCGTTTGATGTTTTGAAGGATGATGGCCATGATCATAACGCCGGCCAATACATCCAGTAAAATACCGAATTCAACAATATGCCGGGCACGAACTGAAAAAGTGGTGCCGATAAGGTAAATCCCATTTTCCATCATGATGTACCCTAGTACCATGGCAATGGCATTTCTTCGGGCCATTAAAAGAAACATTCCTGTCACAAGAATAGAAATAGCGGTAGGAAATAAAAGTGTATAATGACTGATGGCGGGAATATTCAGCTGTTGGCTGATATAGGTTGCGGCAACGATTAATCCAAGGCCACAGAGCAGCGAGGCATGATAGTCGATAATAGGTTCGACCTCTCTGTGAATCGCCACTCGTTTAATGGCAATGTAAATACTCATGGGAATAATGATGCCCCGAATCAATAAAGTAGCCAGGGTAAAAATCGTACCACCAATGCTCATATCATATCCCACAAAAAAAGGAACAATGGAAACCACAATTCCCTGGAAACCAACGACCTTTATCAGCATGGAAAGCCGACTGGAGCCAAAGGAAAATAATACGGAAAGCAGGACAAAGGTTAAAATGGTATCAACCGGGTCTAATATCATTTGATAAACTCCAGGGTGAGGATGGTTGCAAAAAAGGCCAAGGCAAAAGAGGTCAGTACAAATTGCGGTACTTTGTCCATTCTGAAACGGGCAACGATCGATTCTACAACACCAATAGCGCCATATACGATCACAAGTCCCATAATATAGAGGCCAAAATTAAGGATGGCAATATCCGAGTTAAAGGGTAAAATTAACCTGGAAACAATGGTTGAATAGAAAAAAAGCTTGCAAAAAGATCCCAGTTCAATGAGTCCCAAATCCGGTCCGCTGTGATCTAAGACCATGACTTCATGGATCATGGTCAGCTCCAGGTGTGTGGCGGGGTCATCAGCCGGGACCCTTGAATTTTCCGTTAATAGAATAATAAAAAAAGCAAAGACAATAAAGACTAAGTGTGCGCCGGCTGAATGCCACAGCCCCATTGTATTTTGGCCTGTAAAATAGGCTGACAAGTTAAGCTCATTGGTGAGTCGATAAAAAAAGATCAGAATCATAAAGGTTGCGGCTTCACAAATAATGGGAAAATAGGCTTCTCTTGCAGCTCCCATGCCTTCGAAGGGGGAGGCGGTATCCATGGCAGCGGCAATGGTAAAGAATCGCCCCAGTCCCAATATATATAAAACAAAGATGACGTCCCCATTAAAGGAAAAGATCGGCGGTACGCCTGCAATGGGCAGAAACATGAGCACCGAAACAGCAGAACACAGGGAAACAATCGGCCCAAGTTTAAACATGAAGGTGGTGCTGGTGCTGTATACGGAACCCTTCTTAAACAGCTTGATCAAGGTATAATAATTAATCAACAGCGGGGGGCCCTTTTTTCCTCCGAAAAATGCCTTTACCTTGAGGATAATGGCGGAGAAAAATGGCGCCAGCAAAATTGCAAGAAGCCAGAGAATAAAGGATTTAATCATGAAATTTTCCCAGTTAATTTATATAAAAAATAATAATAGTATGATAGCCAATAAAATATAGCCAATATAAAGATGGATGTCACCATGCTGGATCCATCTCAATTTATCAAAGAAAAACAGGACGGGGGTAACGATTACTCGATTCATATAAATTTGTGCAATATCATTTACATGGCTGTGGTAATAGGTTTTTATCGGAAACCGCCCTGCTATTTTTACATGGGTTTCCTCCAGCGGTGCAACAGGCCTGAAAAAATCAAGCAGAAAAGAGGCATATGAGGAACCGGTATATTGCATCTTTACGGTTGGTTGTGTAAACCCACACCCCCAGGTTCCTGAGGCAGTGATGGTTTTTCCTTTGTATAAAAAGAAACGAATCCCTGCCACCAATATAAAAAGAAGCAGAAAAATCATTGCAGCCAGGGAAATGTTACCTGTGATTTGTAAAATGGGGTCAAAGGCGGCAGGAGCAAATTTCAGACCCAGGGCAGAAACCGCCTTAATGGGCAGTTGAATAATAAGATCCGGGAATAACCCGATCAAAAGACAGGCAAGCGCAAGGATTGACATGGATATCAGCATGGTTGCGCCTTGTTCCTTAATATTTTCGCCCGCCTTGGACCTGGGTTCTCCCTGGAAAACAACGCCAACCACCTTTGTAAAACAGGCCAATGCCAGCCCGCCAATCACCGCCAGACTGATAATACCTAACATACTCATGAACAAGGCCGATTTTTCAAGGGCGATCCCTTTAAATCCGCCGACGTAGATAAAAAATTCACCGACAAACCCGTTAAAAAGCGGTAGTCCGGAAATGGCAAGGGAGCCAATAATGAAGGTAACTCCGGTAATTTTCATTCGTTTTAATAGTCCACCCAACGCATCAATGGAGCTGGTGCCTGTTTGATGAAGCACCATTCCGGCACCCATAAACAACAAAGATTTGAAAATACAATGATTGAGGATGTGCAAAAATCCTCCGGTAAATCCAAGAACTGCCATAACCGGGTTTTCAGAGGAAATGCCAATCATTCCGAGTCCCAAGCCGATTAAAATGATGCCGATATTTTCAACGCTGTGGTATGCCAGCAGCTGTTTAAGATCATGTTGACCCAGGGCGTATAAAACCCCAAGAACACCCGAAACAGCGCCTGCAACCAAAAGGATATTTCCAAAAACAGGGGTGTGAAAATTTAAGAGCATATACATTCTGATAATACCGTAAATGCCGGTTTTGATCATCACCCCGGACATTACGGCAGAAATATGGCTGGGGGCGGCAGGATGGGCATAGGGCAACCAGACATGAAAGGGGAAAACGCCGGCTTTTGAACCGAATCCGATAAAAGAAAAGATAAAAATCAGAATTTTAGCTGTTTCCGGAATGGCATCCATTGGGCCAAAACCAAAGTTGCCGGTATACGTGTAAATTATGCCAAATGCAGCAAAGATGAACATGGCACCAACATGGGAAAAAATAAAATAAAGATATCCTGCGCGTCGATTTTCAGCTGAATGATGGTTGTAGATAACCAGGAAAAAAGAGGACAGGGACATGATTTCCCAGGACAGCATGAAACTAATGATATTGGATGCGGTTACCACCAATGCCATGGCGCTGATGAGAATGCTGAAGAAAAAATAGTTGATCCCGGTTTTGACCGCATTCTTTTCATGATCCATGTAATGGTAACTATAAAATGAGGCAACAAGGGAAATGGCAAAAATGGTCAACAGAAAAAAAGCGGAGACGCCATCAATTTGAAAGTCCAGTGAAAAAACATTTAAATAGGGAAAGGATCCAACATAGGTGCCTGATTGAAAAAGCTTTGTCACAGCATCTATTAAGCCCCAAACACAGCCGGCGCATAATAGAAATACAGCAATGATCTTTGCAGATTTAAGGTGTGGTGCTAGAAGAATGGATAAAAAACCACCCGATAGAATTATCAGTATTGATACAAAAAATTGACTCATATACTCCCCAATCTAATATTTTTTCTATGAACTGACAGTGTTTAGGTATAATGCAGGCTGTAAACATAGTGTAACTTTAAAAATGAATTGTTAAGAAATTTCATTTCTCTCGGTTTCACCATCTGTACAAGTGTTTTATAAATGTTTTTTGTTTGATATTTAGGCATTGCTTATAATCGTCTTTGTCTGTTTATATTACCGTTGCAAGTTTGATTTTTAGTCAGTTCAATTAATGTAGAACTGATTTTTTGTCAAGGGGGGGAATGAAAAACGGTGACAGTCTGGACTAAAGTTTCAAAAGCAGCACCCTGGAGTTCCGTTCAAAATTATATCCTTTCTGCCGGGATTTTGGAAGTTCAGATGGGCTGGCCCAGACAAAACCGAATTCAAAAAACCAGTCTGTTGCCTGTGTGGTCAGAAGAAAAAGGGTTTTTAACCGTTTCTTTCGGGCGGTTTGGATGAGATATTGCACAATTCCAAAGCCGATGCCTTTGGATTTGTAAGTGTCATTCACTGCAACGGCACCGATTTCAGCCCAGCCGTCATCCAGTTCGTAAAGGGCGCCGCATCCGTATATGGCCTGGTCAACCGCATAGATATAGTAGGCATGGATATTTTTCTTAATGTCTGATGCCTTTCGAGGGATCAGGTTCCCATTTTTAACATAATCATCCAACAGGTGGAGTATTTCAGGAACATCCCCAAGGCAGGCGTTGCGAATATGGGCATATTGATTGCCGTAGATCAATGTGCCGCCGCCGATACTCGAGAAAACTTCCTGAAGCAGCCGGCCTTCTATCCTCCCGTCGATAATATGAACCCGGCTGACCCCTTTGGGCCGATCGATCACTTCCATTGAATATGCCAGCAGCGATAGGTCTTCAACGCTTAAGTGCGCCTTGTTTTTGTCTAGGATGAAATTCACATGGCCAAGGTCCATGTTGGAAAAAATTTTCCCATTGGGGTGGACCTGACTTCCCGGCGGGAGTTCAATCCCTTTGGTGGGAATGGCATCCTGGGCACGGATAAAAAATAGTTTTTCAATGTTCAGGTCCAGGCAGATCTGCCGGGCAATCTGGTCTGAGTTTAAATTATAAAAATCTCCTGTGGAATTCATTCCGATATTATAAACCACCGGGATAAAGTTCTGGGCCAGAAGTTTATGAATAATACCAGATTGAATTTTTTCAACTTGACCGGTGTATTGGTAATCCAGGCCCTGGCGTACCCCCAAGGCTCTTGCCCTGATCCAGTTTCCCATGATACCGTTGGCATTGCCTGCGGACAAGTGGGAAATAATCGACTGTGCCACCTCCATGGCTGCCAGCTTGACGCAGGCCATGGCCGAATTTGTGGTAATCCGGATGCCATCGACAACTTTTGTATGGCAGTTTGTTTTGGCCAGATGTTGTTCAATGGTCGCCCGGGTGCCTGCCACGATGATCATATGGATACCGATATCGTGTAATTGGACAATATCTTTCATCAGCAGGGGGAAAAGGGGATGATCAATAAGGGTGTCTTCTATTTTCAGTACAAAGGTTTTACCCCTATACCGGCGTATATAGTCAAAGACCTCCCGTATGGTGTTAACCCCGGCCCGATCCGCATATCGTTGTGGTAGTTGGAGATTCATGTCGGCAGCTTCTCTATACGGGTATCATAACGTCACAAACCAATTTAAACACATCGGACAGCCTGAGGATACCGATAACTTTGTTGGCCTTTGAAACAAGCAGGGACTGGTGGTGGCCAAGAATCAATTGATGGATGGCATCGGCAATAGAGGCACTTTCATCCACATACTCCCCTTCCTCAAGAGAATACATGATGTCTTTTGCCTTGAGTTTTGAGGCCGTTTTTACAAGGTTTTCAAGGCTATCCTCCCAGAGACAATATCGTTCCATCATGGAGCTTAAAAAGTCATTGCTCAGACCGAATCTGGACAGGCCCATCTTGCTCATTTTTTCAGGTTGTCCGATTTGGCAATATTTGGGCTCAAGGGATCTTAAAACATCAAAAGCGCTAATTTTTCCCACAATATTGTTTTGTTTGTCATACACAAGAATCGCCCGGTATTTATAGCTTTTGGGGTCATTGTGTGTCTGGGTTTTCTGAAGGGTTTTAATTGCCTTTTTCAGGGTATCCTCTTCATTTACCGTGGCATATTCGGACAGGGGGACCATGATGTCCTTGATAAGTATGGTTTTCATCTGTAATTTTCCTTGGGTTATTTTAATAATATGGGCATTCCCATGAGGGGCCAGATAAAGGCGACGGCGAGTCCCACCACAATCATGAGAATAATACTGGCCGGTATTCCATAGAGGAAAAACTCTCCGGTGGTAAATTGTTTTGAATTATAGGCAATGGCATTGGGAGCAGCACCCACCAGGAGTAAAAAAGGCATGCCAGCGGTTACCAGGGCTGCAAATAAAATTACTTCGGGAGCCACATTCAGGTAGGGCGCCACCACGAGGGCCACGGGCAGGGAGATGGCAATAGCCGCCACATTCATGATAAAGTTGGTCATGATCAAAATGAAAAAGGCAATGCTCATGACAAAAACAAACCAATGGGATTCTTTGAATATGGCCAGCCAATTGATGGCCAGCCATTCTGCCGCCCCTGTTTCCCAGAGGCAGAACCCGATACTCATGGCACCGCCGAAAAGCAGCATGATATTCCATGGCACTGTTTCAAGATCCCTTATATCCAGAATACGGAAGATAAAAAACAGGATGGTGGACACCAGGATGATGGCATTTTTGTCGAGAAGGTTCAAGGCGGGGATAAATTGTTTGACGGACATGATAAAGATGCAGGAAAAAATAATGGTGGCCGATAGAATCTCGTTTCGGGTGAATTTGCCCATGGCATGGCTCAGCTTGTTTGCTTTCTCACGCAGTCCCGGGATGGTTTTTTTTTCCGGTTTGAAAAAGACCATGAAAAATCCCCATAAAATAAAGGTCATGGCCCAGCCGATGGGAAACATATAAAAGGTGAGTTCAAAAAAACTGATATCCCGGCCCACAATGTCCTTGAAAAACCCAAGGGCAACGGCACCCCTGGCAGCCCCCAGCAGGGTGACAATGCTGCCGGCACCGGCAACAAAGGCCATGCCCATGAACAAGCCTTTGCCGAATTTGGTGGGTTTGTCATCCTCGGAATACATGGAATAGATGGTCATCAACAAAGGAAACATGGTGGCGGCCACTGCCGTGTGGGCCATGATGTGGGTGAGGGCTGCCGTTACCACAAAACAGCCCAGATAGATATTGCTGGTTTTTTCCCCTACAATGGCCAGCATTTTATAGGCCAGCCGATTGGTTAGTCCTGTCTTGGTAAACACCATGCCAATGACAAGGGAGGCAAAAATAAAGAGCACCGAAGGTGTCATGAAGTCGGTGAACGCTTTGGAAGCCGGCCGAATCATGAATAATACCTGCAACACACCGATGGTTAGACTGGTGATGCCGATGGGAATCACTTCAAAAATCCACCAGGTGCCAGCCAGAAGGAAAACTGCCAGGGCGCCCTTTGCTTGCTGGCTGAGGATAAAATGTTTGCCGCTGGGATCAATGGCATCGGGCCAGGGCGGAGAAAAATTTACAATTGCAAAGAGGATAACGCCTGTCATCAGAAACAGGATTCGTTTCCAGTCAATCTGAGTATGTGAGGGGTCCATTGTTTGGGTTGTCATGACTATCTCCTGTAATTACCAGCCCCGGGTGCGTAAAATGTTTTCTATTTCAGCCTGACGAATACGTTCTTCATGGGCATGCTTATGGGCATGTGCCTGTTTGATTTTGTCTGCGAGACGATCCATTTCCGTGGGTTTGATCAGAAAATCAAAGGCCCCCAGCTTCATCCCCTGGATGGCATTCTCCACGGTTGCTTCCCCTGTCAGCATAATCACCGGGGTTAAGGGGGTGTGCTCCTTTATTTTTTTCAAGGCCTCTATGCCGTTTATTTCAGGCATCTGAACGTCCAGAATGATAACATCAAAATTAATCTTCTCAGCTATTTCAATGGCGGCGCCGCCAGAGTCTACAGTGGTGACAGCAAAGTCCCTCATTTCAAGCCGTTGGGCCAGGGTTTCGATGAATTCCTTTTCATCATCGGCAATCAATACTTTTATTTTCATTTCTATATAAGTCCTTATAATTTTAGGATTTTACAAAACAAATCATGGCAAATGGTTTATGCCTTTGCAGCGGCTATTTTTTCATAGGCTTTTTTCATGGTTTGGGTAATTAAATCAATATCAGCCGGTTTCTGGAGATAGGCAAAGGCCCCTATATTCATACAGGTTTCCCGGTCCGTTTCAGAGCCGTGGCCGGTGAGGATAATGACCTCGATGTGGGGCTTGGTCTCCTTGATGGTTTTCAATACTTCAAACCCGTCAATTCCGGGCATTTTTAAATCCAGGAGAATGACTTCCGTATCTTCTTCATCTGTAAAATCCAGGGCTTGCTGACCATTATAGGCAATTTCGTTTGTAAACTGGCGCATTTTGAGGCGTTCTGACAGGGTCTGGACAAATTCCTTTTCATCATCCACCAGAAGAATTCGTAAAGGGGTTTCAAATTCATAGTTATGGATGATATTGCCCTTGTAATAATTTTGTCCGATTTTCGTTTCCACAAACTTAACCCCCGGAACCGCCTGAGCTGCCTGGATGATCTTTTGCTGGAATTTCGTGAGCAGCATCACCTTTTTATCAATGGTGACGAGCACAATTCCTCGGTTGGATTCCACCAGAAGTCCCTGGCCGATGTGGCTTAGGGCCAGTTCAACATCCGCTGTCAGTTTAAAGTCAGCAATTTCTTGCAAGATGAGATCTTCCAGGGTAAAGGGCAGTTTTTTTAAATATTTTGAAACAAGGTCGACCGCTTCAGTTGTATCAAGCTTGCCCGAAGGAATCACAATATCATAGAGGGATTCATCCCAGGCTTTTTGATTGAAGAGGCCGGTGGTCCATAAAATGGCATGTTTATCAGACAGCTCAATTTCTCTGGTTATATCTTTTTCAGACATGCCCTTTTTGGCCATCCCGTTTTTAATTCGCTGGGCTTTTTCGGCAATAATCAGCACCCGCATGACATGGGTTACGGTTTTGGGTATCAGGTGCCCGATGATCCCATGTAAAATACAATCGCCTTCACTGACAAAATCTGCGAGGGTCTTTTTTAGGGCTGACAGGCATTTTTCCTGTTCGTGGGTAAAATCATTAAAAGCGATTTGTTTGCTTTCCAGTACTTTTTGGAGTGTTGTCAGGCTGATATCATGGGTGTGATGTGTTATTTCAAGGATATCAGCATCGCTGACGATGCGGCAATTAAATTTTTTACCCAGCTGCTGGACAATTTCTTCTGAATTTGCATGTAATCCGTTTGTTACGGTTAAAATTGACATATCAACCTCCCTGTTATTGGTTATATTATGTTACGCTTTACTGTTCACAATAACAGCAAAAAGTGTGCCAATGGTGGTAGCCCTGTAAATTAAGCAGGGTGTAAAACGAGCAATTATAAAAGAAACAAAATAGAACAAAATGAAACAAGTAATATGAAACTATATGAAACAAAATAACACGATCAAGCGGGGAAGGATTTCTCCAACAGAATCCGAATACCCATGGGTGCTTGTGCAATGGGGCTGGCCGTCAGGTTTATCGCTTTGCAGCTCGCTTGGATACTATCCCATTTGGCCGACCCTTGCAATTTTTGGTTGAAAGACGCATTGTCCAAGGCAAGATCCTCAAAACAAAGGTCAATTCCCTTCCCCGCATCCGAGTTTATAAGGGTGACCTTTATATCTGCTGTCAGGTCTTGGATTTCCACGAGGCATTCAAGGCAGTTCCATAGAATTTTTTGGAAAAGAACCGGGTCCGCCTCAAAGGAAGGGGGATTTTTGCAATCAATGAGTACAATTTGTCTCCCTTTTTGCAAAAAAACTCTTTTGGTCAAAAATATTAATCTTTTGGCGATTTCGTATATATTGACCGGTGCTAAAAGCATGTCTGTGGTGTGGGCAAACCCGTTGAGCCCTGAAGTGAGATCAACCCCTCTGTAAGATTGCTCTTTTATTTTTCCCAGGCAGCGGGTGACCCTTTCCAAAAGATCGGGCAAATTCTCAGGGCCCATCTGAATAAAGTCTTCCATGAGACCGGCATTTTCTTTAATGATGGCCAGCACATTCTGGAGTTCATGGGTGGTACTTGCCGTTACCTTGCCGAAAAAAGCAGCGGCATCCTCTCTGTCATTCACGATTTCACCTGTGGCGCTTTTGTATCCAGAGCCAATTTGATTTTGTCAATCAGGGCATAGATATCCAGAGGCTTGATGAGGAAATCAAAAGCCCCGATGCGCATGCCTTCCATACCGTCTTTGGTGGAACCGTGGCCGGTCAGCAATATCACGGGCAGGTCTGGGTTGATCTCTTTGATCTGCCGGAGGGTATTCAACCCGTTTAATCCGGGCATCATCAGGTCTACAATTGCGATATCAAAGGGCTCATTTACAATCATCTGAATCCCTGACACGCCGTCTCCTGCTGTCTTACAAATGTAATCTCTCAACTCCAAACGTTCGGCAAGGGTTGAAATAAATTCCTCTTCATCATCAATCAGGAGAATTTTAATTTTCTGAATTTTCATTTTTTGATTCCATTATATTTGTTTTTTCTGGGAGAACAATTGTAAAAACAGACCCTTTCCCTTGGGTACTGTCCACAAAGATTTCCCCCCCCAGTTTTGTTATGATGCCGTAGCTGATTGAAAGACCAAGGCCGGTGCCTTTTTCTTTTTTGGTGGTGAAAAACGGGTCAAATATTTTTTTAATAATTTCCTTTGAAATGCCGCATCCATTATCCGTTATTTTTATTTCCACCCCCTTGTCTTGAATATTTTTTGTCTCAACATCCACCCGGCCCAGTTCATCCTGGACAGCGGCAAAGGCATTGGTCAAGAGATTGAGCAATACCTGTTGAATCTGTCCATGATCCGAGAGAATCTGTTCCAGGGTATCAGACAATTTTAAATTTACTTCAAGCCTTCGGTAAAGAATATCTTTTTCCAGAAATCCAATGACTTCCTTGATGATGGTATTGATCTGGATGGGTTCTATTTTAACATCTATGCGTTTGGAAAACCCCAGGAGTCTGTGGGTGATTGTCCGGCATCGGTCAACCGAGGTGACAATGGACCGGGTGAGTTCTCCAAATTTTGATTTTTGAGTGAAGTCCTTTGAAAGATCAATGAGATCGAGCATTAGACCGGCTTTTTCATTGATAATGGCAAGGGGGTTGTTGATTTCATGGGCCACTCCTGCTGCCAGTCTGCCAATGGAAGACAGTTTCTGGGCGTGCTGAAGTTCTAGCAAAACATTTTCCCGGTGTTCGTCGGAGGTTTTAATCCTTTTTATCAATACCGCCGTCATCTGGACAATGGCAAAGACGATAACGGTCAGGCTGATTAAAAAGATAATCAGCATTTCCGTTTGCAGGGCATACCAGGATTTGAGGGCAACCGATTGGGGCTGGACAATCACCAGGATGTAATCTGCAATGGAAAATCCAGAACTGACAATTATAATATCCTGGTTATTGACGCCCTTGGTTTCAATACCCCGGGATTTATACCCTTTGCTCGGCAGTTTCAGCGGGCATTTTTCAAGGGTATTGCCACAATAGAGGGAGTTGGTCTGAAGAATTCCGTCACTGTTCACAAGAAAGGCATCG
>Ga0208900_1000764_pt1 | contig 19159 bp, 13 predicted proteins | sample AntAceMetag02UKK_FD_184763 | JGI IMG/M metagenome (GOLD analysis project Ga0208900, IMG submission 184763) | Saline lake microbial communities from Ace Lake, Antarctica - Antarctic Ace Lake Metagenome 02UKK (SPAdes) (version 2) | ecosystem: Environmental > Aquatic > Non-marine Saline and... | reverse complement strand
AGGAGGACGTGATGAAAGCCGCTGATCCCCTGGCCCTTTTTTATCCAGACCCATCGTATCGCAAAGAGGTTTTACAAACCATCCGGGCAGCGGACGGTCAGTTCCGGGAATTCAGACTCAGAGCCAAAAACGGCAATATCAAAATCCAGGAGTGGGCCAACTTCAAGCTCAGCGATAACTCGCTCATCGCCTTTGGCATTGATATCACTGAAAAACAAAACACCGAAAAAAAACTTGAGCAGAGCCATTATTTCATCAACACCCTGCTCCAGACCATTCCCAACCCTGTCTTCCACAAAGATGCCCAGGGCCGATACACCGGTTGCAACCCCGCCCATGAGAAATTCATAGGTATCCCGGAAAAAGAATTCATAGGAAAAACGGTATTTGATACTTTACCTACCCCCCTTGCCGAGAAATATCACGAGCAAGATGCCGTTCTTCTGAAAAAACTGGGCAAACAGCACTATGAATCCCAGGTAACCAGAATAGATGGCACGGTGAGTGATGTTATTATTGACAAGGCATCCATCATTGATCCTGCGGGAAAGATCACCGGTATTGTGGGAATCATTACCGATATTACCCAGCGGAAACACATGGAACACTCATTAAAACAGAGTGATTCACGGTTTCGGGCCTTTACCCAGGCCATTCCGGATATTCTGTTTATTTTTGACGAAGACGGTCAATACATTGAAATTTTCACCAGCTCCTCGGAATTGCTTTTTGATGATCTGTCTGCATTAAAGGGCAGTTATATCAAAGATTCACTACCCAAGGAAGTGGCACAGCAGCATGCTGATATCATCAGAAAAACCATCCAGACCCAGAAAAGCCAATTCTTTCAATATGTTCTGGATGTGCCCAAGGGCAGTTGCTGGTTTGAAAGCCACACCGCCCCCATACTGGGTCTTGAAGGGAAAAAACGGTTTATTGCATCATCTGTGCGGGATATCACCGAGAGAAAGCTCAGCGAAAAAGAAATCAATGAAAAGGAACGCCTGGCGGCCGTCATGGAAACCGCCGGGGCTGTGTGCCATGAGTTGAACCAGCCCCTGCAGATCATATGCGGTTGCTGTGAACTGCTGGAAAATATTGGTGGGCTGGACAAAAAAACCCAGCGAAAAATCGACATCATCATGAAAGAGAGCCAGCGCATGGCAAAATTGAACCATAACCTGATGAACATCACCAGTTATAAAACTAAATGGGGTGTTGTCTGAGAAAACCTACCTATGGGTGAATATTGCACTCAAACCCAAAATGCCAAGGTACAGCTACTGGGAACGTGAAAAAAGGAAGGAAAATCCTTTCACCCGAAGGTAGGTTTTCTCAGACAGGTCCCCAAATCTTATTTGAAATCAAAAATAATAGACATCAAGGGTGCCACAGAATCGTAAATTTGGGCCTGCTTTAAACAATTCGGGGTTGTTTCTATTTTCGGCCATTTTCTGTAGGGGCAATTCATGAATTGCCCCTACTAATGTCGGCCACAATCTGACACTTTTGCAACTGTCTGAATCAGGATGGTCAGGATGAAAGGATGTACAGGATGAAAAAATCCTGCCTGATCCTTCAATCCTGGAAATCCTGATTCAGACAAATGGCCGATGTTAGAACCAACCCCAACAATTCATTAAAGGAAATATACACTTATCATGTTAATCATCGGCAGTTACAACGATCTTGTGGTGGAACGGGAAGTTTCATTTGGGTTTTACCTCAACCCCAAGGAGGATGAGGTATTGCTCCCCGGAAAATATGCCCCCAAGGGGCTGAAACCCGGGGACACCATCACCGTATTTGTTTACACGGATTCAGAGGACCGCCCCGTTGCCACCACCCTCACCCCCCGGGGCGTGGTGGGGGACTTTGCCTGCATGACCGTGGTGGACACCACAAGCTTTGGGGCATTTCTGGACTGGGGACTTGAAAAGCACTTGCTGGTACCGGCAGATGAGATGTCCCCCCGGCTGAGAAAAGGAGAAAGGCATGTGGTCAAGGTGTGCTTGGACCCAGAGACCCAGCGGGTTTATGCCACGGCCCGCATCGAGCAGAACCTGAGTAAATATAAGGCAGGCATCTCCCAGGGGGATGGGGTGGATCTGTTGATTTACCGCATCACCGATATGGGATACCAGGCCATCATCAACAACAGCCATAGCGGCATGCTGTACAAGGCAGACACCATTCCCACGCTTACCATCGGGGATAAAACAAAGGGGTTTATTTACAAAATTCGGGAAGACGGAAAAATTGATTTGGTGCTGAAACAACCCGGTTATGCATCGGTGTCCGGCTCCAGTGCCATTGTTCTTGATATTCTGGAAAAAGCCGGGGGATTTATTCCCTGCCATGACAAAACCAGCCCGGATCTTATCCGGGAAACCTTTGCCATGAGCAAAAAAGAGTTTAAACGATCCATTGCCCTTCTCTACCGGGAAAGGCAAATAGAGCTTTCATCCACCGGCATCACCCGGAGACTTGATGTTCAGGACGAAGCAGATCATTCACCGATTTTACCGGATTAAAGGTGGAAAGGGGCACCTCCACAAACACCGTGGTCCAGAACGCCATGGAGCCATTCCACAGACCCGGAAGTTCCATGGCTTTAAGCTCTTTGCCCTGGCTGGATTTCATGGTGATAAACCCGCTGTCATAATCGGCATACTCACTTAAATTAAAGGGATTTCCCAGGTAATCCCTTACACCACAAACCAGATCCACTGGATTGAAATGGGTGGAGGAGGAAAGAATTTCCGCCTGGATGGGGTCTTCATCATCCACCTGGGAGGATTCAACAATTTGAAGGGAACAGCCATATTTTTTATCCCTGGCCCAAAAGGGTCCTCCCCCTGCTTCCCCAAGGTTTTTAACCATGCCGCACACCCGAATGGGTCTGTTAAAAAGGGAAAACAGGGTGGATGCTTTTTCAGAGGTTTTCATATCGCTGAATGGGTCCGGCAGGGTCAAATGAAGTGTCTCCCGGGCAAAGCCAATCATCTCCTCCATGAAATCCGAGGAAACGCCTTTATTTTCGGCCAGGATGCCAAGGTAATGGAATATCTGATCCTGCAAATGGACTAAGTAACCGCAAAGCAATGCCTTCCAGGTGATGGTATCCCCCCGGTGGCAATCGGGCACCACATTGTCAATGTTTTTAACAAACACAATGTCGGCCCCAAGATCATTGAGATTTTCCAGAAGGGCTCCATGCCCGCCAGGCCTAAAGATAAGGCCAGCTTCCAGGGATCGAAAGGCCCTGTTTTTCATATCTACGGCAATGGTATTGGTGGACTTTTTCTGGGTGGAAAAGCCAATATCCCGGGATTGTCCATCCTGTTGGTAGAGATGGCTCACCTTGGAGATATGCTCTTTGATGGCCTTTGCATGGGCCTTAGAAACAGTATAATGAATGGGTATTGGCCCCGCACCATCCCAGGCCTGAGCCATGGCTTCGGCAATGTGCTCCTCAAAGGCCGTACGGGAATGATCCTCATAGGCATGAAACTGAACAAGTCCTTTGGGTGTCTCGGCATAACCAAGCCCCCATGGCTCCAGAAGAGCCGCCAGAATTTCCCTGAACACTCCCTTTTTCCGGAGAGCATCCATGTTCAGCCCCTTCCCTGCCAGGCAGGAAGAAAGGTCATGGTAAAAGGCAAACTTTTCAATGGATTCCACAAAATCAAGGAAAAACTTAAAATCAACGTTATGCGCCGCTTCCCCCTCTATTGTCTCCAGAGTAAGGGGGTCGTCCGAATTAAACACCGAAAGCAAGGCCTTAAACATGCGGGTGGCAGCACCGGATGCCGGAACAAATTTTAAAAGACGGTCGGCATTCAGGGCCCGGGTGTAACACTCCAGATAGGCGTCAAACTGATTTTCGGTAATTCTGTCAATGCCATCCCCCGGGGTGCAAGGCCGCACAAGGCTGGCAAAGGAGAAACCTTTATCGAAAATTTCCATCTGGGAAATAATTCTATCTTCAGGAACACCGCTTGAGATCAATTGCTCAATATTTTTTTCAGTCTCACAAATTTTATCTTGGAATGTTTTCACGGGAATCATCCTCTCCTTCACAGTTAAATGCTCCTGATTATAACGGATTTGGGGGGTGAAGTTTTTTTTGGATAGGAGGGTCTGATGGCCAGCGGTTTTGCACAATGAGCAAAAACCGCCAGCCATTTTGTATTAAAACAGAATTCGTCTAAATCTTTTCAACCCTTGTTTTGATATATTTGAGCAAGGGAGTTCCGCCCATATCCTCGGTGATATTCGGTTTTTGAATACCGGGGGGATTCTGTCCGCCAAATTGGGGGAATTTGGGGTCGCCCTCCAACCCGCGAGAGTGGCCGAAACCGCCTGCAGACCCCAGGATACCGGGCATGATGTCCCATGTGGGGTGGGCCTTCATTTCCACCTGGCCCCATGGAGACTTGAGTCTCACCAGATCGCCTTCGGAAATCTTTAAATCAAGGGCGTCCATTTTGTTGATCCACAAGGGATTGGTATCGATAGATTTCATAAGCGCGTAGTTGCTGAAGGTGGAGGAGTGCTCATGTCCAAAAATACGGAAATTGCCGAAGTGGAACGGATAGGTGGCATCTGTTGCCAGATCCGTAGAAGCATCATGATGATTGGGCAGCGGGTCAACGCCCTTTTCCTGAGCCACAAGGTTGAAAAAGTTGTATTTGCCGGTTTTGGTATTACCGGATGAGCCATACCCGTCCGGCGGATTGAGGGAGCCCCATTTCTTGTACTTATAGTAGGATGCCTGATCCGTGACCACATACCCTTTTTTCTTCAGCTCGTCCAGGGTACAGGGCAAGCCGGCAAGCTGATTCTCAAAGGCTTCTTCAATGTTTTCCCATGGAAAATAATCACCCAGCCCCATTCGTTTGGCAAGCTCGATGGTGATCCAGTACATGGACTTTGAATTATAAAGCGGTTTGACCACTTCTGCCCAGTAGCTGATCTGGGCTTCGTAAAGCCAGTCCGGTTTGATCTGGCTCTGTTCAAGCCAGGAGCTGTCCGGCAAAACAACATCGCACAATAGTGCGGTATCGCACATAAAGGCGTCAATGCAGACCTTGAACTTCATTTTGTTGATGGCCTCAGTCGTGGCTTCCTGGTTTCCCCAACTCAGAACCGGATCGCCAAAATAACAGATCATCCCCTCAAGTTTTCCAGATTCGACATCATCGAGCACGTAGGCAGGGGCCCAGCCAGACCACATGCCCAGTTTATTCAACTTGGGTGCGCTGCCCTTGGGGGGCTTTTCCTGACCCTTGCCCCAGGCGGGTTTCAATTTTCGTTTAAACGGCAGAGAAGGCCCACCGGGTGCGTCAAAGGTGCCACAAAGCGCGTTCAGAGCCTGCAGGGCAGCTGTCGCATACATGCCGTTTGGTACCTGGGCCAGTCCTGTCCATGACATGGCGCCCTTGGCCGTTGCCTTTGCAAATTCAAGTGCAATACGCTCGATGGTTTCGGCAGGTACGCCGCTGATCTTTGAAGCCCATGCTGGTGTTTTGGGCACATCATCATCTTCTCCCATCACCCGTGCTTTCAAGGCATCAAATCCGGTTGTCCAGTTTGTGACGAAATCCCTGTTATAAAGCCCGTTTTTGATGATCACATAGCACATGGCCAGGGCAACGGCAGCATCTGTTGAAGGTTTGATGGGAACCCACTCTGTTGCAAGAACAGCAGTTTCCGATCGCCTAGGATCCAGCACCACCAATTTTGCACCGCGTGCGACAGCTGCCTTCAACTGGGAGGTTTTGCGCTGACCATAGGAGGTGGCCAGTTCATTCATGCCAAAATGAAGGATATAATCCGCCTCCTGGTAATTGATCCAGGGTCTTTTATCGCTCATGTTGTGCTCATTGGACATGCGGTTGGCATTGTCACACATGGGACGATGAGTGGTCTTGGGGCAGCCGAGATGATCAAAAAGGCCTTCATGCACCCAATTGGTAAAATCGTTTCCCCGCATGTACCCGATTCGCGTTGGATCAAAAGTTTTAAAGTCAGCAACCACTTTATCCAGGGCCTCATCCCATGAGGCTTTTCGAAAACGGCCATTTTCCTTGATGAGCGGAGATTTAAGCCGGTAGGCAGAATAGACGTGATGTTTTGCAGATGCCCCTTTTGGACACAACCGTCCGCCACCCTTGATATCACCCTGAAGCCCTGCTGAAGACATCAGAACCCCGTCTTTGAGCTTGGCGTTCATTCCGCACAATGCACCGCAGGCATAGCAGTGCGTCGGCACGGTCTGGGCCGGAATCGGATCAATGGCACCGGGCCTTAAAAGAAACGACTCTTTTATCAGGGGCAGGGATTTTAGCACCTTGCCAAGTTCAATCAGGTCCGCTGCCGGATTCATGGGTGCCACGTCTTCAGGCGGCACGGATGCCAGGTGGGTTACAAAGAGGTAGGAAAGGGTTAACTCTGCCAAGGCCTTGTAAAATCCTGAGGTGTCTGCCGAATGGAGTACTGCACAAAATTCCGTGCGCCAGGCCATATGTCGCCATCCGAAATCCATGCGTGCTTCAGCCGCAGAGGTGTCGCCAACCTGTTCACGACGGTTCAATTCAGCTAAAAAATCAAATTGAACGGAAATGTGATCTTCGGGCTCCAGATAGTCCGAATCTTTGTGCAAACCGTGCTTTCGCAAAAAAGTCCGCATTTGAAACACGGGCTCTCCGTAGAGTGTCGGCTCCCTGTCGATATAAAAGGACTCATAGGGAATAACAGGGTTGTTCCCTGCATTGAGAAAAAGATCTGCGTATTCATATCTCAGATTCTGATAGGTATCCAGGCCAGCGCTATCCATAAATTCAAACAGCGCTGTTACGCCGTTACGCATTTCTTTTGAATAAAATTTAGTCAATACATCTTTAAGATCTTTTACAAAGGCATCGCTTTTTAAGGCTTTGTACAAATCAACGCTGATTTCATCTGCAAAAACAGTTGCCAGAAAACGCTGAATGGTAAATTTGGCTGCCGCCAGTTCTTTGGGATCCATGGTATGCTCCATTTGGGACTTAAATGATTAAACGTTAAGGCTGCCTTTAATGGTACTTTTTCCTTTTAAGAGGGCACGCTTGAGGCAGGCATCCAGCTCCTCTTTTACGATTGGCTTGAACAAAAAAGAACAGGGGGCCAGTCGGAGCGCACGGCGGACTTCCATGATATCAGGGGAATCACAAAAAAGAACCACCTTAAAATTAGGCGATATTTCCCTTAAATGTTTAATCATGTCAATACCATCAGATCCTGACAAGAGCGCGATATCTACCTTGTTTTCCTGAGCGAAATCAATGGTTTCTCCGGAATCATTAAAAGATGTAAAATCATGCCCGAGGGAAGATACCACATCCCAGTTCATACCAAGATCAGAATCATAAGCAATTATCTGAGCCATAAAAGATCTCCTTTAATAATGTTGCATTTTTTATAAAACCCCCACAAGATCCAATATCCTGGTAAAACATCATTCAAAAAATATCAACTTCATTGTTTCCGATGTCATGATTGATTATCATTGCCCACCATGCCAATTTTTATGATTTCATTATTTTGAAAACGGTTTCCGGGGAAAATGTCAGGGAATATAATTTCCCTTGGATAGCGCATATGTAAAACGTTGTCAACGAGGTATTGCTCAAAAATCCATACACTTGTATAGCCTGTATGCAATATTGGGACCATCAGCAAACTTGCAGTTCATGCCGGTGCCCTGCTGTTTCTTCAATTAATTTTTACCAGCACCCTTATTTACTTGGCACTTCAATTAACATTATAAGCAATTTTCATACCGTTAACAGTCATGGTAAATTTGTCTACCACAACTAAAATTGAAACCCTCATGATTCCGGTCTTTTGGATGGATCTTCATATAAAAAAAAAGAAAAATAAAGGTCTCTGCAACTCGATGTTCAAATTTTTCATATTGGCATATACCAGGGAGGGGGCACACTTGCATTATTGGGGCTTTTGTTGATTTTCTTTTCTTTATACGCAGGGGCCGCCAAAAGCATGAAACCTGCTATTCAATGATCCGGTTTCAATTATACATATCGGAAAGATCTCCAGCGCCTCCTGGCGCAATAAAAAAAATGCAACGCAATAAAAAAAAGGCGCTGCATGTCTGATTTTAAATCTAACGGAATAACTTGCCTTTTGGCCCTCTACAAGGCGCATCAAAGGCCTAATAGTGCCGCCCTAAGCCTGTAGTCAGCTTGGGCTTTTACAAGTCCCTTCTGAATCTATTGATTCAGTGGGGTTAGTTGATTTGTACTTGGAACGCTGCCATATCAGTCTACTCTGGAAGGGGTGCAATAAAATTTTGCCAACCCTACCCCGGACAATGAAAATTAGAATTACCGGGATAAAAAATATGCAGAATCAGGACATGCACTCTTCAATCTGATGAATAAAACGGCTCTTATTTGCATACTGACCTTTACGATAGCTGGCATGGGTCAGGTAGAGGAAACGTTCAGCCCGAGTCATGGCCACGTACATCAGGCGCCTCTCTTCCTGCAACGCCTTTGGACCAGAATCCACTGAACGCCAATGGGGAAACAATTTTTCTTCACACCCCACCACAAACACCGTATCAAACTCAAGTCCCTTGGCAGAATGGATGGTCAAAAGGGCCACCCCGGCCTCGGGTTCCTCTTCATCACTGGTGTCCTCCCGGATCAGGGCCGCCTCCTCAAGGTATTCCAGGATATCTGATTTTTCCCGGGCCGCGTATCTTAGCTGCTCCAGGTTTTCCTTCTTGGAGATAAACTCTCCCTCGGTTTTCAGCTTTTTTTTCAAATACTCATAGTAGTTCGTTGTCTCAATGACACGATCAATGGCGGCATCCGGTGTCAGCTCTCGGATATCATCCAGAAGATCCAGAAGATCAGATAGATTTTTATGAACCTTTGGGGTGAGCACCCGCTCCTTCACCATGATCCGGGCACAGGCCTGCAACCCCATGCCATGTTCTTTAAGGGTGCCGATTTTTTTAACCATGGCAGGTCCGATGCCTCTTTTGGGGGTGTTGATCACCCGATCAAAGGAGACATCATCGTTGGGAAACTGGGCTGCACTGAGATAAGAGTTGATATCCAATATCTCCATTCGTTCAAAAAAACCCTGGGCTCCCATGAGACGATAGGGGATTTTGAAGAGCCGGAAGGTTTTTTCAAAGCTCAGGGAACAAAATTTAGTCCGGTACACCACGGCCATCCTATCAAAGGGAATCCCATCCCCTTTGGCATTAAGGGCCTTGGCCCGGGCTGTGACCCACTGGGCTTCTTCACCATCTGTGAAAAAATCATGGATCTCCACGATTCCCCCCCGTTTTTTGGAAAAACACTTTTTTTCCATCTTGTCGGCGTTGAAATCAATGAGTCCGTTGGCCACCTGGACAATCTCATCAGCGGATCGATAATTTTCCTCCAGACGAAAAATTTTGGCATTATCATAGCGTTTAGAAAAATCCAAAAAATGGCTGACATTACTGCCCCGGAATCCATACACTGCCTGCCAGTCATCCCCCACGCAAAAAAGGTTTCCATGGCTTCCCAGAAGCGATCGGGTGAGCTCATCCTGGAGATTATTGGTGTCCTGGTACTCATCCACCAGAATATGGGTAAATAATTGCCGGTAATACTTCCGAATGTTTGGATTATCCCTTAAAATATCCCGGGTTTTCAACAAAATATTATCAAAATCCACGCTGTTGGCTTCAAATAATTTTTGTTCATATTTTGCAAATATATCCACCAGGCGGATACCTGCAATGTGGGATTTCAAATCAAAATGACGTTCCGGGTTCCCACTGTTTTTTGCCCGGGAAATGGCGGAAATAAAGTTTGATGCGTGTTTCTTGTCAAAATTACTTTCCACCAGGACTTCGGTGACCAATTTTTTCTGCTGGTACACGGAGCAAATCTGTATGGGCTCCCCATATCCCAGAAGATGACAATGCTTTTTAAAAATCAGCAGGCAGGCGGAGTGATAGGTTCGCACCCAGGGGAATTTGGAATATCCCATACCCGTGAGCTTATACAGCCGATTTTTCATCTCTTCGGCGGCTTTATTGGTAAAGGTGATGGCAAGAATTCTGGCAGGGTCTTCCCCTATCTCAATTAAATGTAAAATCTTTGCTGTCAAGGTTCGTGTCTTGCCGGACCCGGCACCGGCAACCACCAGGGCCGGAGAACCCGAATGATTAACCGCGTTTTGCTGCTGTTGTGATAATTCCATGGTCTCCAATGTGAATGCTCCCCTCCTGAATCAAAGATTCAAAAGGGGCTTCTATCAGGTCGAAGCCTGAAGCGTATTCATCCCAATACGCAATATGTTTAGAGCCGCGTTATGATCACGGTTTGCAACAAAACCACATTCACAACGATGTGTACGGGTAGACAAAGATTTTTTGACCAATACGCCACAAGATGAACATATTTGAGATGTATAATGGGGCGGCACTGGAATAACCTGCTTGAAAAGTGCCATGGCTTTATAGTGAAGAAACTCAAAAAAGCGCCCCCAACCAGCATCGGCAATGGACTTGTTCAATCCTGCCTTTGCACAAGCACCATTTGGGAGATATTCGCCGGTTTCTTCATTTTGTTTGGGTTTGGGTCGTCGAATCATATTCTTGATTGTCAGTTTTTCATGAAAGAGTGTATCCGACTTCTTGAGCAACTCATTTGCTCTTTTGTGGAGAAAATCGTTTCTCTGACATTTTACCCGATAATGACACTTTTGAAGGGCTTTGAGTCTTTTGCGGTATTGTTTGCTGCCTTTTTTAGCTTTTGAAAGCCACCGTTGCAATCGCTGAAGTTGCTTTTCTTTTTTTCTAAGATACTTGGGAATAGAAACTTTTGAACCATCAGACGCATAGAAAAAATCAATCAATCCCATGTCAATCCCCACAGGTGGCAGCAGGTCTTGTTTAGGCTCCATTACGATAAAAATCTCAACGGAGAAACAAGCAAACCATTTACCGGCCTCTTTGATGATTGTCAGGGTTTTGATTTTTGCATCTTCGGGTATCTCCCGGTGATACATAATTTTTATATTGCCAATTTTGGAAACAACAATACGGGAAGCTACCGGGTGTTTTTGATACTGCGGAAAGGTGATACTATTCCATTGGCCCCGTTTTTTGAATTTCGGAAAACCAGGTGTCTCACCATTTTCTATACGCCTGAAAAAAGCTTGATATCCATTATCAAGACGTAGAAGAACGTCTTGCAACACCTGGGAATGAACAGATTTGAACCAGGGACGTTCCTTTTTAAGTGCGGGAAGATTGTTCTGTTGTTGATTGTACGAAAGTGTTGTTTTGTCTCGCAGGTATGCTTCAATTCGTTCTGTCAGATTCCAGTTGTACAGATGCCTACACATGGAGAATTGATTTTCCAATGTGGATATTTGAGATCGGGTGGGATAAATGCGGTATTTGAAAGACTTTTTAATCAACAAATCCATATTCATTTGCCTTGGGTTTCAACGTATTTTTTCAGGTCATCGAGTGAGACTTGTCCCACCGATGCAAGAAAGTATGAAGGAGACCAGAATGTACCTTTCCAAAGGACTTTCTTTACTTCTGGATATTCTTTCCTTATCATACGGGAAGTCACAGACTTCAAACTATTGATAAACTTGGACAAGGTCACTGACGGTTTTGATGCAAACAAGATATGAATATGATCCATGTCTGTTTCTTGCTCAATGATTTTCACATCAAATCTTGAAGCAATGTCTACTACAATCATTTTTAGTCTTTCAGATACTGGATTTGTTAACACCTTACGTCTGTATTTCACACAAAATACAAGGTGGAACTGAATGCAATAAACTGAATGAGCACCCTTATCAATTTTGTATTTCATGAAAAACATATTACAAGAAACTGAATATAATGTCAACCAACATAATTATGCCGATTCATCCCCCACCGAATCAAAGATTCGGAAGGGGACTTCTCGGTAAAAAATAAAAAACAGAGCCTGGATTGACACCAGGCACTGTTTTTTATTTTTTATAACCGCCACGGGCGGACCTTATTCTGACCTTGGTCCGCTCACAACGAAGTGTAAAAAAACAGGTGCCAGTCAGTGGCACCTTTATTTTTTTATCCTGCAATTATTTTTTCAAGCTCGGTTTCAACTTTATTTCGAATTTCATCCAGGCGCTCCGAGGTGTCAGCCTCAAACCGAAGCACCAACGCTGGCTGGGTATTGGATGCCCGCACAAGACCCCAGCCTCCCTCAAAAAGGGCACGCATGCCGTCAATATCAATGACATCATACTCTTTTTTGAATAAATCCGTAATCCGCTGCACCACACCAAACTTGATATCATCGGCACATTCCACCCGAATTTCAGGGGTGGTAAAGGTCTTTGGCAGGTCTTCAATGAGCTGTGAAACCGTTTTACCGGAGTTCACCATGATTTCCAGAAGACGCAGGGTTGCGTATAGTGCATCATCAAATCCCAGGAAACGGTCACTGAAAAAAATATGTCCGCTCATCTCCCCGGCCAGGGCCGCATTTTCTTCCTTCATCTTTTTCTTGATCAAAGAATGGCCCGTGCGCCACATGATGGCACGGCCCCCGTGCTTTTCAATGTCATTGTACATGGTCATGGAACATTTCACCTCGGAGATAAAGGTGGCACCGGGTTTCCGGGTAAGAATTTCCCGGGCAAAGATCACCATGAGTTGATCCCCATAAATAATCTCCCCGTTCTCATCCACCACACCAATGCGGTCCGCATCCCCATCATATCCCACACCCAGATCAAGCTTTTTCTCCTTGACCAGATCAATGAGTTCCAACATGTTTTTCTTAACTGTGGGGTCGGCTTCATGGTTGGGAAAGGTCCCATCCATATCACAATATAGCTCGTGGACCTCACATCCCAGAGACTTTAACACCGGAAGGGCTGTCACCCCACCCGTACCATTGCCCGAGTCAATGCCGATGCGTATTTTTTTATCAATGGAGACATTCTCTTCAAGGTATGCTTTATAGGGTGTCAGGACATCCACCTGATCAAGGGTGCCCTTGCCTTCCACAAAATCACCGTTTTCAATAATCTTGCGTACATCCTGAAGGCCCTGGCTATGGATGGAATCAAACCCGTTCATCAACTTGAAGCCATTGTACTCAGGCGGATTATGACTGGCCGTGATCATGGCCCCCCCCTGGGTTTTACAATGATGAATGGAAAAATAGAGCACTGGCGTGGGGCAAATCCCAATGTCAATGACATCACACCCCGTGGACAGAACCCCCTGAATAAAGAAACGGGAATAGTCGTCACTGGTCACCCGGCAATCTCTACCCACCGTCACTTTTTTATTCCCATGCTGGTTTAAAAGCGTTCCATAGGCCCTTCCGATGTTAACCACATCATCGTCATTAAAATCCTCACCTGCAATTCCTCTTATGTCATATTCCCTAAAAATTCCCGGATTCATGCAGCCTCCTTAAAATCGTTTTAAATCTTTGGTTTTATGTGTAAAAAATTGCATTGATATATCATTTTTGCAAAATTTGACCATCTCAATCTTTGTTATGGGCAAACCAAGGTGCAATACAAGGTTTAAGAACGTAGGGGCAGAATTTATTTCTGCCCTATTTCTGCCCCATGTTGTGGGCAAACCAAGATGGATTTTAAATCTTTGTGGGGGCGGAGCCAGGTCAGAATATTGGTCAGCCCGTGCCAGTTATAAAAAACCGGCAAAAAACCCATAGAGTCTTTATCCCAGGGGGTGTTGACGATGTCAAATAAGATGTCCCACAATAATGGCAACGGTTCCCAGTGCCCAGCAATAGGGCGCAAAAAGGTGCAATCGCCCATTTCGGACAATGCGCATCAAAAGTACCAGGGCCGCATACCCCACCACAAAGGAGATGAGTGTTCCACAAAGGGTGGCCCCCAAATTAATGGAAGAGCCCTGTTCCATAAAATCCTTAATGCTTAAAATTTCCGCCCCCAAAATGGCTGGAATGGAAAGCAAAAACGAAAACCTGGCAGCAGTTTCCCGATCAATGCCGAAAAAAAGTCCTGCTGAAATCGTTGCTCCTGATCGGGAAATACCCGGTATAACCGCCAATCCCTGGCAAAGCCCCACCCACAACGCCTGTTTAACGCTGAATTCCATGACACCAACCCCTTTTGGGGGCGCATGACGGGTCATCCATAAAAAAGTACCCGTGATGAGGAGCATACATCCCACAAAGGATACCGATGAAAACAACGTATGAACGTATGGTTTAAATCCCAATCCCAGGAACGCCGTGGGAATGGAGGCGGCAATGATTAAAAGTACAAATCGAATATCCTCATCTTTTTTAAAGGTTTCAAGGGCTTTTTTTCCGGAAAAAATTTGCTTGACCAGCCCCAACAGGGCCACGATCATGCGTTTGATGTCCTGGAAAAAGACAACCACCACTGCCAGCAATGTACCCATGTGAAGACTCACATCAAAAAATAGTGCAGGTTCTGTGATGCCAAAAAAAGACTGCCCCAATGCTAGGTGACCAGAGCTGCTCACGGGTAGAAATTCGGTGAGTCCCTGTAGAATGCCAAGAATAATGCCCTGATAAATTTCCATTTTTTCTCCAGTTTGTCGTCTATTTTAATAATGGTACAATTTTTTAATGGTATAACTCAGCTTTTTTATTGACGCTCTGACTTGAATAAGTTTTATCGGTTTGAATGAAAAAAATCAAGAAAAAGCATGGTGGAAAGCCTTTCATCCCCTCTTCTCCGGGATCATGAGTAGGCCTTATATTAGCTGACACCACAATTTAAATGACTGTGTTGTGGAAAGTCCCTTGCAATATCAAGGATAACAATTTATACTTCAAAAATAAATAATGAAAAAGTCCGCCAACACCCTGATGCACAACATGTACTCATTCTGCCACAAAAAAAAATAATGTAAAATTGATCCAGATCAAGTCTTTTCCCCCAGGACCTGCCTATAGTGATGGTCAGCACAAAGTCAAAATTAAGGCACGATAACCCAAGCAAAGGAGACCTACCATGTTTTGTTTTCAATGTCAGGAAACTGCAAAAAATATCGGATGCACCGTAAAAGGGATGTGTGGCAAAGAAGAAGAGACCTCCAACCTCCAGGATCTGTTGATCTTTAACCTCAAGGGCATTGCCGTTATTGCTGAAGCACTAAAAGCCAATGGAAAAAGTGTGGGCAATGAAGTGGGCCTTTTTGTTTCCAAAGCGCTTTTCACCACCATCACCAATGCCAACTTTGACGATGACAGCCTTGTTTCATGGGTAGACCAGTCCCTGGCATGCAAAAAGGAACTTTTGGCAACCCTTGATGACACCACCCAAAACACCCTGCATGAATCCGCCACCTGGTTCTGTGACAATGTAGCAGATTACCAGGCAAAGGCCAAAACCGTGGGCGTACTGGCCACGGAGAATGAAGATGTCCGGTCCCTGCGGGAGCTGTTGATCATCGGCCTTAAAGGCATTGCCGCCTATGCCGACCATGCCGCCGTGCTGGGTGTGGAAAAGGATGAAATTTATGATTTTATCTTAAAAGCATTGCTCTCCACCACACAGGATCTCTCCGTGGATGAGATGGTGGGTATGGTGATGAAGGCGGGTGAATGTGCCGTCACCACCATGGCAACCCTGGACCAGGCCAACACCACGGCCTATGGTAACCCGGAAATTTCTGAGGTCAACATCGGTGTGGGTGACAAACCCGGCATCCTCATCAGTGGCCATGATTTAAAAGACATGGAAGAGCTGTTAAAACAGACTGAAGGCACAGGGGTGGATGTGTACACCCATGGCGAAATGCTGCCAGCCAATTATTACCCAGCCTTTAAGAAATACGAGCATCTCAAGGGCAATTACGGCGGTTCTTGGTGGAAACAGAACGAGGAATTTGAGACCTTCAACGGTGCCATCCTCATGACCACCAACTGCATCATTCCCATGAAAAAGAAAAACACCTACCAGGATCGTATCTTCACCACCGGCGTGTCCGGCTTCCCAGGGGTTGCCCACATCAAGGATCGGAAAGACAACGGGGCCAAAGATTTTTCAATGGTCATTGAAGCGGCAAAAAAAGCGGCTCCCCCCACAGAGATTGAAACCGGCACCATCGTGGGCGGATTTGCCCATAACCAGGTGCTTGCCCTGGCCGATAAGGTCGTGGATGCCGTGAAGTCAGGGGCCATCAAGCGATTCATTGTCATGGCGGGCTGCGACGGTCGTCAAAAGGGACGGGCTTATTTTACAGAAGTGGCGGAAAAACTGCCCGCAGACACCATCATTCTCACCGCTGGCTGTGCCAAATATCGGTATAACAAGCTCAATCTCGGTGACATCGGCGGTATTCCCAGAGTCCTTGATGCAGGTCAGTGCAACGACTGCTATTCCCTGGCCGTCATTGCCCTGAAACTCAAAGAAGTTTTTGAGCTGGAAGATATCAATGATCTGCCCATCTCCTTTGACATTGGATGGTATGAGCAAAAGGCCGTGGCAGTTCTTTTGGCTCTGCTGTTCCTGGGTGTCAAAGGCATCCGACTTGGGCCGACACTTCCCGCCTTTGTCTCCCCCACCGTTCTCAACGTACTGGTGGAAAACTTTGACATCAAACCCATTGGGGATGTTGAAGAGGACATTGCAGCCATGATGCTGGGAAAATAAAAAAAATTGCATGACAGTAGAGCCGCTTGCAGAAACAAAAGAGTTTTGATTCTTATTATATATGCAGGTATTTGAACATCACCTACGTACAATATATAGTACAGCCACTTGTGAGATCATATTTCTGCAAAAGGCTCAGTATAATCGTAATTTTCCAAAAAATCACATCATAAATATTTTAGAGGCGGAGGAGCCAAAGCTCTTTCCGCCTTTTTTTTTACATTCCAGGTTATTCCTTGACGCAGCAGGGTGGACGTGAAAAGATAAAAAATTATATAAAACCTACGCATCCGGGGATATTTTGTCCGGCAATCACCTTACTGAAGCCTCCCGGCTTTTAGAATATGTAACAAATTATCACAATTATATATTAAACACCAATCAGGGATCTTGAACAGGTCAACAGCCTCAGTACAGGAGGAAAAATCAATGTTTTCCAACTATGAATTTCGACTGATCATCACGGTGGTCATTATCGGGATTGCCACCGGTATGGGATTTGTGGTAAAGGCCCAGCTCATTCCCGATTCCTTTGGAACGTACGGCCATTACCGGGCAGATGCCATTAATGAGGAGGTCCTGCGGCCCATCCGCCATGGTACCAACACCTCCTGCCTCAAGTGCCACACCTATGAAGCGGCCATTCATCTTAAGGGCCGTCACAAAACCATCTCCTGCGAATTCTGCCACGGCACCTATGCCGACCATATCAGCAACGGTAAAAAAATCGGCACCCTGCCGGTAAAAAAAGACACCGAAATCACCACCCTGTGTCTTCGCTGTCACAATACCGAAATAAAAGCCCGATCCCAGGCGGTGATCAAAACCGTGGCCATGCCTGAACACCTTGAATCCCAAAAGGTGAAAGTCACCCATACCTGTAACCAGTGCCACCATGTACATGCCCCGCTTAAATACATCAACCGGGCGAAACAGATAACGGGAATAACGGAGTCGGAATCATGAAAATTGAACAGGCGCCGCCACAGCTGGATCGCAGGGCGTTCATCAAAAAAATACTCTCGGGCAGCGTTACAGGGTCATTGCTTCTAATCTATCCCATGGGAGGCGGGGATGCCCTTGATATGCTACAGCCTTCAACAATACCCGACACCCCCGAACAAATTCCCGGTATCCGGGGCGAAGAATATGACATCCATGAACGCAAATTCGCCTTTATCGTGGATATCACCCAGTGTATCGGATGCGGCTCCTGCTGTGTGGCGGACAAACGAGAGTACAACGTACCCGACGGGAATTACCGCACCTGGGTGGAACGTTATATCAAGGATTTCGACGATCAGGTGTATGTGGACTGCCCCAATGGCGGGCTTGATGGCTACCAGACCCCCAGAACGGACATTGATGTCCAGGTGAGGGACACCTTTTTTGTACCAAAGCTTTGCAATATGTGCAAGGAAGCCCCTTGCGTCCAAGTGTGCCCGGTGGGGGCCACCTTTACTACCCCGGATGGATTTGTACTCATGGACAGTGACCGCTGTGTGGGCTGTGGATACTGCATCCAGGCCTGTCCCTATTCGTCGCGCTTTCTTAATCCCATCACCCACACCGCAGAAAAATGTAGCTGGTGTTACCACCGGGTGAGAAAGGGGCTTTTACCCGCCTGCGTGGAGGTCTGTCCCACCGGTGCCAGAAAATTCGGCAGCCTCAAAGATGAAACATCTGAAGTGTATAAAATTCTCAAGGGTCCCGGGGTACTCACCGTGCTCAAAGAATCCATGGGAACCTGGCCTGCCCTTTACTACCTGGGCGCACGACTGGAGGTGATATAGATGAGTGGATTCCATGAAGGTTCAGCCATGCTGCTGTCCAATTTTGTTCTGCCCAATGATCTCCATGTGCACTGGAGCATGATGATTGTCCTTTACCCTTACATCACAGGGCTTGTGGACGGTGCCTTTATCATTGCGGCCCTTTACTATCTTTTTGACATCAAAAGCCTGAAACCCGTGGCCCGATTTTCTTTACTCTTTGCCCTGGCCTTTCTGTGCTGTGCCACCCTCCCTTTGCTGCTGCATCTGGGACGACCGGAACGTAATTTCAATATGCTGCTCACCCCCAGCCCCAGTTCAGCCATGGCCGGATTCGGTTATATTTATGCGGTCTCCATGGGAGTATTGGGGTTCATTGTGCTCTTTGTTTACCGGGCAGATCTGGTAAGGCTCAAACAGCGATCCCGGGGCATGATGAAATTAATTTACCGGCTTCTGACCTTTGACTGCGATGATCTTTCCCCCCGGGCCATGGCCCTGGATGACCGGATCATTAAAATACTGGTGGGACTTGGCATCCCGGTGGCGGCATTTCTCCACGGCTATGTGGGCTTTATTTTCGGCGGGGTCAAGGCCAATCCCACCTGGTCCACCCCCCTGATGCCGGTAATCTTTCTTTTTTCCGCCTGTGTTTCTGGCATTGC